>Ga0180437_10002022_pt1 | contig 33580 bp, 30 predicted proteins | sample SS_ome_4_FD_132410 | JGI IMG/M metagenome (GOLD analysis project Ga0180437, IMG submission 132410) | Hypersaline lake sediment archaeal communities from the Salton Sea, California, USA - SS_3_D_1 metaG | ecosystem: Environmental > Aquatic > Non-marine Saline and Alkaline > Hypersaline >... | reverse complement strand
TGATGAAGCTAACTCCATAGCCTGGTCACCCGATGGGCAACATGTAGCATATGCAGGCTCAGTTCACGAGGGCTCCGACGAAAATATTATAGTCCAGGTTTTAGATGCTTCAACTCTTGCGCTACAGTTAACCTACACCTTAGATTGGGCTGGTAATAGTGATGAAGCTTATTCCATAGCCTGGTCACCCGATGGACAGCATATAGCATATTCTGGTTCAGTTGAACAGGGTTCTAACTCTAATATTATAGTCCAGGTTTTAGATGCTTCAACCCTCGATCTACAGTTAACCTACACCTTAGATTGGGCTGGTAATAGTGATGAAGCTTATTCCATAGCATGGTCACCCGATGGGCAACATATAGCATACGCAGGCTTAGCGCGACAGAGCTCCAATTGGAATATTATAGTCCAGGTTTTAGATGCTTCAACCCTCGATCTACAGTTAACCTACACTTTAGATTGGTCTAGTGGCTTGGATATAGCTTATTCCATAGCCTGGTCACCCGATGGGCAACATATAGCATATTCTGGTTCGGCGCAACAGGGTTCTAACTCTAATATTATAGTCCAGGTTTTAGATGCTTCAACCCTCGATCTACAGTTAACCTACACTTTAGATTGGTCTAGTGGCTTGGATATTTCTTATTCCATAGCATGGTCACCCGATGGGCAACATATAGCATATTCTGGTTCGGTGCAACAAGGCTCAAATTTTAATATTATAGTCCAGGTACTAGAATTTATTTATTCTGCAGCTGCTTCAAAATGCTCGGCCAAAAACAACAAGATTAGCAATTGCACCTCAGACCAGACAGGCATTGGTCTTCAGGGTGATGATAGCAATAATTTAATCATAAAAAATATAGCTTACAATAATGACACAAATTTTTCTGGCATTTCAAACATCTACACAGGGGGTATAAGCGGAACGCCGGGCAATTTGCAAAATATTTCTTTGCCGTAGACGCAACTATTTTTAAGCAAAAAGGCCTCTAAGGGGCCTTTTTTTATCTCAAATCTCATTTGATGTTTACCAATAGTTGATATAATATCTAAATTAGTTCGAACTATACATATCAAAGAGGGAACATAGTATGAAGCCAAAATTTTCACGTTTTTCTACGGCCATAATAATTTCAATTTTTATTATGAAACTCACCCATATTGTAAAACCTCAGTCTGAAAACAGAACAATAGGTTTGCTTCTAAAAACAACTCATGCATTGAATGAAATACGTTATTCTATTGGGGCGATAGAGAACAAATCTGAGACAATTTCGGAACCTGGCTCATACGTATTAGGTCAAGATATTCAAGGCAATTTAACGATCAATGCCGATGATGTTGTTTTAGATTTAAACAAGTGTAAAGTCTATTCTAATATTGATACTACAACATTAATTACGATAAAAGGAGGATGTAGGAATATAGCTATTATCAATGGAACCATAAAAGGTTCTGGAATCCTAAACAGCCTTGCACATGGAATTTATATTGAACCAGGAGCAAATATAATTGAGGTTCAAAATGTTAAAATAATGGATGTACAGCATGGCATCCATTTCGATGGCAATCAAATAGATACTCCTACACAAAAATGTTTTATAACTAAGTGCATCTTTTATAATTGTAAAAAGGCCATAGTTTTAAACTATGTAACAAAAAGTATCTTTAAAACATGTAATGCTTTACAATGCCAAGAAACTGGTTTTGAGTTGTATAAAAGTAATCTTAATAGATTTGAAGCGTGCCAAGTGTTACATATGTTAAATAATGACCCAGATATGCCAATATTCGGCTTTAGGTCTACTTTAGGCTCAAATAACCTATTTTTACATTGTATTGTTAAAAAACTGGAAAAAATTTTAAGTAATGCAACAACAAATACAACCGGTTTTTCATTTGAAGGAGAAATAGGAAGTCGTATTTTAAATAGTCTGATCAATAATATAAAGATTTCTGGTAGTGGCAATGCTTATGGAATTAATCTATTGGAAAGTTCTATACATAATTCTATAGTCCAAAATCAGGCCAGCAATATAAGAGCAGATGCAAATGGCATTGGCATTGAAGGTAATGATACAGAAAATATAATTATGCAGAATATATCCTATGCAAATAAGAAAGCATATGGCTTAGGCATAACACTTGCAAATATCTATACAGAAGAAACGACTGGTTCACCGGGTAATTTACAAAATATAGAAGTTTCAACCTATTAAAAAAAACCAATAGCCCTGTCTAGAAAAAAAGGAAACGTATGAAGCTTAGATTTTTGTTGATCGCTAAATCCGTACTATTTTCAATGATGCTTTGTAAGCTAACTGATCTAAAAAGCTATGAAAGAAACTTTATAGAACCCCTCCCGGGAGACACTATTGGAGATCTTCTTAAAAAAACTAACCAACCGATACATGAGATGCTCTGCTCTATTGGAAAAATAAAAAACAGCTCTGGTATAATTTCAGAATCTGGATCCTATATTTTAGGCAAAAATATTGAAGGTAATATAACTATTGAAACCGAAGATGTAGTCTTAGATTTAAATAAATTCCAGGTCTATTCCACTCTTGATACGACAACGTTAGTTACAATAAAAGGATCCTGCAAAAACATATCTATAATTAACGGAACAATCAAAGGCTCAGGAGACCAAACAAGCTCAATCCCTGGTATTTTGGTTGAATCTGGAGCTAGTCTCATTGAAATTCAAAATATTAAACTAATAGATCTAAAAAATGGTATCCATTTTGCTGGTACTCAACAAGCAATGATAGAAAAATGTTATGTCACAAATTGCAGGTTCTGCGATTGTAAAAAAGCAGCTGTTCTTAGCTATACCACCGAATGTATATTTAAACACTGTAACGCACTAGCTTGCCAAGAATCTGGTTTTGAACTTTATAATAGCAGCCTTAATAAATTTGAACATTGTGCAGTAGTGGGGATAGAAAACAGTACTCCTGATACACCAATTTGTGGATTTTCATCAACTGAAGGTCAAAGTAATCTTTTTTCAAACTGCCACGTTGAAGGATTAAGCAATACCGTAACTAATAGTGGAGTCAATGCAACTGGATTCTTCCTTGGATCAAATGAAATAGAAAGTCAAATTACAGATTGTATAGCAAATCAAATAGACTGTAGGGGTAAAGGCTCTACGTATGGAATAAAAATTTTAGCTTCTCTTGAGTTGCTATCAACCTATACCTTAGACTGGTCTGGTATAGGAGGTCATGATTTAGCCTATTCTGTAGCCTGGTCACCCAATGGTCGACATATAGCATATGCAGGTCAAATCAGTCATAATTCCCACTCTGATATTATAGTCCAGGTCTTAGACGCTACAACTCTTATACCAACTGCAACTTTTACCCTAGATTCTAAAACAGGAAATGACATGGCTTATTCTGTTGCCTGGTCACCTGATGGGCAACATATAGCATATGCAGGCCAAATTAGTTATAATTCCGGTTCTCATATTATAGTCCAGACATTAGATGCTACCACCCTTGTACCAACTGCAACCTTTACATTAAATTGGGATACTGAACTTGCAGCCGCTTATTCTGTTGCCTGGTCACCTGATGGGCAAAGTATAGCATATGGAGGCTTTGTTAGAAATAACTCAGATACTAATATTATAGTTCAAACATTAGATGCCACAACGCTTATACCAACTGCAACCTTTATCCTAGACTGGGCTGGCATAGGAGGTCACGATTTAGCTCATGCTGTCGCATGGTCACCTGATGGAAAACACATAGCTTACGCAGGTGAAGTGAGGGAATCAATCCTCACAAAAATAGATATAATAGTCCAGGTCTTAGACGCTACAACTCTTATACCGACTGCAACTTTTACCCTAGACGGAGGAACAAGAGATACTGATAGAGCCCATTCCATCGCATGGTCACCTGATGGGCAACATATAACCTATGCGGGCCAACTTACACAGAACTCTGATACTAATATTATAGTCCAACTTTTAGATGCTACAACGCTTGTACCAACTGCAACTTACATTTTAGATTGGGCTAGCGTAGAGGATATTGATAGAGCCCGCTCTGTTACATGGTCGCCTGATGGACAACATATAACCTATGCGGGCCAACTTACACAGAACTCTGATACTAATATTATAGTCCAGCTTTTAGATGCCACAACACTTGTACCAACTGCAACTTACATTTTAGATTGGGCTAGCGGTGAAAACAATGATATAGCCTATTCCATCGCATGGTCACCGAATGGTAAGCATGTTGCATACGCAGGCCAAGTTACGCAAGGTTCTGATGAAGATATCATGGTCCAGATTCTCAATTTTTCTTCTTCTCCTGCTTTAAAATGTTCAATCATTACAAATAAAATAAGCAATTGCACCTCAGACCAGACAGGCATTGGTCTTCAGGGTGATGATAGCAATAATTTAATCATAAAAAATATAGCTTACAATAATGACACTAATTTCTCGGCTCTTTCCAACATCTATACAGGGGGTATAAGCGGAACGCCGGGCAATTTGCAAAATATTTCTTTGCCGTAACACAAAAGAGGGAGCTTTGCTCCCTTCAATGTAAGACGTTGTTAGCATGGGCAAGATGCACGGCCGATTCTATTTTATCTTCCATGACAAGACCATCGCTCGCTCTGACAATATTTTCAAGCGCAACTTTACCGAATGCACTAACACCCACGGGCAACGGCGCAGCTAATGCTTTGCCTTTAAAATTCAAAGCTTGCCCATCAAGCATCATTGCAGCAATATCTGCATCTTCATCTAGAATGATATCCTTGCCGACAATTTTGCGATTTGCTAACACGACTCCCTCACCAGGAGTAATGAAATATCCTTTTTTGGTACGCACAATCTGATACTCTTTCCCTTGAATGTTTAGGTTGTCATCCAGATAAGGACCTTCCCAATTTTCTGGATATGCAAGATTCATAGGTCCAACTTCTGATCCCACAAACGATTTTACATTCAAAAAGTTGATATTATTCTTTTGATAATCAAAACTTATGATTTTGCATCTTTTATCTATTTTTTTGAAAATATCAACTAATTGGACAACTTCCTTGGTGATCATTTCATCGGCAATCGTTCGAGCTTGATAAAATAACCTGAACAACGCTACACCAACTAATAACAGAAACAAAATAATTGTGAGCATTGGGATAATTTTGTTAGGGCTTAAAAGAAAAGGCCTCTCATTTCCCCTATAAGACAGTTGTTTAGCCATGTCACCCCCCTAGCATTTCAAATTTTCTCTTCCCTGTTATTTACATTAACAAAATAGAAAATTATAAAAAAGGATATATGTAAATTTGTCTTTTTATCTTTTGTCCGGCCAGCTTTTTAAAAAAATTTATTCTTCACAAATTATCTGCATATCAATATATTTTTTATTTTTTTGATTTTGGAATAATTTTTTTTTATTTTTTTCCAAAGAAGCATTTCTTTCTTTTAACATTTCAAGTATAGGTACAAACTTTTGATGCAGTTTTTGAATTTCAGTGGCTATTAATAATGGAACTTTTTTGGGATAGATATCATAGTTAGTATAATGCTTATTTTCAGTAAAAAATCTCATAAAAGTAAGATATGCGACTAACCAATATCTTTTTTTAACTCTATTTTGTAGAGTTTTAAGAATCTTTGTTCGGCCTTCAGCAATTGTATGTAAAATCTTTTCGAGACAGTCACATTTTGCTTCACAAAAAGACTCATCTGCCAAAAAATGATTATGTAAAAGCTGTTCCAAGGTATTATTATGACAATGTATATCATTTTCAGGCTTGTCAGATAAAGATTTCAAAAATTTACAATAGATCTCGATATATTCTTTTGTTCTTTTTGTTATAGATTTAAAATCAACCGGCGTCTTTTTTTTTACTATAGACGCTTGTCTTTTTTTCACACCAAATACAAATGTAGAAGTTAAAATAAGAATAGGTAACGAAAAAATAAGCTTTATTCTGAACTCCACAGCATCCCCCTCATTAGACCCACTATTTTCTTGTACCTATTTTAGATCAAATAAGGAAGTAGAAAAAAGAAATTTAATATATTGCATTTAATAGTCTAAACAGATTGCAGTTCTTACCTCTTTTAATGTTTGTTGCGCTACTTCTCTTGTCTCTTGAGATCCTTTGAGCGCAATGGCCATAACCTGTTCAGGATCTGCTGCAAAAAGTTGACGTTTTTTTCGTATTGGTTCAAGCATACTATTTAAAACATCGATCAAGTATCGCTTCACCTTCACATCCCCAAGACCTCCTTGTTTATACTGATCTTTTAATGTCTGTACTTTAGCCTTATCGGGATCAAAAGCATCCAAGTACATAAATACGACATTTCCTTCAACCTTGCCCGGATCTTCAACACGAATATGGTCAGGATCAGTATACATGGCCATAACTTTTTGCACAATTTCGTCTGAACTATCAGATAAGAATATTGCATTTGAGAGTGATTTACTCATTTTGGCTTTACCATCTATACCAGGTAATCTCCCTAAAAAGCCCCCTGTCGGTACGATTGCTTTTGCCTCTTTTAACACGTCAACCTGGTATACATGATTAAATCTTCGTACAATTTCATTTGTTTGCTCAATCATGGGAAGCTGGTCTGCACCTACAGGAACAAGCGTTCCTTTTACTACGGTAATGTCTGCAGCCTGGTGCACTGGATAGGTTAAAAATCCTGCAGTTAGATTCTCCCCAAATCCTTTCTGTTGAATTTCTGCCTTTACAGTCGGATTTCGTTTAAGCCTATTGACAGTGACCAAGTTCATATAATAGACATATAACTCTGAAATTTCAGGAATAAGGGACTGAATAAATATGGTAGATTTTGCAGGATCTATACCGACAGCCAGATAATCAAGTAGAACATGTAAAACATTTTCTCTTACTTTCTGAGGATTGTCTACATTATCAGTTAATGCCTGCATATCAGCCACCATCACATACTGTTTATACTCTTTTTGTAACTGAATCCTTGCAAGTAGAGACCCTATATAGTGACCTAAATGAAGATGCCCTGTAGGTCTATCCCCTGTCAAAACAATGTCTTTTTTTTCCACTTTGACTTCCCATACATCAAATTCTCATCAATACCAATAGTTCTATAATATCGGATTATTACAATAATGTTTAATACTTTTATTATCTCGCTGCAAAAAGGGGTTCCTTCCCAGATGGATGCATTCAATTATAAGGCACTATTTCACACCATCTATCACAATACTTATTGAACGTTGGAACAAAAAAGTTAAAGCAAAATCTATCTCTTATTTGCTTACATTTCTGTAGAAATGACTCCTGAAAGTTACTTTTTTCTTTTACTTGCTGCACAAACTCATGCATCCTATTTTTTAAGGAAGCGGGAATCCCATTTTCTCTATTATCAACCATATTTGTCAATAATATTAATCGGTTCCTGGACTCACGGGACAGTTTTATTTTTTTTTTCACGTTGGAAAGTTCTTTTTGAATATCGTCTATGTTATTACTATCAATATCACTAAAAAGAAACGTACAAATAGATTTATAGTTATCCATAAGTAGCACAATATCAAATAAATTTTTATGATCTCTATCTTTGCTTTTGGGTAATAACACGCTAAACAAATCTTGGTTTTTTTCAATCCATTTTTCTACTACCTTTGCTTTTGCATCATCAGGCAATTTTTTTAACTTCGTGTATAAGGGTATATCCTTTATATTACCAATAACTCGGGGGATATATTCTCTTTGGATATAATCAACATAATCCTTAATATCATAGGGCATCTCATCTATACCTAATGAAATAACTTCCCTTACCTTATCCACCGTATATCCAATAGCATCAGCAACATCAAAAGCTTGAATTTGCAATCCATTACGTATATATGCGAGCTTTTTTTCTATAGGCAATCTCTCGAATTGACTTTTTTCATTGTCGCTAAGTAAATCTTTCAAAAGGCCAGTCGTTTTTTTATTAAAAATTTTTTTAATTTTATGTAGATTTGGTGAATTCTTCTTTCCCATAGAAAAATTATTGTGCACATATAAGAAACCCATAACAAAAACGATACACAGTTTTTTCATTCCCTCTTCCCCCTCAAGATAAAAATCATTATCATGTCTTAGTGTATAAATTATGGAGGTAAGAAGTGAAGAAATTGCTTATGAGTTTTGTTTATTCTCCAAATCGTTCTGGTTGAATAATACCACCGGATATAATCATCGCCATGGCCTCTTGGCGTGTAATATCATCAAGGATAGTGATATCTTTTGCTGGTAATATAATAAAATATCCACTTGTAGGATTGGGAGTAGTTGGCACAAAAATATTAAAAAACTTCCCTTCTTTATGAGGAGCGAGCTCAGTAGGAAGTTGACTCGTAAGAAACCCAATGCAGTGAATACCTTTTCGGGGAAATTCTATCATAACAACCTGTTTGAATGTAAGCTTATCCTGCATTCCAAAGGCTTGGACAAGCTGCTTTGTTCCTTGGTATATAGGCCGTATGATAGGAATTTTTGATATAAGATATTCTATCGAGTGTATAATACGTTTCAAAATAAAAACTTTTAAGATGGTACCCAATAAAAATATAATAATAACGACAACAATTATCTCTGCATAGGGAATTTTTTGTAAAAATGCTGGTTGTATTTTTCTAATCGGTTCAAGCCAGCCTGAAATAAATCTGAATGAAAGTGCTATAATAACAAGGGTGAAAGTAATTGGTAAAATGGTTAAAAGGCCATTTAAAAAAAGTGACCAAAGGAACCCTAAAAATCGCAATAAACAATTCTTCTTTTTCTTCGCCATTAATTTTTCCTATGTACTAAGCTCTTTTTGTAATTCATTCGATAAGTTGAGACAGATTTTTTCTGCTACACTCATAGTATCAGCTTCTACCATAACACGCAATAGATTTTGAGTCCCTGAATAGCGCACCACTATACGACCATTTTGTACATTTTGTTTATAGGAAGCAATAAGTTCTGAGATGGGACCGGAATCTAAATCTTTTTTTTCAGTAATCGGAACATTAACCATTAACTGAGGATATTTTTCAAACGTTTTCATCTGAAAATTTCCGGTTTGTATAAGGGTTTCCATTACTTTCAATGCCACAAAAATTCCATCTCCCATATCTAAATAGTCTCGAATTGCAATATGGCCTGATTGTTCTCCTCCAAGTAAAAGGTTCTGTTTTTTCATGGCTTGAACTACAAATTTGTCTCCAACGTTTGTTCGTATCAGCTTTTTACCCCGCTGCTCTAAATACTTCTCAAAGCCATAATTGGTTAATATAGTACCAACGATAGCCTTTTCATGTTGGTACATTGGATGATTATGAAGGATGGCAAGTATGTCATCTCCATCTTTGATCTGGCCTAAAGCATTAACTGCAACTACTCGGTCTCCATCACCATCAAATGCAAATCCAGCGTCAGCTTTTTGTAAAAGCACCTCTCTTTGCAAGGCTTTTGGGTGTACGGAGCCGCATTGTTCATTTATATTTATGCCATTTGGGCTGCTCCCTATCAGATAAACTTGGGCCCCTAACATTTCAAAAATTGCAGGCCCAACTTGAGCTGTTGCACCATGCGCACAATCAAGTACAATCTTCAAGCCCTTCAAGAGATCCTTTTTAAAATGGTTTGTTACAAATTCTATATATTTCTGCTCTGCTTGAAAAAAAATATTGTCCGATCCAAGCGTACTATAGCAAGCTTCTTTTTTACAGTTATTATAAAAGATTTGGGTTATTGTTTCTTCATCTATGTAGCTTAATTTTCCCGTTTTGGCATCTATTATTTTTATACCATTGTCCTGGTAAGGATTATGGGACGCTGAGATCACTATGGCACAATCAAAACGATCTGACCGATTTGCTTTTAACTTTTTTGCTATAACATAAGCTGCCGGTGTAGGAATGATACCTGCATCATACAGATTTACCTGGGAGAGCAAAAGACCAGTTTTAAGGGCAGATTTTATCATATCACATGACTGGCGCGTATCATGTCCTATTAAAATAGTTGGGCTATCCCCATATTTTTCTTGAGCCCAGGCAGCAATAGCCGAGCCTAGATATATGATATAATCGTGTGTGAGCGGCCTTATCCCCACCGCACCTCTTATACCGTCAGTTCCAAACAAGTTTCTTTGCATATTTGTTTCCTGTTTTTTCTTTATCATTATATCAATATTTGCAGGAGAACAACGAACTAACCGGATTGAATCTGGTAAAAATAATTCCTTTTGCGTCAGTTTAAATATACGGTTTCCAACAGAAGCATCCTGCATATTAATATGAAAAGCTAAGGTTTTCACATCTATATTATACAGATCAGATCGTTTTCCAGAAAGTTGTATTTTTATTTTTTCTGGAGCTTCTACTTGAATGTTTTTTGGCACCTTATAAAAAGATATGGGCACCTCATACCATATTCGAGTAACATGGGACTGACTAAATATATGCCAAAAAGAATACCCAAGAATAAGTGAGATAATTTTAATCTGTGCGTTGCTTAAGAATATTTTTTTTACTATTTGCTTCATGTATGTATTCTCCTTTTGCCAATGAAACTTCTTTAATAAAAAACTGTGACAATGCATATTTTTTTATGATATTAAGCGCATTATTTGCTTTAACATTATCGATAACTTTCCCATTAAAGATAATATCAAATGTCCTTTTATAAGGAGTAATTCTAAAAAAAAGTGCATCTGTTTTTATACTAAGCAATAAGGCATTTTGCTTCCAAGTTGTTATATTTTTTTCGTCCATATTAGTCAAATCTTGAAGAATATTTTTTTTGCATGAAGCATTTATCCCTATAAGCTTCCCGTGAGTATTTAACCATACCATCTTCTTTTCATCAAATAGGTTACTCTCTTGTAAAATTTTGAATAAGGTCTGATCAAGGTTTGCATGTAGAGTCAGTTGCGCCTCAATAAAATCTTGCAAGCTATCCTTTTTTTCAATAACACAATAGACCTTCTTGTTATTATTAATCGTAACAAGACAACTACGAATAAGCGCCTCAGGCCATTGTGATTGGATATGCGTAACCGGCACAATATTATTAAGTGCAACAAAATTACGTTGTAATATTTCTTGATGAACCAGCGCAAATAACATTAAGGCAACCGGCGCAAATAAAAACAGAAAATAACTAATGGTTGTCAACTGAACGGTATGGGAGCATAGTGTCAAAAAACAGTAAACATAAAAGTAGGGAAGTAGATTTTTCTGACGATCTCGTTTAAGCCATAACGAAAAATAATATATAATAGCGAAAAAAAAGAGTAATTCAAGAGCATTTCGCCAATAAAAAAAGGAATTATAACCAAAAAAGTACTCTCTCATTAGTTCAAAAATATTCATAGATTTTCCCCTTTCTTTTTATATACTCTAGCGTAACTTTTATGAAAGTCTATTGTTTTTTGTCCAATTTGACCTAAAAAAATCTTTATAACAGGAAGCATAAATAAAAGAAGCTAAAAGAGCACTACAAGCACCCACCAAGAGAAAAACCCTTTACTTTCAACCTTTTTCTTGATTTTTGGGGCTATAATTTTATAAACTGAGAATGATAAGCAATTATTGTACAAATCCTAAAATGGAGGGAAAATCATGAAAAAATCAATATTAATTATTCCAATCTTACTTTTTGCAAGCTTTTCAGGCAATAACATAGGAGCAGTAGAGCCAAAAGATATCTCGAAAGAGCATAGAGCGGAATTACGAGATCTTTATCAAAAGCGTCTTGACTGGATGGAAACAAGGAAAACTCGAATGGAAAAAAGAATGAACAGAATGAAGTCAAGAATGAAAAAAATCAAAATGAAACAAAAACAGGTCAGCAAAATGCCTCAAGAAGAGGTACATAAGGAATTAATGAAGCAACAAAAAATCGTGAATAGAGTTGAAACATTCAAAGCAAAAATGAAAGCAGGAAAAAAAAGGGTAAAAGAAAAACTACAAGAAAAAATGAGCCCTGTAGGCGAAGCTGTAACAAAACCGGTTGAAGCCGTAGGAAAAGGAGTCTCAGAAGTTGGCAAAGGCGTGGGCAAAGTACTTGGGTTTGGAAAATAACCTGAAACAGCTAACGTAAACCAATAAAAGCATACGCACATAAAACAAGTTGCAAGATCCCAGCGGGTTTCGCTGGGATCTTTTTTTACATTCTTTTGTTAATAAAAAATCTTAAAAAACTCTTTATTTCTGCCATAAGAATTGACTATGTGAAATCTTCTTGACGCAATCTTTTTTTATATTATATATTTGAAATAGGAAGTAATATTTTTAAATATTAAAATAATAAGGAGAAAATTATGACTAAAAAATTAGTCATCGTGGTTCTAGCCTTTGCATGGCTAAGTACAATTAAAACGAAAGATGTGGGAGACTTAGCTGATGAAATCAGATCGTTAAAGATGATACAAAAAGAACTTTCTGACAAGCATAAAGTAGATAATGAAGCACTCGCAAAAAGAAAACAAGATGTATCAGAGGCTTACAAAGAAACTAGTTATAAAATAGGACAAAGAAAAAAGTCGATAGATACTATATTTAGAGAAAAGAATGAAGAAATAAATAAAAAAATAAAAGAAAACTTCGCAATTTTAGCTCAGAAAATCAAAGGGTTAAAAGATACGAAATTAAACATCAAAAGTGATACCGACAACTAATTTTTTTGTTTATTACATGTATAAAAATCTGACCTTGATTTATTCAGGCCAGATTTTTTTTATTGAAACTGTCCATTAAAAAACTTGGAATAAAAAAGATCTAATGCAAATGAAGACCCACCATTTTTTAATGCATAGTCTATATCATAGATAAAGTCATGAGCATTTTTTAACTCACTAGGATGAAAATCTTTCCAGTTTCTTTGCATAAAAGAAAACGGCAATCGAAAGCTAACCCTTTTTGCTTCACTAAGATTCCTATTTTTCATCTGGTATACATAATTAGATGCACGCCATAACTGCTCCGACCAAAATACAACCCAAAAAGGTTCACTATAATCTAAATGCATAGAAGACCATAATGTAAAAAATAGGCAGGAATTCTTTTGAAAAAAATATTGGCTTAAGGCAAATAATGATTTTTCGGGAGCAATAATCTTATCAAGCCATTTATTTAAAAAATCATTATAGCCTCTTCCAAGCAAAAGAGCGTAAGAAATCAATATACTGGCTGTATCAAAGTCAATTCGATGATACCGATCAAATAACTTCTTAGTAAAGCCCAATAACGATTTAGATGGTGTAATGCCTAAAAAAGTGACAAACTTTAAAAACAGCTTAGCATCTATACTTTCTTCTAAATGAACAGTGATTTTATTCTTTTCTTTGCTCAATGTAACAGAATCATCTGAAAAAAATGCGAGTAGATTCGGTCCATCATATTTTTTTATATAATCGATAACTTTCGCTTTATTTTTTCCTTTAATGATTGTTATATCATGCAACCAATATAAAAACTTTTGTCCCAAAAAAGTCGTTTCCAGCTTTGCTTTAGCTTTTTCAATACCATCTATTTCTAAGTGGACTACTTCTACAGGAATAGTTGAAATCGATTTTAGCCTCTTAATAAAAAGAGAGAAGAACAAAAGGGGATAGGGCCGTATCCCTGTGATTTGTAATAGATTTTTTGAAGATAAATCCAAAGATGCAGCTTTATCTATAAATTGTGAAATATTCATGTTGCCTAACCAAAAAGGATTCCTCTTTACACCGACATATCCTGACGACTTTTCAGGCTAAAAAATGGAGCCTGTCGTCCATCAAGCTTATCCTTATTATTTTTTTTAGCAATGGCTGAATTAAAATAATTATCCCCTATTTCAAATAATTTTTTAATCCCATGCAAAGCAAACCTACGAGCTTTTTCAAACTGATCCCATCCAATTGTTGCTCCTTCAGAGGCCCCTTGAATTTCAACTAACGTGTTAGATTTCGTTACAACAAAGTTAAAATCAGCATCAGCCTTACTATCTTCGGAAAAATCAAGATCTAAGAGTGGTTCTCCAGCCATTATTCCCACAGAAATAGCAGCTATACTATCTTTTACGATACTTTGTGTGATTGCATTCTTAGCAAGCCATTTTTGTTCTGCCATCTGCAATGCTAAGCTTGCTCCAGTTATACATGCAGTTCTCGTCCCGCCATCGGCCTGCAAGACATCACAATCGACCATAATAGTACGTTCACCTAACACGGAAAGGTCTACTATAGTTCTTAAAGATCTTCCAATTAGCCGAGAAATCTCAATCGATCTACCGTTTCTACGAACCGATGAACTTTCCCGATGGGTTCTGGTAAGCGTAGATGATGGAAGCATAGCATATTCAGCAGTAAGCCATCCAGTTTTTTTGCCTTTTAAAAAAGGAGGTACACCTGATTGCAAGTTGACAGAACAGAGTACCTTGGTATTACCCATCTCAAAGAGGACAGAACCGGATGCATACCCAAATAGGTTAAATCTTGCATTCACTTCCCGTAATTGATCTGGTTTACGCGAATTATATCGATGAATAGGGTTTTTCATGATACGCCTTATTGTTCTATCAGTTTCAGGCGTATCCTTCCGGTCTCTCCGTCGTAACTTATGACATCAACCAAGACATCTTGGTCGACTGTATATTCTTTCATAAATGATCGTTGCTTATCTCTTGGTATACTCGAAACATGGACAAGACCATCTTGACCAGGTACAATTTCGACAAATAATCCAAATTCGGCTATACGCTTTATTTTTCCAGTATAGCGAGTTCCAGGCTCTATTTGTCCACCTAAAACTTTAACCCAGGCTTGAGCCTTCTCCATCTGGGAACCTGGTCCGCCATAAATTCTTACTGTTCCATCGCTATCTATATCAATATTTGTTCCAGTTGCATCTATAATTTCACGTATTATTTTACCCCCAGAACCAATAATGGCTCCAATTTTATCAGTTGCAACTTTGAGTGCAATAACTTTAGGTACCAGATCAGAAAGTTCCTCTTTTGGCTTAGACATAACTTTTTTCATCTGATCTAATATGTATAAGCGTCCTTCTCGAGCCTGCTTCAATGCTTGTTCAAAAACCTCACGCGGTAAACCACCCTTATGTTTAACATCCATCTGTATAGCGGTTATACCATCTTCGGTTCCAGTAACTTTGAAATCCATTAATCCAAAGGCATCCTCAAATCCAGATATATCTGTTAACACAGCATATTGACCAAGTGGACATTCTCCATTTTCTTTTCTTAAAAGCCCCATCGCAATACCTGAAACCATTTTCTTTAATGGAACACCAGTATCAAGCAAGGCCATGGTCGATCCACATGTTGTTGCCATAGAAGTAGAACCATCCGACTCAAGCATATCAGCAATAATTCTTATAGTATAAGGAAATTCCTCTTTCGAAGGAAGTAAATATTTAAAGGATGAGGCCGCTAGATATCCGTGACCAATTTCTCTTCTTCCAGGCGCACGCAAGAAACGAGCTTCTCCAACAGAAAACGGTGGAAAATTGTAGTGCAACATAAATGATGCGCCTTTAGGCTCATCCATAAGCCCTTCAATCATCTGTTCATCTTGACCCCCACCTAAGGTTGCAGAAACCAAAGCTTGGGTTCGTCCGCGTGTAAATAATGCGGATCCATGTGTAGTTGGAAGCAAACCAACTTCTGTCGTAATTTTTCTTACCTGATCGAAGTTTCTGCCGTCAACTCTTGTTTTAGTATCAATAATAAGGTCGGTCAATTTATGTTTTAAAATTAAATCAAAAACATAATCTAGTATTGCCTCCGGAATTGCTGAATCTATAATTTCTTGCTCATGTTGGGCAGAAAACTCTTCTTTTAATTTTTTGAGATTCTCTTTTCTTGTAACTTTATCAGCCACATAGAGAGCTTTTACTCGATCTGATGTCAAGAACTGGTTTACTTGCGACTTCCAATTATCCCAGTCAACTCCTTCAAAAGAGTTACGTTCGTCAGCAACAACCCCTAGTTCTTTTCTTATTTGCATTTGCCATTCAATTTGCTTCTTTATTCTATCATGAGATTTAAACATTATATCGAGATAATCTTTCTCCGATATCTGATTGGCTGATCCTTCAACCATGACAATGCCCTCTAAGGTGCCCGCAAAAATGAGTCTGGCATCAGACTCCAAACTTTGTTCATAAGTAGGATCAAATACCCATTCACCGTTTATTCTTCCAACCTCAACTACACCTACGGGCCCTAGGAATGGAATGTTGGATATAGAAAGCGCAATAGAACTCGCGAGTAATGCTAACTTGCCCGGCGTATGATTTTTATCAACTGAATAGACCGTAACAAGCACTTGTAACTGATCAAAATAGGTATCTGGAAATAATGGCCTTATAGCTCGATCAATTAATCTAGAGAGAAGTATTTCACGGTCAGAGGACTTACCTTCCCTTTTATAATAACCACCAGGAATTTTACCCGCCGCAGCAAACGGCTCTCTATAATCTGTTGATAAGGGTAAGAAACCAGGAAAGTCCTTTGAAGGAGAAGCAACAACCGTCGCTAACAATACAGTATCGCCCTGCCTAAACCATGCAGCTCCATTTGCTTGTTGCGCTACTTTTCCTATTTCAACCGAATATCCAAACTCTTCTAACTTAAAAATCTTTGCCATTGAACCGAACCTAAAACATTGTAAGCAAAAAATTGCTTCTACAAACTTAAAATAACTATTTTCTTAATCCAAGACTTGCAATTAATTCCCTATATTGCTTTTCATCTTGACGCTCAAGATACTTGAGAAATCTGCCTCGGCGTGAAACCATTCTCAAAAGGCCTCGTTTTGAAGAAAAATCTTTCTTATTAATCTTCAAATGTTCTGTAAGTTGACGGATATTCTCAGTCAACAATGCAATCTGAAGCTGAACAGAACCTGTATCCTTATCACTTATACCGTACTTTTTAATTATTTTTTCCTTATCAATTTTCTTTATTGCCATATTCCTTAGCACCTATTTCTTAAACCTACATTTACATTACAAAACAACATTAAACTTATCAAAACTATCCGTTCGTATGGTAGGCGCGAGCGGAATTGAACCGCTGACCCTTGCTACGTCAAAGCAATGCTCTACCCCTGAGCTACGCGCCTAAAATTTCAATTAACTACCAATTTTTTCTTCTATAGTTTCTATAACAACAGACTCCTTAATTTGCTGGGCTTCTTCTTGCTGTGCCTGTTTTTCTAAATTGGACATCTCATCTCCTAGATATTTTTTTCTAAATGATGGAATGCCTGTTCCTGCTGGTATTAGTTTACCAACAATTACATTTTCTTTTAAGCCATATAAACAATCCACTTGCCCAGAAATTGCAGCCTCTGCTAAAATACGTGTTGTTTCCTGGAAGGAAGCCGCTGAGATAAAGCTTTCTGTATCTAACGAAGCAGTTGTTATACCCATAAGAACCGGTTTCGCTGTTGCTACTTTTTTGCCTTCTGCCTGTAGTAAAGCATTAACATTCTTAAAGTGTATTCTATCTACCCTGTCTCCTATCAAGAAATCTGTATCTCCTGGCTCAATAACCCTTACTTTTCTCATCATCTGCTTTACGATTATTTCTATGTGCCTATCATTAATCTTAATACCTTGGAGCAAATAAATTTCCTGAATATTATCAACAAGATATTTTTGCACCACCTCTGGCCCTAATATTCGTAACATATCGTGTAATATAGGAGTTCCCGTTGTAAGCCTATCACCAGCACTCACTATTTCTCCGTTTACCACATTAAGCTGTGTCCCTTTTGGAATAAGATAGTCATAAGATTGATCACCAGAAACAACCGATATCTTTCTCATTCCTCTATGCAAGCCAGAGAATACCACTTCTCCGTCAATATCTGCGATAATGGCCGGATCTTTTGGCATCCGAGCCTCAAACAACTCCGCTATTCGTGGCAAACCACCCGTAATATCCTTGGTCTTAGAAATTTCTCGAGGCATCTTCACAAGAATATCCCCAACATTCACATGCTGACCATTTTTAACTGCCAAGTAAGAACCCGTAGGCAGATAATACTGGGCAATCTCATCGCCTTTATCGTCAATAATACTTATTGCAGGTTGATATTTTTCACCTTTTCTTTCAAGAACTACATAGTTTGAAACATTTGTTGCCTCATCAAATCGTTCCTGAATAGTAATATTTTCGACGATATCCACAAACTCAACTTTGCCTGCTTTCTCTGTCATAAGGACTTTGTTGTGAGAATCCCACTCTACGAGTTTCTCGCCCTTTTTAACCTCTTGGCCATCTTTTACAAGCAATATAGAACCATATTCAATGTCATTTTCTTGTAATTCTCTACCATCTTTAGAGACTATAACAACTTTAGTCTTTCGACTAAATAAGACATCTTGTCCTTCTTTGTTTTCTAATATTCTAACGCCTCTTAATTGAACTATCCCATCACGTTTTGCTACAAAGTAGGGCTGCTCAGTTATACCACTTGCCGTACCCCCTATATGGAATGTTCTCATAGTAAGCTGTGTTCCCGGCTCACCTATAGACTGTGCAGCAATAACACCAACCGTAGCTCCAACATCAACCTTTTTGCCCTGTGCAAGATCAAATCCATAACATAACGCACATACACCACGCTTTGCTTGACACGTCAAAGTTGAACGAACATACAGCTTATTTATAGCCGAATCACTAATTTTTTTAGCAGCCACTCGATCAATGATATCACCCTGCTTTGCAACTATTTCACCGGTTACAGGATCTTTTGCATCTGCAGCCAAGACTCTTCCAAATGATCGCTCTGCCAATTCATATAGAACATCGCCTGATTCTTTTAACGATTCAATTTCTACATATCCTAACGTTTTACAGTCCTGTATAGTCACAATGGTATCTTGTGCTACATCAACAAGCCGACGAGTCAAATAACCAGAGTTTGCAGTTTCCAAGGCCGTATCCGCCTGCCCCTTACGTGCACCGTGAGTAGAAATAAAGTATTCAAAAACCTGAAGACCATCTTTAAAGTTTGTCTTAACAGGAGTTTCCATAATTTCACCGGTTGGCTTGGCCATCATACCACGCATACCAACTAACTGTTTCATCTGATCTTTTGAGCCACGAGCACCAGAACTTAACATCATAAAGATAGGATTAAATGGCTTAGAGACCTTGTCTTCATTTAAGAACGCACACTTATCCTGTTCTTCCAAATCTTTTAACATAGCAGAAGCAACATCAGCCGTTGCATGGGCCCATGTTCCAATGACTTTATTATATCGTTCGCCATTGGTGATAACACCATCCATATAAAGCTTTTCAATTTTCTTAATCTTATCTTCCGTTTTTGCGATAATTTTGTCTTTTTTAGATGGAACGAGAAGATCGCTCATAGAGATTGATATTCCACCCACAGTAGCATAATAAAAACCAAGTTTTTTCACCTTATCAAGACAGGTAACGGTCACTTCTTGGCCAAAATTATAATAGACAAGCTCTATAAGTTTTGCCAAATCAAGCTTTTTCATTACCTTATTTATCCAATGGAACTTCGCCCCTTCAGGCAAGGCATCAAACAATATAACTCTACCGACCGAAGTATCTATTATCTTGTCATCTAATCTCACTTTTATATTAGCATGTATAGAAACCTCAGAATGATGAAATGCGGTAATTACTTCCTGCAAATCGGAAAAAATCATTCCCTGACCTTTAGCATTATAACGAATCTTTGTTATATAGTGCAGGCCAAGCACCATATCTTTAGTAGGAACCGTAATTGGACGACCATTGGCAGGAGAAAGAATGTTTTTAGTTGATAATATTAATGCTCTCGATTCTTCTTGAGCCTTCACACTCAATGGTACATGCACCGCCATTTGGTCACCATCAAAGTCAGCGTTAAATGCGGTACAAACCAGAGGGTGAAGAGTGATCGCTTTACCATCAACTAAAATAGGGTAGAATCCTTGAATACCAAGTCTATGCAACGTTGGAGCACGGTTTAAAAGAACAACACGGTCTTTTACCACTTCTTCTAGAACATCCCATACTTCTTCTTCAGCATTTTCTACCATTTTTTTTGCTACACGTAAGTTAGGAGCAATTTCTCTTTCTAAAAGACCTGCATATACATAGGATTTAAACAGCTCAAGAGCCATAATTTTAGGAAGTCCACACTTATCAAGATTTAATTCTGGATCAACCACAATAACGGAACGTCCCGAATAATCAACACGTCTTCCAAGTAGATTTTGCCTAAATCGACCCTGCTTACCTCGAAGCATCTCACTCAATGATTTTAAAGGTCTTTTGTTAGATCCTCTTACGGGTTGCCCTCTTCTTCCATTGTCTATTAATGCATCTACAGACTCTTGCAGCATTCTTTTTTCATTTTTTATAATGACCGAAGGAGCCTCTATCTCCATCAGTCTTTGGAGCCTTATGTTCCTATTAAGAACTCTTCTGTAGAGTTCGTTTAGATCAGAACTCGCAAATCTTCCACCTTCTAAGGGTACTAACGGCCTAAGATCAGGTGGTAAAACAGGCAAAATGGTTAAGATCATCCATTCTGGTCTAATACCTGCTTGTTTTAAGCCGACAAATGTTTTGACCCTTCGCATTATTTTATGTCGAACCGCAACAGAGGTTGTTTTTTTATAGGCTTTATCAAGCAATGCAATCTCAAGATCTATGTCCATCAAAGTCAACACCGATTTAATTGCCTCTGCTCCACTTTCAGCTACAAAATCGAGGTCATCTGGATGACTATCAACATACTTTTCATGTTCAGCATTTGTCAGTAGTGTTTTTCTTGGATAAGGAGATTTTCCTTGATGAACAACTATGGAGCAATCAAAGTATATAACGCGTTCCAGGTCCTTTATAGGCATATCCATTATCAGGCCAAGGTAACTTGGTATTCCTTTTAAAAACCAGATATGACTTACTGGAGCAACAAGATCAATATGTCCCATTCGTTCTCTTCGGACACGGGACTGAATAACTTCAACGCCACATTTTTCACAGGTTACACCCCTGTGTTTCATTCTCTTGTATTTTCCACAGTTACAAACCCAGTCTTTTACTGGTCCAAAAATACGAGCACAAAAGAGGCCATCTCGCTCCGGCTTTAAGGTTCTATAGTTTATTGTTTCTATCTTCTTAACCTCTCCGTACGATAACGATTTAACCTTTTCAGGCGAGGCTATGGCAAGCTTTACCGTATTAAACTTACCTAAATTGATGTATTCCCTAAATCTATCAAGCATGCCATTTCGCTTATTCACAGACTTCCTCCTTACCTCTCTTGAATAAATCTACACGTAATCCCAAACTTTGAAGCTCTTTAACAAGCACGTTAAATGACTCTGGGAGCCCTGGATCTGGAACATCTTCCCCCCGAACAATCGATTCGTACACCTTGTGTCTTCCAGTAACATCGTCTGATTTGTATGTCAACATTTCTTGTAACGTATATGCAGCACCATATGCTTCAAGTGCCCAGACCTCCATCTCTCCCAATCTTTGACCACCTTTTTGGGCTTTACCACCAAGCGGCTGCTGAGTAACAAGTGAGTAAGGGCCCACAGATCTTGCATGCAACTTATCGTCAATCATATGATTCAACTTCATAATATACATAAGTCCAACGGTAACAGGCTGATCAAAATATTCTCCTGTTCTACCATCACGCAACATAAAGGAACCAGCATCAGGCAAATTAAGATCTTTCAAAATAGGCTTTATATCCTCCTCGTATCGAGCGCTATCAAATACAGGAGTCTTGTAAAGCAATCCTGTTTTTGCTGTTTTACGAGCTAGCTCAATAATTCCGTCTTTTCCATACTCTTTTTCGTATTCATCAATTAATTTTTTACCATAATATTTTTTAAGGGTTCGCACCACCTCTTTATGGCCCCCATCTTCAAGTAGCTCTTTAAGTTCTTTTCCTATTTCATAAGAAGTTAAACCTAAAACTATCTCTAGAATCTGACCAACGTTCATACGTGATGGAACACCTAATGGATTTAATACTACATCAACCGGGGTACCATCTTCCATACAAGGCATATCTTCACGAGGAACAATAACTGAAACGACACCCTTATTACCGTGTCTTCCAGCAACCTTATCCCCCACAGATACGGTACGCTTCATAGCGATGTATACCTTAATCATTTTTATGACACCTGAAGGCAATGGATCACCCTTTTTAAGCTTATTTATTCGCTCTTCCTTCAGGCTTCGCAATATTCGCTCTTGTGTTTCAAAGGTATCCTTGAGATTATCAACTTCTGCATTTATTCCATTTTTTTCTTTTACTTTGAGCTCAAGCAGATCTCCCAGATCTAATTGCAAGAGTTTCTCTTTATCATAGCTCGCTTTTTTAAGCAGCGATGAAGAAACTTTCCCAGAAGGCTTATTGCCACTTAAAAGTGAAACCACCTTCTGCTGGATCATCGTTTCTAAAGAATTAATGTGCTGACGATAATCTTCTTCTATCTTTTTTGTTTTTTTCTCTACTTCCTGCTTATATCGCTTGTCTTTTCTAATACCACTTCGTGAAAATATTTTCACATCAACAACGGTACCCTCAACTCCAGGCGGAACCCTCAAGGAGGTATCTCTCACTTCACGAGATTTTTCTCCAAATATAGCTCGAAGAAGTTTTTCTTCCGGAGAGTATTGTACATCGCCTTTTAGTGTAACTTTTCCTACTAAGATATCACCCGGCTTTACACGAGTTCCGATTCTGACTATTCCGTCATCATCTAACCCCTCAAGATCCGTTTCCCCAATATTAGGAATATCTCTTGTAATCTCTTCAGGACCTAATTTAGTATCTCTTGCGTCAACAACATATTCATCAATATGAACGGAAGTAAGTACATCATCATACACAAGACGCTTACTCAAGACAATAGCATCCTCAAAGTTATAACCATGCCACATCATAAATGCTACAAGAAGATTTGCACCTAATGCCAATTCTCCATTGTCTATAGCAGATCCATTCGTTAAAACAGAGCCTTTTTCAACTTTTTCTCCCGGTTTTACTATAGGAGTATGATGAATCCACGTACAGTAACTTGATCGTTCAAACTTTCTTAAATAGAAGGTCTCAACACCTTTTGCAATCCAATCTTCTATAGTTTTAAATGCAGACTGATCATATCTAACTATAATTTTTTCTGAAGACGCATATTCCACAACACCAGGATGCCTTGCAACTAAAACAGCCCCAGAAGCCTTTGATACCTCTTTTTCCATACCCGTACCAACAACAGGAGCCTGTGTTCTTATGATCGGAACAGCTTGCCGTTGCATATTAGATCCCATTAATGCACGAGAAGCATCATCATGCTCTAAAAATGGAATTAAAGCCGCAGAAACAGAAACTAACTGTTTAGGCGATAGATCAATATAGTTAACATTATTTTTTTCAACATACTCGTAATTACCCTCATTACGAACAAAAACCTTTTTTTCTTCTATTTTATTACTTGAGCCAGCAGATGTTGCTTGAGCTATAAACTTCTTATATTCTTCAAAAGCATCTAAAAATATAACTTCATCCAACACCTTACCATTAACAACCGGCCTATACGCAGTTTCAATAAAGCCTAAATCATTTACCATGGCATAAGTCGCCAACGAAGATATCAACCCAACGGTCTGACCTTCAGGCGTTTCGATGGGACAAATTCGCCCATAGTGAGATGTATGAACGTCACGAATTTCATAGGTAGCTCTATCTTTTAACACCCCACCAGGCCCTAAAGCGGAAAGCCTTCTCTTATGAGCAATCTCAGATAATGGATTTGTTTGATCCATAAACTGAGAAAGTTGGCCTAATCCAAAAAATTCACGCAAAACAGCACTCAATGGCTTAACATTAAGAAAATCTTGCGGCATGAGAACCCCATGGGATTCTTGCATTCTAAATCTTTCCCTCACAATGCGCTCTATTCTCATAAAGCCCATATACAGCTGGTTTCCAAGCAACTCACCGACTAGCCGCACTCTTCTATTTCCCAAATGGTCTATATCATCAAGCTGACCTTCACCCTTTTCGCGCAGGTTAACGAGATATTTAACAGTAGCAACTATATCCTCTTCAGTAAGCGTTGTTTTATGTTCGTTGATAGAGAGCCCAAGCTTTCTATTCATACGAATACGCCCGACTCTGGTCATATCATAAAATCGTTCATTGAACAAAGAATTGAAAAGTCGCTCCTTTACTCCCTTAATGGAAGACCCATCGCCAGGCCAAACCTTTGAATGTATCTCTTTTAATGCTTCTTCTTGGGAATAACAACGATCCATATTTAAGGTCATAGCTATAGTCGGCATGAAAACATATCCCGACGAAGCTATTAACTCAAACTTTATTTGCTTTTTAAATGTTTTAAAGAGAGCATAATGTTCTTCTGTGAGAACCTGCCCCTGCTCAATTAGAATTTCTCCGGTATCGGGATCTATCAAGTCTTTCGCAAAGACTCGATTTAATAAACTTCCTTTTCTTAAAGCTAGCTTGGTAACTTTTTGTTTTTTAAGCTGCTCGATAATCTCTTTTGTTATTTTTTTACCGAGAAACTTCTTCTCAAGCTTTGGAGGAAGCATTTCTTTTTCTATTCTTTGACCAATTAACGTATCGTTAATAGCCTTAAAAAATTCTCCATTTTTAGCTTGAATAGTATCAAATTGGTAAAAATGGGAAATGATTTCATCCCTAGGCACTCCTAAGGCTTGCAAGAAAGTAGTAACTAATACTTTTTTTCTTTTATCTATCCTGACATACAAGTGATCACTGCTGTCAAATTCAAAATCAAGCCAGGATCCACGCATAGGAATAATACGGGCTAGATAATAAGGGCGCCCCCTAAAATCTTTTATTTTTTTACTCTGTGAAAATATAACACCTGGAGATCTATGCAACTGACTAACAACGACCCTGTCCACGCCATTGATTAGAAAAGTACCCAAGTTTCCTAATTTAAACCGGCCATCCTCTTCATATAAATCAGCCATAACTGGAAGATCTGCAAAAAATATCTCCTGTTCTTTTATATCCCGAACTGTTTTTTGCCCTTCTTCATCAACATTCCAACTAATAAGCTGAACCTTAACACGCAAAGGCATTTGGAAGGTTTGGCCACTTGATCTACATTCATCAAGAGTCATTGGCATTTTTACTACGACTCTGGACAAACAATTGGAGCATTTTTTATATTTTGCCGCTTTTTTCTTACAAAATTTACAAGCGAAACCATCAGATAATCGAGAACAATCCGATTTTCCACATGCGGTACACTCCCAGGCATAACGATTGGTCATACCTGTTAGCTTGCCACAAGTGCAAGCCCAATTTCCCAATGTATAACTAATATACTCTAATGACATTTTATCATTATGCTCAATTGGGAATATATCTCTAAGTACCTTCTCCAGTCCGATAGGCTCACGCTCAGAAGGCAAATAATCTAACTGAACAAAGTCATTAAAAGATCTAGACTGAATCTCAATTAAATTGGGAACATCAACTATATCCTTAATAACTCCAAAAGACTTTCTAATATTTCCCTTGCCTATATGCAAGTTTGACATTAAGCGGCTCCTCGTTTTTAAACCCTAGGTTTCAAATCAGATCTTTTGGCTATCCCCCCTAAAGAGAGAATTCCTGCATTGCAAATCGATCGTCATAGCTTTTGCAGGCTCACCCCGACAGCCCATCGGTGAACAAATAACTTAGAATCAGTATATATCGAAATTATTTTTATCTCAACCAACGCATATCTCTACCCTGTCTCAAGAATACAGCCCCTCTTTGTGGACTTGATATGCAACTGAACTAACACAAAAATAAAAGTTTCAATAAAACTATGAAAGCTCTACTTTTGCCCCTACAGCCTCAAGCTCTTTCTTCATATTTTGAGCATCAGCCTCTGGAACAGCCTCTCCAAGAACGGTTGGCGCTTCTTCAACAGCCTTCTTAGCATCTGAAAGAGACAAGCTTGTTATTTTACGCAAAGCTTTAATATTCTTAATCTTTTCTGGCCCAGCTTCTTTCAATGTTACCTTATATTCTGATTTCTTTTCTTCTACTGGAGCTGCAGCTGCTGCTTGTGCGGGTGCCGCTGCCACTGGCATAGCAGCTGATACGCCAAACTTATCTTCTAGTGCCTTAACAAAATCAGCCAATTCCAAAACAGACATTTTTCCAATTTCTTCAATCAATTTATCGAAAGAATTTGATGCCATAATGTTCCTCGTACAACGTTATATAAAATAAAAACCCAAATTTAAACAACTCTAATAAAATAGCCCCTACTACCTATTTTTTTTGATCTCCCATCTGCTTTAAAGCAAATAGCAGTTTAAGAATAATCATATTAAGAGACCTTACAACCCCAGAAATTGGAGCATTGAGCGCACCACACAGGTGACCCAATAACACCTCTTTTGGAGGCAAGGATGCAATTTGAGATATTCTTTCCTTATCTACAAGCTGCGTCTCTAAATAACCAACCACAAGACTTAATGCCTTATTTTCTTTTGAAAAATCTGACAAAATCTTGGCCACTTCAGAAAAATCTTCATTTGCGAACACAAGACCTATTTGCTCCTTAAAGTACGGAGACAATTGATCTACGTCAGCTTGACCCTCTACAGCCCGCTTCATTAATCTGGCTTTTGTTACCTTTAAAAGGCCACCTTTTTGACGAAGCTCAGACCGCAAACTTTGCATTTTTGCAACATCCAGACCCTTATAACCAACTATAAATGTGGCCTGACTATTCAAAAAATCGTTTTTTAAACTTTCAACAACCTGCTCTTTTTGTTGGCGATTCATCTTTTATTCCTCCTAAATCAACGCAAAAAATCATCTGGGTTAACGGGAAGCCCAACACCCATAGTAGATGAAATCGTCACTTTCTTTAAAAATTTTCCCTTTGAAGACGAAGGCTTAGAGGCCATTAAGGCCTTAATGAAGGCATTAAAATTATCTAGTAATTTAGCATCATCAAATGAAACTCTTCCAAAAGAAAAATGCACAAGGCCGCTTTTATCATTCTTAAAAAATGCTTTTCCCAGCTTTAACTCTTTAACAACGTCCGCAACATCAAAAGTCACAGTCCCTGTCTTCTTATTGGGAAGCAATCCTCTTGGCCCCAAAATTTTAGCTAGTTTGCCAACTACGCCCATCATATCAGGAGTAGCAACCGCATAATCAAATTCCATCCAGCCTTTGGATATTTTTTCAATCAAATCTTGATCTCCAACATAATCAGCTCCAGCAGCTTTGGCAGCATCAGCATGGTCACCCTTGGCAAAAACAAGAATCTTTACCTCTTTGCCTCTGCCATGAGGCAATATTACTGATCCACGAACAGTCTGATCACCTTTTGTTGGATCAATGCCCAAGTTGATTTGAGCATCTACCGACTCATCAAACTTTGCAAAAGCAAGCTCTTTCACCTTAGACAAAGCACCTTCAACAGAAAAAAAGGCCTCTTTTTCTATTTCTTCCACCCTTTTTGCAGCTTCTTCGTATTTTTTACCTCGCTTAGACATAACACAAGCCCTTACTCAATCAATCTACAACATCAACGCCCATGCTGCGCGCACTTCCAGCTATTATCTTCTTTGCCTGGTCTATAGTATTTGCATTCAAATCAGGCATCTTTACCTTTGCAATTTCCTCAACATCCTTCCATGAAATTTGACCCACTTTTGAATCTTTCGGATTTGAAGAACCTTTAGAAATATTTATCTTTTTTTTGATCAACTCAGATGCGGGAGGAGTTTTTACAACAAAAGTAAAGCTCCTATCAAGATAGACTGTTATCTCAACAGGAACCGTCTCCCCCTTTCTGCTCGCAGTTTTAGCATTAAATTGCTTGCAGAAATCCATAATATTAACACCCTGTTGACCAAGAGATGAACCAACAGGCGGAGCAGGAGTCGCTCCCCCTCCAGGAATTTGAAGTTTTATTTTAGCTTTTATCTCTTTAGCCATATCATCAACACCTAATTGATTTAATTTTTAATTTGGTTAAAGCTTAACTCTACAGGAGTCATCCTACCAAAAATACTAACCATTACCGTAAGCTTTTCATTTTCATAATCTATTTTATCAATGATGCCTACAAAGCCCGCAAAAGGACCTTCTTTTATGTCAACCTCACCTCCTACAGCAAAGCCTTCTTTTTCTGCTGAAACAACCACTTCGCCCTTTATTTGACCCATTATACGATCAACCTCTTTTTGAGGCAACGGGACAGGACTTTTACCTCCCAAGAAACGCAAAACCCTCGGACTTGATTGCACAAGCCGAAATGCCTCAGGAGTCATATCAATTTCAACTAAAACATACCCGGGAAAAAGCTGCTGATCTTTTGAATCCTCTAATGCACCAAATAAACTTTTCATCTTTGCAGAAGGAATTAAAACCTCTCCAAAAAGCTCCTCCAGGCCACCTTCCTTTATGTGCTTATCGAGGTCTGCCTTAACAGAATCTTCATAACCAGCGTATACCTGAACAACATACCAGCGTTTCATTTATTTTAAGCTCCCAAAAGCTGTATTTAGATTTTCTCCCAAAAAGCCAAACTAAGCACTAAAGAATCTAAGGGCATATCTAACTGCTTTATTAATTCCAAAATCCACAAGCCCTAAATATATCGACAAAATAGTAACAAGAACAACAACTACTATTGTTGACCCTATAAACTCATCCCACTTAGGCCAGATAACTCTAGAAAGCTCTAGCTTAACCTCATTAACAAACTTAACCACATCTTTCATAATTTATCCATCAGAATCTAAAACATTGCCCTTGGCTACTAGCTGCCAACAAAATCCCATACCATCAATGCGTATGGCAGGCCAGGAGGGACTCGAACCCCCAACCCGCAGATTTGGAGTCTGCCGCTCTACCAATTCGAGCTACTGGCCTAAAAAGCCATTATTTTATTTCGTCTCCTTATGAGGCACATGCTTTCTGCACCTCGAACAAAACTTTTTCAGCTTTAAAGAGCCAATAGACCTCTTTTTGCCCATAACCTGCGTATAATTTCGCTCTTTACATGCCTCACATGCAAGATGCGTAGTGACTCTATTTTTTGCCATATTAACTCGTTTTCAAAAAACTTAAAAAACTAACATAACCAAAAAGCTATCTGGAGCCCGCGACCGGATTTGAACCGGTGACCTCTCCCTTACCAAGGAAGTGCTCTACCTACTGAGCTACGTGGGCAACAATTTACTACTTTCTTACCCCCAGAATAATAAAAAAAGCAGAAAAATACAAATTTATTTTTGCAAAACTATTACTCCTGCTCTATTTTTGAGCCAATCGTCCAAGCAAATTCTGCTATAAAGACTAGAACTACTGCGACAAAACAGGCTCTAAGAGTCAAATCCGGAAAATCTAGCCTAGAATTAAGTAAAAAACTCTTGCATAAAACCTGGAGCTGGCGATCGGATTTGAACCGATGACCTGCTGATTACAAATCAGCTGCTCTACCAACTGAGCTACGCCAGCACAAACCATTTCTAAAATATATCACACTCAGCATAAACCTCGTTGAGTTTGGAGCGGGAAACGGGACTCGAACCCGCAACCTACAGCTTGGAAGGCTGTCGCTCTAGCCAATTGAGCTATTCCCGCGTAGATATTATTTTTGTTACTGGTGGCGAGAGCAGGATTCGAACCTGCGAAGGCTTAGCCAACGGTTTTACAGACCGTCCCCTTTGACCGCTCGGGAATCTCGCCTCAGTTTTTAAAACTTAAAAATTTCAATTTTTCATCACCTCTACACCTATAATATTGTTTTTATTAAACTATTTCAACTTTTTATCCATCTTTATTTAAAAATTTTAATTCCTTTTTTAGTATCGCTTTTACTTCCTGTTTGCAAGACATACAACCTGTGCTCACCGACAACTTGTCTTGAAGTTCAGCAAAGGTGGTACATCCCTCCGTTATGGCGTTGACTATATCAGAATATAAAACACCCATACACATACAAACAAGATAATCAAATTTTTTATTTTTCATATTCGGCAACTCACAACAACTTTTCTTTTGTCTCTATTCTTTTCAAGATAATCGATTTTCACCTTACAAACTTTATTTTTGAGCAATGGCGCTATAACCTCTGGCCACTCGATGAAACACCAACTGTGCGCTTGCTCCAAATACTCATCAAATCCGAACGCTAAGAAATCTTTTATAGCTTCAATCCTGTACAGGTCAAAATGATAGAACGTTTGCCCTGACTCATTTTTGTATCGATTTAAGTATGTAAACGTTGGGCTCGTAATAGGCCCTGTTATATTGCAATCCTTTAAAAGCGCTTTTACCAATGTGGTTTTTCCGGCTCCTAAGGGCCCATAAAAAGCAAAAATGTTACAAACATTAAACTGATCCTTTAAGTACTGAACTACCTTATAAATTTCATCCCTACCCACCAGAAACTGCTTTTCTGTATTCATAATTATTAAAGTTTTTTAATCTGTTTTAATCTTTTTTTTTCTTTCTTTGATATCTTTTGGGAGCTACTGTTTCTTATTTCATGTTGCCCAAGAAAATCTTCTGATTTAACCTCTACAACCTTACTGGCTTTTTGCATTATTTCATCAAACTCCTCTTCATTGCCTTCGGCTATTTTTCGAGCAGCTTTTTCTTTATCTGCCTTAATTTGTTCTGGACTCATCCCCTTTACACTATCTTTAAAAATAGTATAGAATACGGGGGATTCAATCGATTCTATATTTCGTTTGCCAGCAAAGTTGCGAATATCAAGATCAGACGAAACTAAAAGAATATCCAAGCTCTTATGTTCTTCCAGATACCTTTTTATGTAATCATCTGCTGTTTCTTGCGTCCCTGCATAGACAAGATACACTCCAAAAACCCTATCTTTTGTTGTAAAATCAAAGGGCCCTCCATCAAATACAAGCACAATCTTGTGCCCTTTGTGCTTCGCGTATTTACCAAGCTGCTTTGCAAAAGCAACCCGTTCATGCTCATCAATAGTTTTCTTATGGAAAACCTGCTTTAGAACATTATAACCATCAATTAATAAAATCATAACAAAAACTCTACTTTTAAAATGAGCAAAATAGACGTAAACAAAGTTACAACAATAACAAAAGATAATCAATACATTGCAAAATCAAACAGGAATTATTACATTAGTTTTATGGTTGGAAATAGAGTAACCAATTTAAAAAAAGAAAAGGCTTGTCCATGGCACAACTTATCCAAATGCGCCAAAGAATTAAAGCTATTGAAACTATTAAAAAAATAACACATGCCATGAGACTTATTTCGATGTCTACTCACTCTCGTATTCGAGGAAAGATGCCTCTTTTAAAAGAGTATAATACACAAGTCTCACTCCTTTTTTTTAAAATACGGGCTCAAATCCCTCAATGGACTAATCCTGTCATGTTCCCCCCCCAAGAACCGTCTACAAATCCACTGATTATCCTTGTAGGGTCGCAAAAAGGCTTATGTGGCACATTTAACATAAATCTGCTAAAAGAATTTGAAAAAACTATTGACCCAGACCAACTAAAAAAAACCAATATCATTGCCGTAGGGAAAAAAGCTGTCGATTATATAACTCAAAAAGAAACAAAATCTATTATCAAAGTTTTTAATGATTTGAATATACGAAATTTTTCTTCAATTTCTCAAGAAATAATTGAAGAAATCCTATATAACCAAACTCCCTATTCATCGGTCAGAGTATTCAGCAACGAACTTCGAACATTTTTTATACAAAAACCTCGATTCGTAGACCTTATCCCTTTAAGCAAAAAACTTCCCAAAAATAACAACCAGGATACGCAAGTTGCGACTAAGTCAATAGACTATGTGTGGTATCAAGAGCCAATAGAATTTCTTAATCATATAGCCCCGCAATACATAGCCGCAAGTATTAATGCAACGTTGCTTGAGTCCCTTCTTGCTGAACAGGCCGCACGATTCATTTCTATGGATACAGCCAACAGAAATGCAAAAACACTGCTTGAAGAAACTAAACTACAATACAATAAACTTCGACAAGCCAAAATTACCAAAGAGCTCACAGAATTGGCCACCAACTATTAGAATCTTAAAGCAAATAGTTAACTTACCCAATAGATAACCCCTTTTTAAGCAAAAATCATTGATTTTTAGTTCTCAATTACAGTACATTGAAAGGGAGCGTATAACTTAAAAAGGAGGTTTAGCATGAGAAAAATATGTAAAATTTTAGCGATATTAGCGCTTTTCTTAGGATCTGTTTTATCTATTACACTCATAGGCTCCGGAGGAATTTTACCCTATATAACCAAAAAAAACAGTATCTACTTTTTACTCGCAAAAGAATCGGACGACTCAAATATCAACAGATGGGGCCCCTTTGCGCAGGGAAGCTATAAAGGAGAGATACCCACTCAAACAGTAGCCAAAAAAGGCTCCCAGGAGTTAATGAATGTTATGAGCAGTCGCTATCTTTTTAACAAAATTTCTACCACAAAATACAGATGCAATAAAAGTTTTATTATAAACATATCAGATCAAGGGGACCGGAGAGAAATAATTAATCGCCTCGATACCGAGAAAAGAAGACTATTAAGCAAAAAAAACCAAAAAAAGGAGTTCCGCTGGTTTTCACGAGGCAGATTAATAAAGGCTATAGAACACAACGAATGGTGGCTTGATAAGAATTTTAAAAATAGGTTTCGAAATTGTATACCTCTATTACATAAAATCAAGATAATTACAGGAGAATAGTATGAAGAGAATAAAAAAACTAGTATCAATGATCCTACTGGCTATTACTTTTCTCTTTCCAGCCCTACTGTACTCGGTCGGAGGAGGGATTCTTCCTTATGTGGTACAGAAAACAAAAAGGACCAGAACAGTCTATTTTCTACTCGGAAGAGAAGCTCATGGACATGCAAAAGGTACGTGGGCAGATTTTGGCGGTGGTGGCCATAAAGGAGAAACCGCTAAGCAAACTGCCATTAGAGAAGGGTCTGAAGAAACAATGAATATCATCTCCCCGACCTTTATTAGAAATTATATTAATACGCACAAAAAAGCGTGGAAATGCGGCAATACTTATCTCATTAACATAGAAAAATTGGTCGGAAAGAATCCAAACTTTAATAGCAGAAAAAAGTTTATTGATAGATTCGATAAAAAGAGAAAAAATCTCATAAACGCACAAAATTTAAAAAAGCGTGGCATGCGTGAAAAAGACAAATTTAGTTGGTGGAAAAAAGGGGATCTCATAGGAGCCATTAGACAAAAAAGCAATAGGCTACGACCAAATTTTATACACAGATACAAAAACTGCATAAGCAGATTAAACAGGCTGTAAAATATACCGATGGGTATACCTGGAAAAACCGGCGTTTACAGCTTACTCTGCACAAAGAGATAATAATACCAATGAATCAATGCTGCAAATCTATTATCTCTTGAACCACCAGAATCAGCAATACAGATCTTTACAGGGCTTTTTTCTGGCTTACCCTC
>Ga0180437_10002021_pt1 | contig 33580 bp, 58 predicted proteins | sample SS_ome_4_FD_132410 | JGI IMG/M metagenome (GOLD analysis project Ga0180437, IMG submission 132410) | Hypersaline lake sediment archaeal communities from the Salton Sea, California, USA - SS_3_D_1 metaG | ecosystem: Environmental > Aquatic > Non-marine Saline and Alkaline > Hypersaline >... | reverse complement strand
TCTTTCTGTATGCATCGTCAGCAAAAGCAGTTTTTTGAAAAACATAAATTGTTTATGACACAATGTGTATCCAATGAAATACGAGGATTGATTTATGGGTGGCAAAGGTAGCGGAGGGCATAACAGGAAACCTGTTGAGCGCAAAATGCGTATTGGTAATCCGTCTGGGCGTAAGTTGCCTGAGGTTGTTCCAATGGCTGAAATAACAACGCTTGCTTCAAGTCATATCCCTGAGCCGACACGCCCTTTGGGTAATCAAGGAATGACTTTGTGGAATCAGATTTGGACTTCTGGTGCTGGTTGGTTGAAACAGAATATGGATACTGAACTGGTTTTGATGTTGTGTGAAGCGACTGAAGAACGAACTCGTTTAAGAGTTATGTTAAAAAAAGATCAGACTTTGTGGCGTGAACGCCGTGCGCTTCGTGAAGTAGATCGTCAGATCATTACACTGTTAGGGCAGGTAGGATTCAGCCCGTCTGAGAGAGGATTATTGGGAACAGGTGAAACAACAAAGCACGAGTTCAGCGACCTTGCAAAGCGTATTGCCGAAAAGCGTTCAGCCAGCCGATAAGTGGAAACCTGCGTTTTATACGCAGCGCAAGAATCGTTCTACTGACGGCGATGAGATAATTAACTTTGCTGAAAACTATTTCAATGTGTTGAAAGGTTTTCGGGCAGGTCAGCCTTTGCAGTTCACTACTTGGCAGAAGTGGTTGTTGCGTTCTCTCTATGAGCGTGATGATATAACGGGCAGGCTTCGTTATCGCCGTGCGCTTATCGGCTTACCTCGTAAGCAGGGAAAGAGTTTGATGTTGTCGGCTGTAGGTGTTTACGGAATGATCGCAGGCGAAGCAGGCTCAGAAGTTTATGCGGTAGCAAACGATAGACAGCAGGCACGAATTATTTTTAACGAAGCCAAGCAGCAGATCGTTAATAGCCCGATGCTTAACGCCGAGTCAAAGATCTATCGTGATGCTATTGAGATGCCTCGTTTCGGTTCTGTGTTCCGTGTGTTGTCATCAGACTTCAAAGGGCAAGCAGGTTTGAATCCTTCTCTTGTATTGTTTGACGAACTTTGGGGGCAATCAAGTCACGATCTCTATGACCAAATGACTTTGGGTTCTGGCGCACGAATAGAACCATTAACAATCAGCATCACAACGGCTGGATATGACCTAGATTCGCTTGCAGGAAGACTTTATCAGTATGGAAAACAAGTAAGTTCGGGTGAAATTGATGATGATTCGTTTGGTTTTTGGTGGTGGGAAGCACCCGAAAACTGTGAAATAGATGACCAAAAAGCGTGGCGTATCTCTAATCCGAACCTCGCTGAAGGCTTATTAGACCCAGAAGATCTTGCCGTTGCTGTTAAACAGACGAGTGAAATGGGTATGCGAAGATGGCGTTTGAATCAGTGGGTGCGTTCTCAAGAGTCTTGGTTGCCTGTTGGTGCTTGGGAACAATGTGTATCGGATACACAATTAGATTTTGAGTTACCTGTCTGGGTTGGTATTGATATGGCATTAAAACACGACAGCATCGGGGTTGTTGTCGCTCAACCTCAAAATGAAAAGATTGTTTTACGCTCAAAGATTTGGCAACCATCGGCTGAAGGTGTTGATGTTGCTGATGTTGAAGCGCATTTACGAGAACTTCATCAAACATACAAAGTTCAAGAGTTCGCTTTTGACCCAGCATATTTTATGCGAAGCGCAGAAGCATTAAGCGATGACGGGCTACCTATGGTGGAGTTCGGGCAGTCAGCAGCACGAATGATTCCAGCCTGCGGTAACGCTTATGAGTTGATCATAAACAAGAAGGTGGCTCACGATGGTTCGCCTACTTTCACAGATCAAGTGTTATCGGCAGCGCAAAGAATGACCGATACAGGTTGGCGTTTAAGTAAAGGCAAATCTCGCCGTAAGATTGACGCTTGTATTGCTATGGTTATGGCATTAGATCGTGCGACAACCAGAGCAACAGCAGTAATTGAACCGTCAGTATTGGATATTTGGAAATGATTAATAAGCAGAATATAACTACAGCGATGGAAATTGTTGGTGGCGTTTTAGTTGTGTTAGGTGTTTCGGCGTTTAGTGTGCCGATTAGTGTTATTGTTGCTGGAGTTCTTTTGATTGTTGCTGGAGGTCTAGCAGTATGAGTTTGTTTCGCAAGTCTGAACAGCGAGCGTTGCCGACTTCTATTGACCCGTATCAGATCACAGCACGACCATATTACCCGAACTATACGGGTGAAATTGTTACCGAACTGACAGCGTTAGCGCATAGCGCAGTTATTTCTGCTGTGACTATTCTTGCTGATTCTATTGCTGCGATGCCTCTTGAACTTACTCGGACTCGTGCTGGTCGTATTGAGAAACTTCCTACGCCTTCTGTTTTGCAACGCCCGAACGATAGACAAAATATGTTTGAGTTCGTTCATCAAACAATGGCGACTCTTGCTTTGCACGGGAACGCTTACATTTATGCGCCACAAGGTGCGAACGGTTTGCCTTTAGAGATGCGAAACATTCATCCGAAAGCGATCAGCAGAATTGCGTTAAGCGATACGGGCGAAATGATTTATGAAATGGGCAAACAAGAATACTCCAGCAAAGATATTCGTTCAATTCACTGGTTGATTTTGCCAAATCAGTTGCGAGGCGTTTCACCGATTGAAACAATGCGAAATACAGTCGGTATGGGTATAGCGATGGATAGATTCCTCGCACAATTCTATGGTGAAGGCGCAACACCGTCATCAGTTCTTGAAACAGATGGCGCATTAACCCCAGATCAAGCACGACAAATTCGTGATTCGTGGGAAGAATCACACTACAAACATCGCAAACCTGCCGTGCTTCAAGGCGGATTAAAGTGGCGACCAATCACTACAAGCGCAGCAGATATGCAAATGCTTGAACATAAAGAGTCAATCATTCGTGATATTGCCCGTGTTTATCGTATTCCGCTTCATTTAATCATCGGAACAGGCGGAGACAGCCAGACTTATCAGAATCTTGAAGCAGTTGGTTCGGCTTTCTACCAATATACGCTTCTTGGTTGGGTTCGCCGTCTTGAAACGGCGTTTAGCGAAATGTTGCCGATCAATCAGCAAGTTCGTTTCAATGCTTCAGAGTTCTTGCGAGCCGATCTGATGACCCGTGTTAAAGCACAACAAACTCAGATCCTTTCAGGCACTTTGACACCGAATGAGGCACGAGAAATAGAAAATCGTGAACCTTATGATGGTGGAAACGAGTTTGTAGCACCTTCATCAACACCTGTCATCGGCAACGATGCGATACCACCAGAAAAGTAGTTCATTATGCAATCCGTCAAGATAACTATTACGACTTCACCGACAGTCATCTTTGGTGGCGATGACAAGAACCGTTGGTGTCGCATACACAACAAGAGCGGTGGTGCAATCTACATCGGTCACGACAACGTGACTGCCGCCGATGGCTTCCTTGTTGATAACGGCGAGAATGTTGAAATCTTTATGCCATCAAGAGAAATGCTCTACGGAGTTACATCAGGGGGCACTAGCGACTTGATGACACTCACACCAGATGTGGATTAGTTATGCCATATGAAGTAATTATGAACGCAGAAAATTGCGATGGACACGCAGTAGTAAAAGTCGGTTCAATGATTGCTGTTGATGGTGGCTGTCACGCAACACATCAAGAAGCGGTAGATCAGATGACGGCATTGAATATCGCTACAGCAGATGAACAAAGTAAACGGAACGGCGAAATGATTGTTGCTATAGATCAGGCAATCAATTTGTTAATCCAAGCAAAGATGGCTTACGAATCCGAAGAAGGCGAAGAAGAAGAACCAGAAGATGAAGGCGAAATGGAAGTTGATGAATACAGGGCTGTGAATATGGTTGCGCCTGCTTTTATGAAGGCATCTGCTAGGCGTGGTCTGGCTTTACACGAAGAAGGTAAGTCGGGCGATGGTCTTGTGCCTGCCACTGTCGCTGATGCTCGCCGTATGGCTAACGGTGAACCGTTGAGCGAAAACAAATGGCGCAAAATATCGCCGTGGATTGCTCGTCACATTGTTGATCTTGACGCAGTTCAAGGCGATGAAATAACTGCTGGACTTGTAGCGATGTTGTTGTGGGGTGGCGGTTCAAGTAAAGCGAGTGCGAGGCGAGCGCAAGCATACGCCGAACGAGTTGTGGCAAACTTAGATGAAACAAAGTAATGTGAGGTAACTATGAGCGAAACTTTTAATTGGGTTGCTAAACCTATTGATGAGAAACGAACTATTGCGTATAGCAATCTTGAGGTTCGTGCCGAAGGTGATGGCAACACATTGATCGGTTACGCAGCAGTTTTTGATTCGCCTTCAGAGCCGATGCCGTTTGTGGAATATGTTAAGCGTGGTGCTTTCAGTAAAACTTTGAATGATGGCGCAGATGTTCGCTTATTGATTGATCACGAAGGAGTGCCACTAGCAAGGTCAAGGTCAGGAACTCTTGCTCTTGAAGAAGATGATCGTGGTTTGCGTGTAGAAGCAGAACTTGACCCAAGCAACCCTGACGCTGCCCGTATTATTTCGGCGATGAAACGAGGCGATCTTTCACAAATGAGTTTCGCTTTCAGAACCATTAAAGATAACTGGTCAGATGATCGTTCGGTTCGTGAACTTCGGGAAGTTCAATTATTTGATGTCAGCGTAGTTACCTTCCCAGCGTATGAGGAAACAGTTGCCGAGTTGCGCAACCGTAATTCGTCTGTTACCATTCCAGCGACTTCTTTAATGCGTTTGCGAAAATCGCAGATCGCAGTAGAGAAGTTACGCAGCCGTTAAACAGCCGACCAATTCGGTCACTGGTCTTATCACTCGGACAAAACATAAACCGATTGACCATTGGAGGTCATAATGTCATTCAGCAAAACACTTATTGAAAAGCGTGACGCTGCACTTGCAAAGGCTGAAGCAATCGTTTCGGCAGCACAAGCAGACGCACGAGAACTCACAGTTGAAGAAGATGCAGATATCACAGCATCACTCGCTGATGTTCGTTCACTTGATGAACAAATTGAAAAGCACATTGAACTTGAAAAGCGTTCAGCAGAAGCAGCAGAACTTCGCAAAGAAAAGAAGTTTGATGTTGCAGTTGGTGGCTCAGTCGTAAAGTCTGAGGCTCGCACCTACTCGCCACAAGCAGAATCATCGTTTATTCGTGACGCTTACGCAGCACAATTCAACAACGATTTTGCAGCAAAAGAGCGTCTTGCTCGTCATATGAACGAGGAAAAGATTGAACGCCGTGATGTAACCAGCGCAAACTTCGCTGGTTTGGTTGTGCCACAGTTCTTGACTGAACTCGCAGCACCGTTCGCTCGTGCAGGTCGTGTAACTGCTGATCTTGCTCGCAAGCACCAACTTCCAGATGCAGGTTTGACAATCAGCATCAGCAAGGTAACAACTGGCACAGCAGTCGCAGAACAGACTGAAGGCGCAGCAGTTCAAGAAACCGATATGGACGACACCAAGTTGGATATTTCGGTCAAAACTTTTGCTGGTATGCAAGATGTTTCTCGTCAAGCGATTGAGCGTGGAACAAACATTGACAGCCTTGTAATGGCTGACCTTGTTTCGGCTTATCACACAACATTGAACACGGCAGTTGTCGCTGAGTTGTTTGCTTCGGCAGGTAACGCAGTCACTTACACTGACGCTTCGCCAACAGTTGCGGAACTCTATCCAAAACTATTGGACTCAGTGCAGAAAGTTCAGACTTCATTCTTCGCTGGACCAAATGTGATCATTATGCACCCACGCCGACTGGCATTCATTTTGGCAGCAGTTGATTCAAGCAACCGCCCACTTGCAGTTCCAACAGCGCAAGGCCCAATGAACGCATTTGCTGGTGGCAATGGCGCACCTGTTTACGGCAACAGCGGTTACTCAATCGCAGGGTTGCCAGTATTCACTGACGCAACAATTGCAACTGACAAAGGCGCAGGAACTAACCAAGACACCATCTACATTGGTAACTCGCAAGAGTTGCACTTGTGGGAACAAGGTGCTGGTGAACCAATGATGTTGCGCTTTGAGCAACCAAAGAGTTCAGAACTTGAAATCACGATGATTGTGTATGGCTACGCAGCATTCACAGCAAATCGTTATCCAAGTGCTTGGTCACAGATCAACGGAACTGGATTGGTCACGCCAACATTCTGATCTAGGTCAGACATCGCTTAAAGGTTGCTGATATCCTTCGGGGTGTCAGCAACCTTTAGCATTTATGGAGTATTTATGAACAAACAAATCAATGCTTTGCTTCAAGAACGGGCAGGCTATGTGAGGCGTAATCTGCCAAAGCGTGTTGAATCTGTTGATGCTGCTTTGCGTGAACTAGGTTTTGATCACAAACATATGAGCGAAGAACCACAGATTGAGACAGCAAGCGTTGAGCCTGAAGTTGAGAAAACTGTTTTGAAGCGTGGTAAGAAAAAGAAGGCATAGTCAATGGCGATCACAAATGGTTATTGCACTTTGGCGGAATTAAAATCTGCGCTGCGAATAACCGATTCAACTGATGACACGCTTTTAGAGAGTGCGATTGAGTCGGCTTCTCGGCGCATTGATGGTTACTGTGGCAGATTCTTTTACAAGACTTCACAGACTGCTGTGCCGATGTATCCATACGACGAATATCTTTTAGACTTCGGCAGAGATGTAGCGAACACAAGCGTAACAATCAAGATTGATTCGGCAGGTGACGGAACTTACGCCACGACTTTGACGCAAGGCGTGGACTATGTGCTTCAGCCAAGAAATGTGCCGATCTACACACGCCCATATGAATCTGCCCGTATGGTTGGGGGTGCAACCTTCCCTTTGTTTACTTTGCCATCTTTTGAAACTGTGCAAGTTACAGCACAATGGGGTTGGGAAAATATCCCTGACGATGTGAATCAAGCCTGTATCTTGCTTTCTATGCGCCAGTTCGCTCGGCTTAATGCTGCGCTTGGTGTTGTCGGTTTTGCAGATATGGCGATCACCGTTCGGGCTGTTGATCCTGATGTGCGTGATTTGCTTTCACAATATCGCCGTTTCGGTATCGCCTAATGCCTGCCACTGTTTCTCAAGTCGCTTCAGGGCTTGCTACACGCCTAGCAACGATCTCTGGGCTTCGTAGCACCGCTTATCAGCCTGAGCAACTTAATCCGCCTTTGGCGTTCCCTACTTTGAATCGGGTTGAATATCACAGGGCTTTTTCTGGTGGCGATGTCGTAATGGACTGGACTATCAATGTGGTGGTCGGCAGATATGTTGATCGCAACGCTTTCACAATCCTTGACGGCTACCTTTCTTATTCGGGTGCTACAAGTATTCGTGCAGCGATTGAAGGCGACAAGACGCTTGGTGGCGTTTGTAAAACTTTGGTGCTACCATCAGGTGCGAACATAACAAGTTTAAGTTCTGCTGACGCAGAGTTTTTACAAATACAATTCCAAGTAACAGTTCACGGATAGGACAGATAATGGCAAACTATAAAGTGATGAGCGAAAATTGCACTCTTGGCAAACAAGGTGCGACCCTTAGCGCAGATGATCTTCAAGGTTTCAACATTGATGCTCTTGTTGATGGTGGACATTTGGCAGAAGTTAATGTTAAAGTTCCTAAACAGGACACGAAAGAAAGCGATAAATAATTATGGCAGTTTTAGTTTTGACAGATGCTTCAATCACAATCAACAGCGTTGCGCTGGGTGATCATTCTAATACAGTTACGCTCAATTATGAAAAGGACAGCGTTGAGGTAACAGCGTTCGGAATGACTGGGCATAAGTTCACAGGTGGTTTGCAGAACAATTCGCTTGACATTGATTTGATGCAAGATTTTGCAGCAGCAAATGTTGAAGCAACTATCTTCCCTCTTGTTGGAACTCAAACAACTGTTGTGATTAAACCAACTTCAGATGCTGTGTCGGCTACGAACCCTTCATACACTTTGACTGACACATTCCTCGCAGCACATACACCTGTGGCTGGTGCTGTTGGCGAATTGGCAATGACAAGTCTTTCATTTACTGGTGGAGTTTTAACAAAGGCAACATCGTAATAAACAACAATTAGAAGGAGATCACAATGAAAATTGCGTTAAAAGTTGAATACCTAGATGGCACGATTGAGTCTGTTGAAGCAGTGTTCGCTGACTTCGTAGGCTTTGAACGCACTTGGCAAAGAAGCGTTGTGCGCCTAGAAACAGAAATGCGTTTAACCGATCTTGCTTGGCTTGCTTGGTCTGCTCTCACGCACAGAGGCAAAACAAAACTAAAGTTTGACCCTGATTGGATTGCTACAGTTGCTCAAGTTACACCAGCAGACGATGGTGATTCCCCAAAAGAATAAAGTTCGGTGAAGATTCAGCGCACTGGCTGATCGCTCACCTAGCACACGAATACCATATTGCGCCATCTTTGCTTCTAAATGAGAGCGAAGAAATGCTTGAAACGATGTTGGCGTATCACCGATGGCTTGTTAAGCAGGCGAATCGTAAGCGTAGATAGTTGTATGATGTGCGCCTATGGCAACCAATCTAAAGTTTTACGGCATAAACGAAACTCTGAGATATCTCAAAGACTACGAAAAAGATTTGTATAAGACTCTGCGGAAAGACTTGGTGACAAAAGCGCAACCATTATCACGACTTGTTGGCAGTCGTTTCCCTGATAAACCATTAAGCAACTGGCATAGTTCAGGTGATCGCAGAGGCGCAGCAAGAATGCCTCCGTATATGGTTGGCAAAGCAAAAGCAGGTGTGAAACCGATAGCAGGCACAGGTTCATCTCGTGGCAAAGGTCAAGTCATTTTGCGTATTCAACAAAAAGACGCAGGCGCACAAGTTTATGATTCTGCTGGTCGTGGCAACTATGAAACAAGCGGTTCAACTTTTATCAATAATCTTGATTCTAAATCTTCAAAAAAGAGCAACCGTGGCACAACTCGTTCCCGTATTATGTTCGGTGCAGTCAAAGGTAACCAAAAGATGATTGAACAAGATGTGCTTGAAGTAATAAAGAAGGTTGATGCTTATACAACAAAGGCGATTAACGCTGGAACAGGAAGATAATTTATGGCTGTTGGCGTAAATATAGTCTCTAATTTTGACAGCAAAGGTATCTCACGGGCAATTAAAGATTTCCAAAAACTTCAGGCTGTTGGTGCAAGCACTGGAACTAAAGCAACTTTTGCTTTACGCACCATTGATAGTGCAGCAAAGAATATGGTCGCTTCGTTGGCGAGGCTTGGTGCTGGTGCAGCCATTTTCGGTGGTTTAACAGTTAAGTCTTTCGCTGATTTTGATGACGCAATGACGCAATCAACAGCGATTATGGGCAACATCTCTGATCAGATGAAAAACGAAATGTCTGCTGCTGCTAGACAGATGGCACGAACAACAACCTTTAGTGCTACCGAAGCAGCAAAATCTTTCTACTTTTTAGCGTCAGCAGGTTTAGACGCTAAATCATCAATTATGGCTTTGCCTAAAGTTGCCAAGTTCGCTCAAGCAGGAATGTTTGATATGGCACTTGCGACTGACTTGCTTACTGATGCACAATCCGCATTGGGATTAACAATACGCACTGACGCTGTTGCCAATATGCAAAATATGGTGAAGGTCAGTGATGTTCTTGTAAAAGCAAACACACTCGCAAACGCTTCTGTTGAACAGTTTTCAACTGCGCTAACCAATAAGGCTGGTGCAGCAATGAAGGCTGTCGGTATGGACATTGAAGAAGGTGTTGCTGTTCTTGCTGCGTTCGCTGATCAAGGTATTAAGAGTGAGGAGGCTGGCACACAGTTCAGCATTGTTTTGCGTGATCTGCAAACAAAAGCATTGGACAATAGTGCAGCATTTAAGGCTGCAGGGATTTCGGTGTTTGATTCTTCTGGCGAATTGCGAAATATGGGTGACATTATTGCAGATGTTGAAGGTGCTTTGGCTGGTCAGTCTGATGCCACCAAGAAAGCAACTTTGATGCAACTTGGTTTTACAGATAAATCAATAGCGTCAATGTTGGCGTTGGTCGGAACAAGTGACGCAATCAAAGGATACGAGGAACAGTTGCGTCTTGCTTCTGGAACAACAGAGGAAGTTGCAGCAAAACAATTAACCAGTTTGTCCGCACAGTTGAAACTTGCGAAAAATAATTTGAATGATGTCGCTATTATGATTGGTGAAAAACTTGCGCCTTATGTTCGTTCATTGGCTGGCGTGTTTCAGCAATTTGGACAGATTGTTAGTGAAGATGGTATTGGTGCAGGTCTGAAGTATTTAGGTAGTGAGTTTTTGAATCTGACTGCGAATATGGGGACATTCGGCAATGTGATGTTAGGGCTGATTTCTTTGTTTGTTTCGTTGCGTTTGGTTGCTATCGCTGCGACTATTGCCCAGAACTTGTTTAATGTTGCGTTGCTGAACAACCCGATTGGCAGAGTGGTTGCTATCTTGATTGTTCTAGGAACTGCTGTTGTCGCTGCATATCTAAAGTTTGAAGGCTTCCGCAAAGTAGTTCATTCTGTAATCAATTTTGTTATTGGCTACATAGAGCGTATGGTGAATTTTTGGATTAAAGCAATTAACATATTTATTAAAGCACTTAATTTTTTTAGACCGCTTTTAGGCAAATTAGGTATTGAATTTGATGAATTAGGTGAACTTGGCGAAGTTTCTTTTGGTCGCATCGGCAACGCAGCAAACAAAACAAATAAAGAAGTTTCTAAAACTATTGGAATGATTCAGGCTGTAAAAAATGCTGAAAGAATGGGACTTGCACCAGTATTCACACCACCACCACTACCAGAAGTAAATAACAATAGCGGTGAATCGGCTATTGAAAAAGCAAAGAAAGCGTTACAGAAATACACTGACGCAATCAAAGGCGTTACACAGGCTCAGCGTTCGTTGCGTGACGCAAACAAGAGCGTAGATGAATCAAACAAGAGCCTGTTAGAAAAGACTAAGGCTCTCACTGAAGCACAAAAGCGTTTCAATTTAGTTACTAAAGGGTTTGGCAGAGAATCCAAAGAGGCGAAGAACGCCGAACAGGAACGCACAAAGGCTGAGCGTTCTGCTGAGCGAGCCAAGTATGCGCTAGAAGAAGCAATTTTTGCGATTAAAGACGCTGAAGAAGAATTAGCGAAAGTTCGTCAAGACCCTGCTTCAACGCCCCAGAGGATTCGTGAAGCCGAGATCAGGTTGGCTCAAGCGAAACTGTCTGTCGCTGACGCTACCGATGAGCAAAAGGCTTCTGTTGATGCCCTTACTGCTGCTCAAGAGAAACTTGATGAGGTTGTTAATGGTGCAAAAGAAGGTAGTGATGCCTATAAAGATGCGTTGGCTGATTTGCTTGATGCTGAGAAAGCCCAGCGTGACGCTATTGATGCACGAACCGAAGCCTATGAGCGTCAGGCTGATGCTGTAGCGAAATTGACTGAGGCTGAAAAAGAACGAGCAGAAGCAGGCAAAAATATTACTAAAGCGCAGAAGGCTGCTGCTGACGCTAACGCTGTTGTTATTGTGCCTGATATTGATACGGGCGGTGGGGCAACGGGTGGCACAGGTTTTGATTTTGGTTTCGGTGAAATAACTTTTGAAGATCTGAAAAACATTCGTGTTCCAACACTTGAAGAACTTATAGGTGGCGGTATGGGAACATTCGCTGACGGTGGCATCGTTACTAAAGCGATGCTCGGTCTTGTCGGTGAAGCAGGCGCAGAGGCGATCATTCCTCTTGACCGTATGGGTTCTATGGGTAGCACTTACAACATTCAAGTTACGGCTGGTATGGGTGCTGACGGTAAAGATATTGGCACACAGATCGTGAACGCTTTGAAGCGTTATGAGCGAACGAACGGTGCTTTGCCTTTGACGGTGGCATAAATGGCTACCACTCTCGCATCAGGCGAGCAGATTACTGTTCTCGCTGAAGTAGGTTTCATCACTAACTTCTTTGTGCTTGACGATGCCGAAGCAGGCGTTTTAGATAACACCGAGTTTGTTCTTGACGGCAACCTTGAAGGCGTGGACATCACCGAATACTGTCAAGAAGTTTCTATTACTCGTGGCAGACAAGATCAGTTCGCACAATTTAACGCAGGACAATGCGCTATCAAATTAGTGAATAACGACAGACGCTTTGACCCGATCAACGAGGATTCGCCTTATTGGGATACTGCTGCTGGGCGTTCTGGTGTTGTGCCACGCCGTAAAGTTACGATCACTTCAGGCGCAAACTATCTGTTTACGGGTCGTATTACCGATATAGATGTTGTTTATGATTACAACTTGAGCACGGTTACGATTACGGCAGCAGATGATTTCGTGTTGTTGGCGAACACGGTTGTTGAGGCTGACACTACGCCTTCGGTTGAATTGTCGGGCGCACGAGTCAATTATCTTTTGGATTTGCCTGAGATTGATTACCCTCTAACTACACGAGATATTTCTGCTGGCTTAGCAACATTAGGCGCATACACAATTTCTGCGAACACGAACGCTTTAACTTATCTACAACAAATCGCCACAAGTGAACAGGGTGCTTGCTTTATTGCTGCGAACGGCGACCTGACTTTTACTGATCGCCTTGATGCTTCGTTTGCGACTATCGCAGCCGAGTTCTCTGACGCTGGCACAAACATTCCCTACACGGCACTACAAGTTATTTACGGGCAAGAGTTTCTCTATAACCGTATTCAAGCAACGATTCAAGGCGGAACGGTTCAGATCGCTGATAATGCTGCTTCACAAGCAGAGTTCGGGATAACGACTTATTCGTTGCCTGATTTGTTGCTTCAATCGGATAGCGAGGCATTAACTTTAGCGAATTATTTGGTTGGTCTGTATGCAAATCCTCAGTATCGTTTTGACGATCTAGGGCTTGTCACTTCGGCTATGTCAGCACCGAACCGTGACGCTATCAACGCTCTTGAACTTCAAGATGTCGTTACCGTAACCCGAACCTACACGACTGGTTCGCCTCTTTCTGTTACCGAGTATTATGCGGTTGAACGGCTGACTCATTTGATTACGGCTGGCGAACATCGGGTTACTGTCGGCTTGTTTAACACCGAGATCGTATTTGAATTTATACTTGGTGGTTACACGACTACGACTACACGCACAAATCTTGTAAAAAACCCAAACTTTGAAACAAACGCTACGGGCTGGACTGGCGGTGGTGGTGCTTCTGCTTCGGTTGCTAGAAGTACAGCGCAACAATATATTGGTTCTGCGTCTTTGGCTGTGACTTCAGGTGTAAACGGTACGGCACGAGCATTTTGTCAAAATGTTGCACCAAGAATTGCGGTGACAGCAGGAACTTCTTACACATTTTCGGCTTACACAAAATCGCCAACATCAGCACGATTAGTTGATTTTCTTGTTAGTTGGTATGACAATTCGGGAACATATTTGAGTGATACGGAAAGCGCTGATTTTACAAATACAACGACAGGGTGGACACGGATAACCTACACAGTTACCGCTATTGCAAACTCTTTCAGTTGCACTCCTTCTATCCGTTTTTTCAATACTGTAACTGGTGAGGTTAATTACATTGACGCTGTGCTGGTTGAACAAGCCTCGTCAGCACTCCCATATTTTGATGGCACATACGCCGACGCTTATTCGGGATACACACTCACCGAGCAAGCGTGGAACGGCACAGTTGATGCGTCAATCAGCACAGCCACTTGGGGGCTTAATAGTTCGTTTATTCTTGGTGGTGAACTTGACTCCGATAAGGCATTGTCTTAGCACTTATTTTTGTGTTAGATAGCACAAACGCTCTTGCCTGATATACACTAGGCGACTATGGCAAATACGCAGACTAAAGTTCCGTTGTTCGCAGCAGCAGAGGTTTTAACAGCAGCGAATATGAATATCAGTGCAGGCACAGGAATCCCTGTGTTCGCAACTACTGTTACTCGTGACGCAGCGTTTGGTGGTGCTGGTGAGAAGGTTTTGGCTGAAGGACAATTCGCTTATGTAGAAGCCGATGACACACTATATTTTTATGACGGTAGTGTATGGGCAGAAGTTTCAGGCGGTGTAGCAGGCGACAGCGATCAATTAGTTCTAGGTTCACAGATATTTAGTTAAAGGAAAACAATGGCAACATTCACTAAACAGATTCTTTCAAGTAGCACAGACGGCAGAGCAATTAAGGTTGTTGCTACTGCTACTGCTGGCACAACGATTCATACTGGTTCAACAACGACCACTACTCTTGATGAGATCTGGTTGTATGCAGTAAACACTTCTGCGTCATCGGTCAAATTGACGATTGAGTGGGGCGACGCAACTGCACCTGATAGCAACATTGAGGTTACTGTTCAGCCTGAGGCTGGTTTGGTTACTGTAATTCCTGGTTTGTTGATTAAAGGTAATGCGACTGCGCTTGTTGTTCGTGCTTTTGCTGCGACAGCGAATGTGATTTGTATTCACGGTTTCGTAAATAGAATTACGGTTTAACTATGCCGAACAGGCGTGAACTTGGTTATGTGAGTGCTGGAAGCACAAGCACTATTCCTGCTACTACGGGTTATGGCGTTGCGACTGGTGGCACTTCAAGTTCCATAACAGTTTCTGGTCAGAACTATACGCTTTTGTCGTTTACTAGTGACAGCAATCTTGTTGTTTCTTCGGCAGGTTTGTTTGATGTGTTGCTTGTTGGTGGCGGTGGCGGAGGTGGTGGTAGCAGTGCAGGTCAGTCGTCTGGTGGTGGTGGCGGTGGCGGTGTGCTACAGCAAACTATTTATTTAGCAGCAGGCACCGTCGCAGTTGATGTTGGTGCTGGTGGTGCTGGTGGCACTTCTGGTGTTAATGGTTCAGCAGGTTTAGGTTCTCAAATTGGAACAGCAATAAGTTGCGCTGGCGGTGGTGGTGGTGCTGTTCGTGGAACAAATATAAAAAACGGCGGTTCAGGTGCGTCAGGCGGTGGTGGTGTTAATCCAGCAGGTTTAGGTGGATTAGCAATTGCAGGCACACAGGGAAACGCTGGCGGAAATCAAATTTATGTATCCGAAGATTCTGGTGCTGGTGGCGGTGGTGCTGGTGGTGTTGGGGGTAATGCTATAAGTCCCGGCAGCGTTGGTGGCACAGGTGGTAACGGATTAGACATAAGCGGTTTTATTTCTGGTGCAACTTATTACGCTGGCGCTGGTGCTGGTGGTGGCGGTGGCGGTGCAAGCGGTGGCGCAGCAGGTAATGGCGGTGTTGCAGGCAAAGTATCAGGCACAGGTAACGCAGGTGTAAATTATGGTGCAGCAGGTGGCGGAACTAATCAAGCAAATACTGGTGGTGCTGGCGCTGCAGGTGTTGTTTATGTCAGGTTTAAGGTCTAATTATGAATAGACAGTTTTTTGCACAAATTGACGACAACAATGTTGTAACTAAAGTTGCTGTTGTGCAACGAGAGTTCCTTGAAGCGAACCCTGATCGCTACACGGGTCGTTGGGTTGAGACATTTTTTGACACTGAGGGTAAAACTTATGCTGGTATTGGAATGGAATATCTTGAAGATGAACAAGATTTCAAAAGTTTGCAACCGTATCCTTCGTGGACTTGGGCGAACAAGGTTTGGAATCCGCCAACACCAATGCCGACTGATGGCAAAGCATACAAGTGGAGTGAAGATTTACAAGATTGGGTTGAGGTTTAGTTATGGCTGCAAGGTTGATGGGTTATGTTTCGGCTAGCAACACACCGACAATCGTTGGTCAAATTGTTGCGTATGGTGTTGCGACTGGTGGCACTTCTTCAACGATTACTGTTGGCGGTCAGAGTTACACGCTATTAACTTTTACGAGTGACAGCAATCTTGTTGTTTCTACAGCAGGTCTATTTGATGTGCTTCTTATTGGTGGTGGCGGTGGGGCTGGTGGAAGTAATGACACAAACCGCAGCGGTGGCGGTGGTGGCGGTGGCGGTGTTTTAGATGTTTCAAGCACAACAACTATTTATTTGCCTGCCGCAACATACGCCGTTGATGTCGGTGCAGGTGGCACAGGCGGTGTAGCAGGCGGCGGTATAGGCACAAACGGAACAGAAAGTAGCATCGGAAACATCATTAGCGTTTCAGGTGGTGGCAATGGCGGTGCGTGCGATGCAGGTCGTCTTGGTGGTAATGGTGCAAGTGGTGGTGGTGTAGGTAGAGATGCTAACGGCATTTCAGTAGCGGGAAAATCTGTTCAACTGTCGGTTGGTAATGATGGTGGCACTAGTAGCACCACAAATTCATCGTGTGGTGGCGGTGGTGGTGCAGGTGGTGTAGGTGGTAATTCAAGTAGTGGAACGGGTGGCACGGGTGGAAACGGAATAGACATAAGCGGTTTTACTGGCGCAGGATCGGCTTATTACGCAGGCGCTGGCGGTGGTGGCGGCGGTATAACTACGGGTGGCACAGCAGGTAGTGGCGGTGTCGCAGGTAAATCAACTGGCGCAGGTAACAATGGCGTAAATTACGGTGCAGGCGGTGGTAGCACAGCGCAATCATTTGTAGGTGGCAACGGTGCAGCAGGCGCAGTATTCGTCAGGTTTAAGGTCTAATTATGAGCGCACAATATTTTGCACAAATTGACGACAACAATGTTGTAATTAAAGTTGCTGTAGTTCAGCGAGAGTTCCTAGAGGCGAATCCTCAACGCTACACGGGTCGTTGGGTTGAAACCTTTTTTGATACTGAAGGTAAAACTTATGCTGGTATCGGTTTCACTTACGATGAAGTGTCAGAGGATTTTGTTGCGCCTGTAGTTGAAGAACCTGCCGAGTCTTAAAGTGTGGGTCGCAATCTAACTAGGTGGCTTATACCGCTACCAGCAATCCTGTTCTCGTTCTTCCCCGATCAAGTAGGCGCAGAAGCGACCTACAGAACTTGGACTTGCACTACGGGTAGTGGTTCTTGGCAGATGCAACAACCTGAAGCCGATTATCTTGCTGGACTATACCCAACTTGGGCTGACTGCCTTAACTGGCAGAACGGCGCACCACCTGAACCTTACACTTGGTCATACGGTGCTTCAGTAACCACCACGACTTCATCTACAACCACCACCACAACTTCAACAACGACCATCTCAACTTCAACAAGCACCACTTCCACAACAACCACTTCCACGACAACTTTGCCCGAAACAACAACCAGCGCATCTACGACAACCCTTCCCACATCAACGACCACAACCAGCGAGCCAATTCAGACAAGCACAACCACATCAGTTCCAGATACCACGACAACCCTTGCCACCACAACGACCACAACGACTCAACCAGTTTCAACACCGACACAAACAACCTCTACAACCGATCAGCCCGTTGCTGTTCCCAATACTTCCGCACCTGCTTCCGAGCCTCTACCTGAGCAACAAGACGAGACCACGACAACAGAAACCACATCAGAAACCACAGACCCCACGACCAGCCTGCCAGATACCACACAAGAGCCGATAGAAGTAGAAACATCGGTTCAGACTACCTTGCTTAAGCCTGTTGATACGACTACAACCAGTCAGCCTGTCTCAGAAAGCACAGAATCAACGCTGACAAACGAAACAGAAACGACCCTACCTTTACCTCAGATTGACAATTCTGAAGCGTCTAATGCGATTCTAGAGCCTGTTATTTCTATAGAAACCAATAAAACAGGCGAAATCAGCGAAGAAGTGTTTGAACGCATACTTGATGAGATCGCTGAAGCCGAACTTGAAAAAGTGGTGGCAATAATTGAGGCGATTTTGGCAACGGACATTACGCAGTCACAAGCGGTTGAACTTATAGTGTCGCCTGTAGTGCTTGAAGCGATAACAGAAGAACAAGCAGAGCAGATCTTTGAATCTATTGTGCCTGAAGAATTAACAATAGAGGAGGCTGCACAGATGAGTGAAGTATTAAGTGAAGCACCAAGCAAGGTGAAGAAAACTTTTGAGAAAGTTATAGATATTTTCGGTTCACAGTTTGAGAATTATGTGCCGAATGGTTCTAATATCCCTGTTTCGCAGCGCAGAAGTCTTGTCGCCATCGGCGGTCTTTTGACTATGCTTCCAATGCCGACTACAAGGATTAGACAATGAAAAAGATTAAAGATTATTTTGTAGATAACACTTGGACTTGGGTTGGCACAGGGCTTGTTTTGATTACGCTTTCTGGCACAACTTTTCGTCAGGCTTTACTGCTCACAGGCATCGGCATTGTTATACACTCGGTTCTCACACTTGGTTCAAAGGAATGATCTATGAAAAAGGCACAAGACATCGCACAAAGATTGATCGCATTATTTATGGCGAACGCACTAGCGATAATTACAGGTTCAGCAATCGTTGGCGGTATTCCCGTTTGGAAAGCGGCAGCCCTTGCAGGCTTCACGGCTGTCGCTCAAGTTGCGGAACGACTTGCAAAAGCATCGGTTGATGGCAACCTGACTGCCCAAGAGATATCTGATGCGTTCGGTGGCAACGGCAAGAAGGTTGTGAAGAAGCGAGCAGCAAAATGAAACGCCCATACACGGGCAACAAAGACGGACTCGCAGCAGGTGAGCGTAAAGGTTTAAGAGTTTTCATTAACCAGTTGTGCGCTTTGTATCCTGCGCTTTGGAATAACGGCAGTTATGTGAATCGCCCGATGCGAGGCAAAAAAGATTTAAGTGTTCACGCAACAGGTCGTGCAGTTGATTTGTCTTACCGTTTTATGGCGAAAGAGAAGCGTGGCATACCTGAAGGCGGAAGAAAACAAGCGATGGAAGCAATGAACTTTCTTGTGAAGAACGCTGACGCTTTCGGACTTGAAGCCATCTTGGATTACTTCCCGATGCCACACGGCAGAGGTTGGCGATGCGATCGCAGTTCGTGGACTATCTACAACAAGAAAACTATTTCAGGTGCGCCTATGGGTGATTGGTTTCACGCCGAGATTTCGCCAGCGATGGCTGATAACCCTGATGCGATGCGTGAAGCATTCGCTCAAGCAGTAAAGCCTGTCGCATAATGTCTGACGCTTTCGCTACCATTGTTGTTGCGCTGATCAGCACGATTGGCGTAATCATTGTCGGGTTAATGCAGTTGTTTAAGAAGGAGGCAAGGGAAGCAGCGATTGAGAACCGTCAAGATCACGCCATTGTTCAACAGCAGTTGCGAATGATATTCAAGACGGTGAACAGGGTAGATGACAAATTAGAAAAACATTTAGACCAACACGCAGAAGGAACAACTAATGGGAAAACTGCTAGAAGAAATTAAACAAACACCAATTCGCACAGGCAAACCGCCACGCAAAATTGATTTAGTTCTAGAAAAGTTAAACAAACAAGACCGAGCCGATCTGCTTGAAGCAATAAACGATCACAGCATTTCACCTTCGGTTATTTCACGGGTGTTATGCAACAAAGGGTTTCAGATAACACGAGGTGCAGTGCAACGCTACAGAGGCTTGTATGAGTCTTAAAGACGAGATAGGTAACGAGGCTGCTGTTGAAACTGATTTGATTCGTTTACGCAGGCAGCGAGATAGTTTCGCTAATCAGAACGCACGGCTGACCGAGCAACTAGAGCAGGTTGAGAAATGTTTGGCGATTGTTGAACACGCTGAAGGTGTAAGTATTTCGCCTCCGTCTTGGCTTGCGCCAACGAAACCTAAACGCTCGGCAGCAACATTGGTTGTGATGTTGAGCGATACACACTTTGACGAAGTAGTGAACTTGCACGAGATGGAAGGTTTGAATTGTTATAACCGTGAGATCGCTGTTATGCGTTTAGAGAAGTGGGCGCAGAATGTTGTGAAACTTTCTAGACATTATCTGTCGGGTGTTTCTTATGACGGTGTTGTAGTGATTCTTGGTGGCGACATTTTCACTGGCGACATTCACGAGGAACTTGCTTTGACTAACGAGGACACAATGATTGGTTCGTTGCTGTTCTGGTCTGAACAGGTTGCTGCTGCGATACAACTATTGACTGACGAGTTCAAAAAATGTTATGTCGTTAGCGTGGTCGGTAATCACGGGCGAATGACTCGCAAGCCCCGTATGAAGCAACGGGTGAAAACAAACTTTGATTATCTGTTAGCGAAAATGATTGAACGACATTTCAGACTAGACAAACGAGTGTCGTTTGATATTCCTGAGTCTGCTGATGCACTCATCAAGATTTATGATCACGGGCATTTGATTACTCACGGCGATCAAGTATCTGGTGGCGGTGGCATCGGCGGTATCTATCCTCCGATTATGCGTATGCGAGCAAGAAAGCAAGCACGATATTTGGCTACAGGTAAATCGTTTCAAACTTTGTGGCTTGGTCATTGGCATCAATATATTTCTACGCCGTCAATGATTGTGAACGGCAGCCTAAAAGGTTTTGATGAGTATGCGATGTTGATGGGTTTCGGTCACGAACAACCACAGCAAGCGTTGGCGATTGTTACGCCTGAAAGAAACATCACGATTCAAGCACCTGTGTTTTGTTTAGATCGTAAGAAGGAAGGCTGGTGAAATATGGGAACTGTTGTGCTGGTTGTTTGGCACGATGCCCATTCGGTTGCCGATACTTGGATTGATGTTGCTGATATTGATGTTGAGCCTGCTGTGGTTGAGAGTGTCGGTTTCTTGTTGCCTGATGCGAAACCAAAACATATTGTGTTGGCGCAGAGTTTGACGGGTGATGAGTGCGACCATATTTTGGCTGTGCCTGTAGAAATGGTCAGGTCTATGAAAGTTTTGTGTGCTAATGCAATTGGTGGGCGTAATCAAGTAATCTGAAAAGTTGTGCGAGGCGTTCTCCTTCTCCGCCTGCGCATACGAGTTGAGTTGCCTCAGCAGAAATGTTGGGGCAACTCCTCGTTTTTTTGGAAAAGTTTTGTGAACGAAAAAATGCGTGAAAATTTTTTTTAAATTTTTTTTGACCTTTATTTTGCTTGAGCAATTTTGTCGTTTTTGATGTTTTTGGATTTGACAAAGTTTTTTATCTGATAGAATGTGTATATCAAGTTCAAGAGGAGGACTAGATGGAAACGCAAAAAGCGATTCAAGAAGTTAGTCAAGCAATACAAGAGTTCGGTGTTCCGTGTTGGGTGGCTCATATTAGTTATCCAATTCGTAGCGCAGTTCCGAAAGAAGTGAAAAGAGAATTGTTAGCCAAAGCAAAAGTTTCGCAAGGTTGGTCAAAACAATTTGATGGACAACTGATCTTTGGAAGAACACGAACTGATGACCGAGAAAACATTTTGGAATGGGCGAAAGAAAATGTTTTTCAGATGGTGACAGTTAAGCAAGTTGCAGAGGCTTGTGATGTTGCTGAGAGTTGTGCAAGACGCACGATGAATCTTCGCCCAGATGTGTTCAAGAAGTTCGGTAAAGAATATGAGATCCGAGATGCAGACGCAGATCGGAAAGCACAAAAGAAATAATCAATCAAAGTTCAAGAGGAGGACTTATGACTAGACAAGCAAGATGGATATGCCCGATTTGTGATAACGGGTTGTTAGCACCAACGAGACCAAGAAAGAATGATGTTAGGAGATATTGTTTGCCTTGCTCAGCGAAGTCTGGCAAGTTGGTTGATCGTGTTGCGCCTTCGTTAGATAGACAACGAGAGAAGCGCACGGCGATAGTGCAACAGAAACAGAAAGCAAAGCGTGTGCGTATCGCAAAGAAGTTGCAGCCAAAGAAACAACAGCAGCGTGTTGATGAGATACGAGCGAAGATGATTCATAAAGAAGCGCAACGCATTTGGGCTTTGATGCAGCCATATCATAAAGGCAAGCGACTTCCACATATTGTTATTGCGAGAGGGCAGAATCGTGGCAGACAATATGGTTATGCTCAATCAACTTGGAACAACATTCAAGTCAATGTTGATCGTGACCAATCAGTTAGCAGAAGTAAACGAGTGTGGGAAGTATTAGCGCACGAACTTTGTCACTGTGCAGTTCCACCGATAATCAGGAACGGTGCAAGAGATGTTCACTCACGAGAGTTCTATCATTGTCTGCGAGATGTTTGGCAGAGGCGTTGGGGTTGTCAGATCTCATTTGCCAAAGTCAGCACTTGGGGTTATTCGGTTGATTACATCATTCAAGCGCAGGCTGAAAACGATATTAAATGGGTGCTTCCGAATGTAAAGAAAATTGAGGAAGTCGGGAAAGTCTTATAAAATAACGCTTAAATGAGTTATGTGGTCGTGTTGAGTTGTGTATATAATTGACTTATCAAGTTCAAGAGGAGGACTTATGAAATTAAAGATAGAAAAGAAGATAGACCCAAAAACTGGCAAGTGGCAGCGATACTACAGAATAGGTAAGTGTGTCATCTGCTATAAAACAAAAGTTGAAGTGTCTCGCAACTTTCAAACAAGTTGGTGTTGCGCTTCTTGCAGAGCAGAGATGAAAGTCAATGGTCGCAAGCGAGCAACAGAAGCCAACTTGTTCGGAAGATAATCAAACAAAAACAAAGTTCAAGAGGAGGACTTATGGCATTTAAGAAATTAGAACCCGTATTTGATTGGAGTGGCAAACGCCGTTTGACTGCTGACGCAGGCAGAAAAATAGGCGAGGAAAAACCAGTGTTCAAATGCAAATGTGGCGGTTATGTAGTTCGGGTTAAGAGCGCAAAGACGGGCAAAAATTATTCGGCAAATTGTTATCGCTACCACAATTTAACTGGGACTGATTTTATAAGTTATTGGTATGCGGCTCACTCGCCTCACTATAAGACTTGCAAAGAACAAACGAAGATGCGTGATCAAATGACGGAGGGCAAATGAAAACTAAAATAAGTTGTCGTTGTCAAGTTTGCGGTGAACAATTCAAAAACAACACCGATCATATGTTGCACTATATGAGAACACACGATGACGGTTATAAAGAGCGACATCACCGCCGTAAGCGTGTTCATTGTCGTCAATGTTTGGTTGAGTTATTGACTGATGTTTTTGAATGCGATACTTGTGGTTGGAAACTGTAAAAATAGGAGGAACAATGATCAGAAATAAAGCGATTGAAATTGGTGATTATTTTTTGATCACTATGAAAGATGATAGAGAGTATGAAGGAACTATTATTCAGATGAATGAAACAATGATAACTATTGAGAGATGGAACGAAGTTAAAGATCGGGTTGATGAAACTGATGTTTTGATTAGCGACATTTTGAAATTAGAGGGTTTTAATGATTCGCAAACAACCGTGTAACACCCTTTTGTAACGATCAAATCAACATAAACAAGACAAGAGAGAAGGATAAAAATGGAACGAATACTGAAACCGAAACACGGAAGCAAAGAATGGCTACTGACTAGATGGAGAGATGATGAAGGTAGATGCGTGTTCGGGGCTTCTGATATCCCTGCGCTGATGAACGCTTCGCCTTATAAGACGAGAGCAGAGTTGTTCGCAGACAAACTTAACGAGCCTCAAGAGCAAGCAGAGTCAGCGATATTTCGGCGTGGCAATCTACTTGAGAAGCCGTTGCTTGAAGCAGCATCAGATGAATTAGGTATGTCGTTTTTTACGCCTGAATGGATTTATCGGAGTAACAGATTGTCTGTTTCGCTTGACGGTGTAGATCATTGGCAGTCGCCGAGCGTTGTGGTTGAAGCGAAAACAACTACTCGTTATTCAATTCACGATTCTTCAGATCTTCCTGCTGAATGGCTGTGGCAGGGTTGGGCGCAACAAGCAGTTCTTAAATGCCCTGTTTGGTTCAGTGTTCTTGATCGTGATTTGCGTATCAGTATTGTGGAGTTGCCTGAGAACACAGCAGCAATTGATAGTTTGCGTTTAGAAAGCGAAGTGTTTGGCGAGTGGGTTGATACAAATAGCGCACCTTTAGATGAGATCAACAACTTTTCTGCTGATGATATTGCACGAATCTTTCAGGTAGCACCGACAACAATTGATTTGCCAAACGAGGCAGGCGAATGGGTGCTTCAGTTAGAAGAAGCACGAGCGTTAGCGAAGCAAGCAGCAGAGCAGGAGGCAAGAGCGAAAGATGAATTAGCACGAATGTTGTTAGGTAACGAGATCGGTTTGTTGCACGGGCAACGGGTCGTTTCGTGGAAACAGCAAGATGGTAAGACTTCGTTAGATACAAAAGCGTTGCGTGAAGCACACCCAGAGTTAGTTAAGCAATATGAAAAACAAGGTAATCCATATCGTGTGATGAGAACACACAGAGAGAAGGCAAAGAAATGAGTAATGAAACAGAAGCAGTAATGTTGAAAGCGGTGCTGGAACAATATGCCACTCCAGATCCGAAGATCGTAGGAACGATTCCACGCAACGGAATTAATCTTGCGTATGTAAGCCACGCAGAGATCACTCGCATATTGATTGAGATTGACCCGATGTGGAACTGGCAACCTGTCGCTTGGGTAGATGGCAGACCAGCAATACACGAAGCAAACGGTATGGCAACTATGTGGGCAACGCTTACATTGTTAGGTAAGTCGCTTGTCGGTGTCGGTTCGGTAAGGGCAGATAAACCCGATCTTGATAAAGAACTTGTTGGTGACTTCTTGCGAAACGCAGCGATGCGCTTCGGCATCTGCTTGTCGCTCTGGTCTAAACAAGATTGGGAAGCACCACGCAACAATGTTAGCAGTGTTTATACCAGTTACCCAATGAGTCAAGTTGAGGCTGAAAAGAGCAAACAAGCGCACCCAGCAAATGTTCAACCAAAAAACACGCTTTCAGATGCGTTGAGTGACGAGCAAATAGAACAGGCGTTCTCTACACCGCAGAAATCTACGGCGAAGATCGGCAGCCTGATATCAGACAAGCAGAAAGGTTTAGTGTCATCATTAGCGAAAGAAGTTGCTGATGGAGATATTAGTGCGATTTTGAAGCAACTATTTGACAAAACGAATCTAAACACGCTTACAACTAAAGAGGGTTCCGACCTAATCAAACATTTGATGGGTATGCGTCAGAAGAAAACCAATGAAGAACCCTTCTGAAGAATTACAGATGGCGTATGAGTTCGCTATCGGTGTCGTCATTGATTGCGCTCGCAGAGTCGTAGTCTTTGACGGCACAGATAGACAGTCGCTTGATGATCTGCGTGAAGCGATCTTTAAGTTCGGTGAGATAAACGATTTGATTGCGAGGTTTTTTAGTGAGTCGTGAACATTGGTCTGAGAGTGCAGCGTGTCGTGGTAAGAAGGCAACCATATTCTTTCCTGATCACAGAACTCTGAATGAGCATCGTTACGATGAAGCGTTAGCGATCTGCGCTAATTGTTCGGTGCGTCAGGAATGTTTAGATATGGTTATTGTGTTAGAGGATACTGATGATCGTTGGGGTGTTTTTGGTGGTATGACACCGCCTCAGCGAGCGAAGTTGCGTAGAGAGTTAAAGGAGATGGTGAAATGAACGCAAAACTTTGTGCCTGTTTAGTTAAGCGTGTTCTTCCACGAAAGCCTTTTTGTGGTGAGAAGATAGATGACGCTGATGAGGATTGAGGAACGCAAAGGCGATTGTCAAGGCAATCAAGATAAATGCAAACTACCTGACTGCCCTAAGTTCGGCACTCTTGGTAGACCATCACGAGACGGCAGCAGGCGTGTAAAAGGTTGCGCTGACCCGACAGCACGAGGCAAACGATCACGCACCAAAGGACTCAATAAACAGCGTGTCGCTCGTAAGCGTCTTGGTGTTGCGCCTTCACATAAGTTCGGTGATGGCAACGAGGAACGCTGGCAAGATGTTCTGTTCGCTAACGAGGTTAAAGCAGGCAAGCAGATTGGGGCTGCTGTTACGGCGTGGCTTCGTATAGAGGCTCAGGTGCGTTCTAACGAGGCTGATTTTGGTTCTAGGCGTAAACCTACACGGGCGATTTTAATGCCTGACGATTGGGGCAGTGAAGGGCTTGTGATGGTCAGGCTTAGCACTTGGGAGGAATTGGTGCGCCCTGCAATGCACGAATACTACGAAGGCGGACAATAGTGACTTTTGATTATGTAACAGCATTTAAGCAAGGTGGTTACTGGTCAAAATATGTTGCCGATATTTTACAAAGTAAAGGCATCAGATGTTATGCGCCAGATATTCAGATCGCTACAACGACTGCTGAACGAGAACATATGACCAAACACGAGCAGGACATTGTTTTTGATTGGAACTATAAGCCGTTAGAAGTTAAATCATCTAGTAGGGATTTTACTAGTGATTACTTGAATTATCCTTATCAAAGTTTGTTTGTAGATACGGTTTCTAGTTTTGACAACAAAATAGTTGAACCTTTGGCTTATGTATTTGTGTCGCAGAAAACAGGAGGTTTAGTTTGTCTTTCACCTAAGTCAAAGAGTCATTGGCGTAAAGTTCAAGCGTTTGATAAGCAGCGACAAATTAACGAACTTTTTTACAGTGCCTCTAAGGATTTACTGATTTCATTTGATGATCTTGTAGCACATTTACTTAAGCGTCAGAAAGCAGTAGATGGTGTTTAGAGACGCTAAACACTCGCAAAATAAAGTATTCGTAGGAATTGATATTTTACGGGCTATATTCAGAGACTTGAAAGAGGAGGCAAAATGACACCAGCACAAATAGAAGGCTTTATTGATCGCATTTGCGGTCTTTATCCTGCTACAACTATCGCTTTAAAGAAAGTTAAAGATGCGTGGACAGCAGACGATTTTTTGTTGTATCAAAGTGTTGAAGATGCAAGAAAAATTGTTCCACAAATAATGGATCATTACGAAAAGTTCCCGACTTTAAAACAAGTTCATTACGAGTTTCGTTTGTTGCGCAAACCAGCAGTTGAAAGAACTGTTGTCGTTTGTGAGATTTGTGACGGCAACGGTTGGGATAACGGGAAGCGTTGGAACTTCAACACTAAAGAATTGATTTGTGAAGGCTTTACTAAAACTGTTATGGAACGCACATACACATATGTTGTGCCTTGTAAATGTCGGGAGTTCGCATCAGCGTAATTGAATAACAAACGAAAACGAGAAGAATACTCACGCAGACCTAAACCATTCGCACGGTAGTTGGTGACACTCGGTAACGAGGGTTGATCACGCTGTAAGCAATTATGGTGTGAGGCGAATGATTTGTTTGGGAATCGCAGTGAAGGCAGAGCGATAGGGGGGTTTCATAATCTGTTTATTCCACTGAGAGTCAAGTTTTTCTCTCTCTTTTAAATAAAAATTAGAGAGAGCAACCGACTCAAACAATGCTAAGGTTGAGACACACGCCGACTGAGGCGAACGATGAGCGAACACGCCACGACCTGTCAAGGACAGAAAAAAGAAAACTAGAAACCTATAACCAAGTTCAGAAGGAGGACACGGTGAATGGAGTTAATGTGAAAAAGATTGTTGTTTTATTTGTTACAAGTTGTATTGGGTGGATTGGTGTTGCTGACGCTGCAGAAGCACCCAAGAAAGTTGATCGCTTACAGATGAAACAACACCCGTTTGATTTTGTTCCAGAAACAAAGCGAAGTGTTCCTGTTTGGGCAAAATGCCCTGAATTGTGGGGTAAATTGCGTGACGCTGGCTGGCTTGAAAAAGATGTCATCAAAGCAGATGAAGTTGTTTGGCGTGAATCTCGTTGCATTTCTACAGCACACAACAAGAATGACCCGAACATTGTTCAGGGCGTAAAAGGTTCTTTAGGTCTTTTTCAAATCAATTTGTTTTGGATTCAACGCACTACTTATTATCCGAAAGGGTATTTGCAAACTGTTTTAAATCGTGAGTTGATTCCAGCAGATTTGTTTGATGTTGATATCACGATTGCTTCAGCGCAAGCGTTAATTGTTTATGATCGTGCGAAAGGTAGATGCGGTTGGAGTGCTTGGATTTCGTGTTAATTTTGAGACTTTTTTAAAAAATCTTTTAAAATGCTTATAAAATAAGCGTTTCCCGACTTCAAATGATTTGCAACCGTGCAATGCTGCTATTAGTTTGATATTTAACAAGTTCAAGAGGAGGACTTAGAAATGGCAAGATACATTGTAAAGAAAGAAATTGAAGAAGCACCTTGTGAGCACCCCGAATGTGAACGATTCCATCAACGCTTTATGGAAATGGGTCATAATGATGTTCGTTTTCATATGACGAAAAAAACTTGGTGGCTAGTAATTGATACAGAAACTGACAGTCAGGTTTATAACGCTGATCTTAAAAAATATTGCGTGTGGGAAGCCAATAAATTAAACCGACAATTCAACGAAAGATTAGAAAAAGAAAAATTAGAAAAACAAGAAGAAAAATAGTTCAAGAGGAGGACTTAGAAATGACTAAGAAAGATTACCAACTAATTGCAGAAGCAATTAAACAAATAAACGAGAGTATTCATTACTCAAAAAACACAAAAATTGATAGCAGACTAGTTACAACAGTCTTAGATCATTTGGTCTATGAAACATTAGGGCAGGCACTCAAAAAAGATAATCCTAATTTCAACTATGTAAAGTTTTATGAGGCTTGCGGATTAGAAAACTAGACCGAAACCCCGAAAGGGGTCTAGCGATTACTTCGCTACTGATGAGGTCAGAAAATCTCAAAGTTCAAGAGGAGGACTTAGAAATGGAAACACTTAAAACAAATATCCTGAATCTGCTTTCAGGAGAACACGAAGATACTTACAGTCTTGCGAGAGAAGTTCTTGCAGGAATTGAAAGCGAAAACGAAACGCCAGAAGGCAGAACTGCTTATTCAATGTTCAATGCGATCATCAGATTCGCAGACAGCCGAACAGACATTGATAAAGCATTGATGCAACTAATTCGCACAGCCAAATCAGAGCAAGCAAGACTTCAGAACGGCGCAAGACTTGATCTCGGTTGGATAAATCCGAGTCGCTTTGAAGAAATCGTGCAAGAGTCAAAAAGATTGGAACACGAGATCAACACTCTCGCTTACTTGGCTGGTCTTACTGGAGAGCAAAGATCAGAACTTTTCTACAAGATTCAAGAATTGACCGTTTACAGCAAATAGTCAGATCGGGTGGCTGGCAGGCTTTCAGGTTCAAGCCCTGAACACCCACAAGGCGAAAGCCGAAAAACAAAACAACAACAGAGGAGGAAGAAATGAAATTGTTAGCAACAAAAGAGTTCAACAAAGTGTTTTACGCTTGCTATAACGGCAAGGCTGTAAAACACCGAATGAAAGTCAGAGCCGAGTTAGTTCACCTAGACGGAAATAAAAAACCATACTTCAGCATTACAGGCGAAGTTGAGCGCAAAGCAGGGAATAATCGTTGGGTATTTGAATCAGGAGGCGCAATACACGATCAGATCGCAGAGCAGATGCCAGAACTAAAACCGCTTCTGTTAATTCATCTCGCTGACGACAACGGTATACCAATTTACGCTTATGAGAACGCAGGCTATTGGGCAGGGCAAACCAAATATCAGCAACTAGATCTCGCTTCGCTTGCAAAGCATCTTAGAGTAAGCCAGCCAACTATTCTACAAATGCTGGGCTACATAGAGCATTGCTGGGGAAAGTTAGACACGATTACTACACCAGCAATGGCTTGGAAAGACGCTTGTGAACACTACGAATTACTTGAACAATGGCAAGCAGAAGCAGACGAAGCCCGTAAGATGTTAAATCAAATATCACAATCAGAGGAGGCAAAATGAAAATCACTAAACATTCACTAGATCACATAGAACTGATCTCAAGCGGAGACACCGCACTATTTGAAATCAGGCTTGTAGTAGCAATGCAAGACTGGTCAGATGACGAAGCAGACGCAGGCTTTGACGAAACAGGTGCGCTGAGTTGGCTAATGAACCTCTTAAGCCTCGCAGCAGCAGGCGAAGATATCCAAACAGGCGCACAAGAGTTCTTGAAATCAATGATGACACTCAACGAAGAAAGAGTGCATCTTTGCAAAGTAGAGAAAATCAACTACAACATTGACGAAATAGGAGAAGTTAAATGAGACCACAACAATCGTTATTCTTTTCACTCACAGGCATCGGGCTACTTCTGTTGATGATGGTTTTGCCATCTGAAACCAAATCAACTTCAGCAGGCTGGGTTGGCTACGGCATAATCATCGGGCTACTGCTCAGCGTGGCTTTAAGAGCCTTTAGCACTCTGTCTTATGAGCGCAGTTACAAACGACCACGAAGGACATATACGAATCGCAGCCGATAGGCTTAAAGTGTTCTCGTGTCAGCCAATCATCGCTTTTATCCCCTCTTGAGCGGTGGCTTGTTCCCTAATAGGGTTGGCTGGCACGAGAACTTATTTTTATTTGAGAGAGAAAGCGAAGCGAGTTATGACCTTAAAAGATTTACAGAATGCGGTAACATTTCTTAGAAGGCTAAGTGTTGGGCAGATGGAAGCAGATCAGTTAATAGCGACAGTTGAAGCGTTAGAAGCAGAGATTAAGAAACGGAGAACTAAAAAATGAGCGAAAGTTTGAACGCCGAACTGCAACATTGGCAAGCACGAACAGATGATTTACAAGTTGCGCTTGACCATATGCGAGAAGATCGTGATTCGTTGAAGGCTGAAAAAGAAACATTAAGCGAGGCTTACGCTAAAGCGGTGCAAGAGTTGGCGATGTATAAGCAGATGGTTGATCGTATGCGAATCGCTATGTCTCAAGGCGCAGAACTATAAAAACTAATGCCATTGCTGACACAAAACAGCGAACTAAAACCGCATCGCATACATAATTTTGCTATCCCTGCTTGGTATGTGCGACTAGATGGCGAGATCTTTAAGACTTGCCCTAACGCTGGGGCTTGCGCCCAAGTTTGTTACGCCCGAAACGGCACATACCTGTTCTCAAATGTTTTAGCAGCACACACTAAAAACTTGCGTTTAACCCTTGATCAACCGATCTTGTTTAGAGCGATGATTAACAAAGAGTTAAGCCATAAACGGTTTAAGCCAACTTTGCAAGCAAGACAAATGCCCGAAGGCGTAGAACTGACCGATGATCGCTGGCTTACGGCTTGGATACGCAACGGTGGAGCAGCAGTTCGGATACACGACTCAGGCGACTTTTACTCTGAACAATATTTGTATCTTTGGTTTGCTATCGCAGCGGATAACCCTCAAGTGCTGTTCTACGCCTACACAAAAGAAGTAGCGATGCTTAAACAACACGGCAACGAAGCACCAATCAATTTCAGGTGGCTTTACTCAACAGGCGGACTTCAAGACGATCTAATCACACCAGATGATCGCAGAGCAGATGTATTCCCTAATGAACAAGCCATAACTGACGCTGGATACACAAGCCAAGACGCAACAGACTTATTGGCAATCTTGCTCAAAACCAACCTTGTCGGGATACCAGCAAACAACATCAAACACTTCAACAAAAAGATCGCTGGAAGGAGATTTAGCGAACTATGAAAATTAGATGCCTGAACTGCAAACACACTTTTGAGCCAGAGCCGAGAAGAACAGTCGGCTGTCTATGCGATAGTGACGCACCAACTTGGATTGGTGTAGCCTCTGACGGCAAGTTAATCACGATGAGTTACGCCAACTATGACATAGAAGAAGATTAGAGATGGAACAACGCAAAATAGAACACACAATCGTAGATATAGATTCGGTTCAAGCCCACCCTAAAAATGTGCGTGAAGGTGATGTTGGTGCGATTTCTGAATCGCTTAAAGCACACGGACAGTATCGCCCAATTGTGGTAGATAAACGCACCAACCATATTCTTGCAGGCAATCACACTTGGAAAGCAGCAAAGGCTCTTGGCTGGACACAAATCAACGCAGGTTTCATAGAAACACAAAACGAAGATGAAGCATTACGCATACTGTTGGCAGACAACAGAACAACAGATCTCGCTTCATACGATGACATAGAACTAGCCAATCTATTAAAAGAATTAGCAGAAACAGACGAAGGTTTAATTGGAACAGCCTACGATGGCGATGATCTAGACAATCTATTAAAAGACTTGGCTCTAGATGACGAAAGCGGAGATGTAAACCCACAATTAGGCAACATTCAATACGGTGTTGTTGTTGATGTTGCAGATTCGCAAGAACAAACAAAACTACTTGAAAAACTCAAAGACGAAGGCTACCACGCAAGACCAGTAAATCTATAAAGGAGAATAAATGACACAAATAAACATCACAGTAAAAACACCGATCAGTCAATCAACAAGAGCCAAACAAGTCTCAAGTATGTTTGATGTGCCAGAACAAACAGAACACAGTCTGAACTGGCAAATTGATGCACCACTAGAACAACAAAAATGGAACATAGGGCTTATAGTCGGCGCATCAGGAAGCGGAAAATCAACCGTTCTCAAACATCAATTCGGTGAACCAAACAATCTAATCTGGGATAAACAATCAGTCATTGACGACTTTGATTCATCGTTCACAGCAGAACAAATCTCATCATCTTGTTCAGCCGTAGGCTTCAACACGATCCCGTCTTGGTTACGACCATACAACATACTTTCAACAGGCGAAAAATTCAGAGTCAATCTTGCAAGACAGATCTTAGAAACCCCAAAAGACAAAACAATAATTGTTGATGAATTTACATCAGTAGTTGATCGTCAAGTAGCCAAGATCGGTGCAACAGCAGTATCCAAATGGATACGAAAAGAAAACAAGCAATTCGTAGCAGCAAGTTGTCACTACGACATAGTGGACTGGTTACAACCCGATTGGGTAATAGATATGAACACTCATCAGTTCGTTTGGAGGTCGGTTCAACCCCGACCCAAACTTAACATTGAGATCAAATCTGTTCACTACTCGGTCTGGCAACTATTCGCTCCATTTCACTATCTAACAAAAGAACTAAACAAAGCAGCCAGATGCTACGCAATCTTCATAAATGAACAACCAACAGCGTTCGCAGGACTACTACACAGACCACACGCAGTAGCCAAAAACATTGTTGGAGTTAGCAGACTCGTAACACTGCCCGACTGGCAAGGGCTTGGTTTAGCGTTCGTATTAGCAGACACATTAGGCGCAGCACACAAAACAGTAGGCAAACGACTACGAACATATCCAGCGCACCCTGCACTCATCAGAGGCTTTGATAGATCAGCACAATGGAAACTAGACCGCAAACCACAATACTCAAAACCAGTAGTAGGCAAAAACTCAACAGTAGGAAAAGAATGGCGACAAGGCACAAGACCTTGCGCAATCTTTGAATACGCAGGCGCACCAATGCAAGACAAAAGACAAGCAGAACAACTACTTAACTCACACAAGTTCTAATGCCAATTCAACGCCCGTGTCTCAACTGCCGAAGCCTCACAACTAACGCCACACGATGCACAAGATGCCAAACACTTTGGAACAGGCAACACCCAAAACCAGACAGACCGCACTACAAAGGCGACTACAAGAAACGAGCCAAACAAATCAGAGACACCGCTATCGCCTGCTGGATATGCGGAGAAGGCAAAAGACCTAACGACCCATTCACAGCAGACCACCTACTACCTAGCGACCCAAACTCACCTCTTGCAGCAGCACACAGATCTTGTAATTCACGCAGGCAAAACAAACCCGTCACATCAAATTGAATATATATATATGCGATTTTTTCTATACAGTTATAGGGGATAC
>Ga0180437_10002017_pt1 | contig 33636 bp, 28 predicted proteins | sample SS_ome_4_FD_132410 | JGI IMG/M metagenome (GOLD analysis project Ga0180437, IMG submission 132410) | Hypersaline lake sediment archaeal communities from the Salton Sea, California, USA - SS_3_D_1 metaG | ecosystem: Environmental > Aquatic > Non-marine Saline and Alkaline > Hypersaline >... | reverse complement strand
CCATAGAAAAATTGATAAGTATATTGAAAGATCTCCGACGCTTTCAAATTGACTATTGGTACTGATGCGGGCACTTAATGGCGTAGAAAAGATTTTTGCTAGTAAATCGGGTGTCTTGCCAATGAATGTATGAATGATCCAGGGCAGGGTTAAAAGAAAAATTCCAAGACCAATCCCTATTGTTCTCAAAATCATAGCGCCAATTGAACGAAGCCGTTTATTGAACATCCATAAGGTTGGGATGAAGATCAAACCAAGCGCCATAACACGATAGTGAGTGAGAGCTAAACCACTCCAGATAACGATCACGGGTGAGACAATATTCCATTTGAAATTTTTACATGTGAGCAGGTCCCATACCATATAAACAGCTGCCGGCATGATTATCAGGGCAGTAAGATGGGTATACCGCCCCCAATTTAGAAAATAATTCGGCATATGAGAGAGCAAGCCTGCCAGCAAAACCGCTGAGACACCTGACCAGGGGCTGCGACCGATACGCTTTGCAAGTGGAAAAACTGCAATTACAGCTAAGCCATTTAAAAGCTGTCCAAGCCACAATACTGCTTGTTGTGAGTGTAAACCAAACAACCATTTGAATGATGCTGCAGCTGAATGGAAACCAAAATGATATGTAAAGCTTTGAAGTTCACTGTAAGGTTCCCACGAATTAAACAAACCGCCATTATCGATGATTAATTGAGTAATCATTGTATGGTGGATTGGATCACTTCCGATGGGCGCGTACAAACTCCGGATAAGCCAAAACCTTGAAATAAATACCAGCGCCATTACACCCAAGAATATCAGATCGTAAGATTGAATACTTGATATCCAACAAGTAATACTATAATCCGACTTTTGGATAACGCCAGGTAATCCAAGAATCTTTTCTCTGTATCCCCAAATTACCAGTAATACTCCAATGCCCCCAATAAACCATGGAAAAAGTGGTCCGAGTTTAATCCCAAATAAGCTGGCCCAAAGGTACACGAGGGGATACAGCGCTAAGCTCATACCAGCAGATAACCCTAATTTCTCCCCCCAGTGATTTGAGTACCAATTTCTCCACAATATTCCCAGCAGCCCCCAACCAGGTAATATAAATAAAAATACACTCCCCAGAAGAATTACTACCCAGTTTAATATTTCTTTGAGAAGTCCAATGATTGTATAACCAAGATGATGATTGAGCAGGAAAGTTATTTGGGCATCTTGAGGTTCATGATTTGAATAAAGGGCGCCGTTTAAATAAAGAGTACCATCAGCAGCGCCAACTTTCATTGTTCCCGATCCGTCAAGCTCTAGGTGAAAAAAGAAATTTTCGTGAGCGCTATTTTTTATAGTTGGGAAACTAAATGTATAAAATCCCGGATCTTTTATTTCATCCAGTTCGATGGCACTTGATCTCAAGCCGTTAACGTCATTAGGGTTTTGGGATAATCGCAGGATTATATCCCCATTCCCTGGGGATTGTGGGGCGAGGTAAACACTAATTTCTTCAAGCCCATCGAACCGTGAAACAAAGGTCTGACCCAGGTTGGAACCAGACTCAAGAAATTCAAAATGAGTACGAACAGGCTGTTCATTTGCAGCCAATGTCGTACATCCGGTTACCCCAAGAAAAAATAACAACAGGGGAACCAGTATTTTATGAGATGGAATTGTCATTCTGCTGATTTATTTCAGTGGAGGAATCGGTGTATTCATACAACTCTATTCGTCGTATCCTGTAAAGCACCTCTTCTAATATTTGACGATTAAAACCCACCAGATCAGCGAGCAGTCCTATCAACAATACCTGAAATCCTACGATCATCAATACAGCGCCAAATATTACAGATTGAACATGCCCAGCGCCGCGTCCAATAAAATAAAAGTACATATAGCGTGCCCCCAGGGCTACTCCACCAAGTATCAACAAGATGGCAATCATCGTGAAAATCTTTAATGGACTGTACATCGTATATGCACGGATGATGGTTGTAGTGGAATGCGCAATATACTGAGGAATACTCTTCATCAAGCGAGATGGTCTGGTCTGAGGGTTTGTTCGAATTGGTATGTAGGCTACTGATATTTGCCTGGCACCCGCCTGTATGAGTGTCTCCAGTGTATAGGAGTATTCGCTCTGCACTAATGTTCGCAGAGCGGCTTCACGACTTATTGCTCTAAAACCGCTGGTCGCGTCCGGGGTTTTTACTCCAGATGCTTTAGCCATCACCCAACTTCCGAATCGCTGCAAGATGCGCTTTGATGTGGAGAATTCTTTGAGATCAGCCACACCCCGGTCACCAACCACAAGGTCAGCCTGCCCGGATAAAATTGGTTCGATAAGAATGTTTATATCTTCAGCATAGTATTGGTTATCAGCGTCAGTATTGACAATTACATCAGCGCCATATTGCAGGGCAGTTTCCAGTCCCCGAATGAAGGCTGATGCCAAACCTGTGTGTTTTTGGAGCTGTAATACGTGCTGGACACCCAATGATTTCGCAATATCAGCTGTCCCGTCATTGCTGCCGTCATCAATTACAAGCACTTCAATCTGATCTATCCCGGGAAGTTCGTTTGGAAGAGATTGAATTGTTGTGGGAAGGATATCTGCTTCGTTATAAGCAGGTATCTGAATTATCAGCTTCACAGGTAATGGCTCTCTTATTGAAAGTTAAGGAAGAAAAATTGTTGTCCCTTGATTATTCCAATATGCCGCGCCGGATACATTTCCAGCCCGGTCATATGCTCGTGCATAGAAAGCGATTTGGGAAGGATCTTCGAAAACCGGGACATCTAAATTCATTTTCCAGCCATCTAAACCGTCCCAATCTTCTCCTAATGAGATCCAGTCTGAATCTTTCCAATCCGCTGGATGCCAGAAAAATTTTACATGACTGATTCCACTAATTGTATCACTGGCATCCACAGTGAGCGTGATTGGTCCAGTGGAAATTTGCTGATTTGAATTGGGAACGATGAATTTAATATCAGGTTTCTCACTGTCCTGGATTATATTTATGGTGTACGTATCGTCAATGCCTCCATTCGTTGGATGGTTCCAGGATTTTACCTTCAGGAAATACATTCCATCTCGATTGAGTTTATAAAACAGATTTGGATTATTTCCGGAGGAAGACTCCAAATTCTGGTTTGTTTTTAAGATCGATTCACCATCTCCATCCAGAAGATAAATGGTTGGATATTGAGAAGTATCTTCAATATTGCCAGTTATGTCTACACCGATTTGATCCCCTGATTTGCCAGAAAATTTGTAATAATCAATATCTGCAGTGGGGCAAATTTTACCGTCCTTAGATTCGCCGTATTTTATAGCAGCAGCATTCAAAGGATCGTTGTCTGAATCCGAACAATACGGCGGCGGCGTATTTGTAATGGAAAAATCGTCAACTATCCAGCCTTCGAATGAATTGAATACCTCATCCAATGTTGTGAAATAAAAACGAATTTGTACCGTTTTCCCAGAATAATCGGCTAAAGAAAAAATAGGACTCCGAAGCCATGTATTGGGATTATCATCATTTAGCAGTAAGATATCTTCAAAAGGACCGCCGTCTTCGGATATCTGGACGGTGCGTTGATCCCAATTTGTATTGTCGGATTCGGTGTCATATTTGTACCAGAAACGCATGTAATAATTGTCACTAGAAGGTATTTTTATCGGTGGGGAAGTCAGGTGCCCGGAGTTTGGAGAACCGGGATCGTAATCACCGGTTGAATCAATGTTATATATCCAACTCGATGTTCCATTTTGCGTAAAATTATATTTGTTGGTAGTTCTCCAATAACCGCTATTTGTCCATAAGGAGGATGTGGATTCCATGTCATCAGTATAGGGAGCTGTAAAAACATTTGCATTTGAATCCACCGCTTGTATATAAAAATAGCGAAAACTGCTCCAACCGCTTACAGCATTTTCGTTTTTAGATCTGGCTTGCCAAGTATAATTCCCGGGAGGTAATCCATTAAAGTTCCAGTATGGATTCTTCAGCCATTGGGAATCAAGATTTTCATTCTGGTTGATGTTTATTCGAAATTGAAATTCCGTCCCACCACCAAGGTTATCCAGGGAAAAACTCAATGTTTCGTCTTGATCATAAACTGCGCTGTAGTTTGGTGTGATCAGATTCGGAATCCTTGGTGTTGACTGGCGGGATTGGACTTTAACAGATGAGACCGTATTCGCTCCGATGCGGTCATTGGATAGGTTGCTGTCATTTGTCAATATTGTATCGCCACGACCTGAGAGATCTTGATTCATAAATAAGGTTGGCATAACATCGCTTCCAACTAGGACTGATTCAGTGTTATTTTCGCCTACATTACCTAATGATTCACTCGTCTTGTGATCACCTATGCCAAGCATCACACATTCACCCACAAAATCAGTTTCCGAGAAAAGAGCAATTTCATCTTTGGATGGCTGGCAGGGGAGAGATTGAGGCGGACAGGAAAAATCTTTGAGGAAATTAGTAAAGCCTGGCAGCCCTTCGGCTTGATTGAAGTAATTATCTTGAATCTCAAGGGCAAGGCTGACTGGACCATCCGGAACTTGATTCTTGCATAGATCCCAGACTTTGGTGAATTGCGTGGTTGTCATTACCTCACTGATTGATTGCCACTGTCCTGAATGCTTTGCGATAATTTGTACACTTTTGATACCAGTGCCTTCATCGTTTGCCCACCCTTCAATTTCTAAATTATTCGAAGTGACTGTTGCACCGTAAGCTGGAGAAGTAATATCTCCATTAGGTAGGATGTAATCAGGATTTGGAAAATTTCTGGAGGTATACGTATAACTTGTTTCATCACAGACATCTTGATAGACAGCATCATTTAAACAATATTTGAGATCGCCTTTGTTTCTTGGCCTGCCGCCATTGATAAGTACATCTTCAAATGTGATATCTACAGAATGCCCCCAATAGGAGGCAGGATTAGTGTGAACGTGAAAATGTAAATGATTCCCAGAACTAACACCAGTATCATCCGCCACACCGATAAATTGTCCCTGACCAACGTATGCGCCTTTTTCCCGGAATTCTATTGGGATACTATCTTGAGCTAGATGCATGTACAACTGGTATGTAGTTGGTTCTGTGGTTGTATCCTCAAGCACGAGTAGATTGGTATACATCGGATTGCCGTTTTCATAAGACCAGGCGGCTTTATATACTCGTCCGCCTTTTGCTGCATGCACGTTAAACATTGCGCTTGGATATCCACCGCGTGCAAAATCAAAAGCATAATGGGCTGCTTTGCTTGGAGTATAGGCATCGTGGTTGATACTCTGGGTCATGAAGAGCGTCTCTCCACCAGCGAAAGGCAAGTAATACCCATCAAACGGACCTATTCCCAATGCTGATTCAACTCGAGCGACACTTTTTTCAATCCAAAAGATCTTTAAATCTTCAGGAAGTAAATCTTGCGGAACTTTTTCAATAAATGAATCCCAAATCGGGTCTGAAGGTAAAGCAATATCCCATTCCGTCCCGTCATAATGTGCGATAACTAAACCCGGTTCCGCAGGTATTGTTTGTCCGGTATCTGGATCTATTGGCGTCAACCAGGCAGTAGCCCATTTACCATCATTTGAGATCGTGATATTCTCAATTAATGTCTCATTTATCAAATAAATCAGGATTTCCTCTTTTTGCGCCTGGATTTCATCCTTGATTTCACCTTCTATTCTTTCATACAGGTCTTCATCTACAAAAGGGTCTACAGTTGAGAATAAATCCGGCGAGGAAAACATCTTTAGAATCCTAGTTCCTGAAATGAAGAGTGCTAGCGAAAGAATTAAAATAAGGATTGTGAACAGCAGTAAGCTTTTACTTCGCATCAATTATTCAACCTTATGTACGGTCAATTTTATAGGAGAAATTCAATAAAACCATGTTGCAATATCTATGCGAGCAATTATTTGTTATATTCCGGATTGGTATAATTTTAAGATACAAATCGATTTCCAGTAAGTTTTACATTAAAGCATGATTTTATTAATTTGCTGGCCAAAAATAATTGAATTAAGTTAAATTTTGAAAATCCGAAATGAATATTAGACTTAAACAATTTAAGAATCCCGGCATATTCATGCCATTAATCTTTATTGTGATCATTAGCAATCAATTCTCAGATAATCAGTATGGTTCACGATTATTAGGGTTTTGGAATCTGATGACTTTGAACAATGATTCACCAAGGGTAGTGGGTATAAAAAAGAACGCTGATGATTCTAAATCAGAAAAATTAATTGATCAAATAGATCAATCTTCGAGGGATCCAAATATTAGAACTTCTTATCAGATAACATCGCCCGAGTATTTCACGGGTACAGCTACACTCCCACCAGTTCCTACTTATACGCTTCAATTTCCCAAGATAACAGAAACTTCGCAATTATTGTACGCAAATCGCGACCCGGGAGAGTCGGAAATTACAAAAAAGGAACAGATTCCTTTTTGGCTCTCGCTTAAGCGATTCTGGCCTTTTGTTTTGCTTATTGTTATCTGGTTTGTAATAGGTATCTGGTATATTTTTTCACAATTAATTATCGATTGAAGAAAATGAATAAAATGAAACAGGATTACTCGTAATTTCTCCAGAGTGAAAAATCTTGCAGGATTGAATCGCCAATAAATTCCCTCAAAATAGAATTATCAGGAATGAGTTCGTTATCCAAAGGCAGGAACCAATCAAGAAAAGCTAACAGGCGTTTGGCTTCAATATATTCAGGTGTGCCAAAAGGCACTTGTCGAAGGAGGGGTTCGGCGCTGGTTTTCAATGCGGACATTTCGTAAGCTAATGCTGAATTGAACATTACATCTGCATATTCCTGGTAAGGAAATATGTTTATTCTCTCTCCGTTTCGGACTGAATCCCACCGTTTAATCGTTTCGTAAGCAGCGTATCCTCGTTCTCTGGCATCACGAACGATCCTGCGCAGCAACCTGTTATCCGTTGTGGAGATACGGTTATGTCTATCTAAATTCAACTGAGTTAGCGCCGATACGTAAATTCGAAAAGTTTTCTGTGATGGAAAATCTAAAATCAGGTCCGGATTTAATCCATGAATGCCTTCAAGAATGATAATCTCGTTTGATTTCAACTGGACTAGTTCGCCCGGTGTGCTTATTCCAGTAAGGAAATCAAAACATGGGAGTTGTACTGTTTCACCTGCAATTAATTTTCGAATATCAATAGAAAGGCGTTCACGGTTTAAAGCTGTTATTGATTCAAAATCAATCTCACCGTCTTCATTTCGGGGAGTCTTATCTCGATCGATGAAATATTTGTCCATTTCAAATGGAAATGGAGCGATGCCAAGCGCTAGTAATTGAACAGACAAACGCTTGGAAAATGTTGTCTTACCAGATGCAGAAGGACCTGCGACAATTACTACACGGATGCGATCTTGCAAGGAGGCGATCTGGGATGCAATATCCGAAACACGTTGTTCGTGAAGCGCTTCAGAAACCAGAATAACTTCGTGTACTCGGTCATTTTTTATATCGTCATTGAGTGTGCCGACACTTGAAATACCTAAAAGGGATAACCAATTTCTGTATTGGCGAAAAGTATTTAATAATTTTGGATATTTTACGAAAGGGGATAGCTCAGTAGGCGAATTCTGTCTCGGAAATCGCAGCGTGAAACCGTCTTCGATGGATTCCAACCGGAACCATTTCAAATAACCTGTGGATGGAACCATATATCCTTGATGGTAGTCATAGTGACCCTCCAATTCGTAAAGGGTAAGATAATCTTTCTTGCGGTGAGAAAGTAAACGAACCTTGTCGAATTCTCCTTCTGATTCAAAATAAGAAATAGCGTGGGAAAGAGGCACTTCTTCCCTGTTGAAACTGAGATCAGCAGCAACCAGCTTTCGCATGGACTTCTCCAGTTTAGTGATCTCCTGATTTGTGAGTGGAGGCACTCCTTCGACTCTACAATAATAACCACCGGATGCAATGGAGTGATCGACCCGCAAGATCGCCTTGTGAAATAATTGATCGAAGGCCGTATCCAGTAGAAATATTAATGAACGCCGGTAGATTCGCATACCATCCGATTCACCCATCGTAACTGGCCTTACATTTGAATCCATATTTATCTGATAAGTAAGTTCGCGTAATACACCATTAACCACTGCACCAACGATGGGTGGATTATCAAATTCTGGCAATGCATGTAGGATAGTCCCGATATCACAATTTCTTGGTCCTTTCAGTACACGTGCATCGGGTAAATGGACTTCAATCGTTTTTCTGGGTTCAACCAGGGAAATTTTATTTTCGATATCTTCCACCATTTCGCTCACCTATAAATAAATTGGATGGGGGAATATTTTATCATTTATGAGTTTTATTCTTAAAATCCACAGAAAAAACGCAGGAGACTATCCCTGCGTTTATTTTATTTTACCCAGGCTATCAGTATTATTCTTTATGAAATCTAAGCACCACTCTTTACCCAACCTTGCCTTTTGAGAAATTTCGTCAAGAATGGAATTTCTGTGTATTTGCCCTGATATGCATCATATGCAGGCCAAAGCGTAATTAACCATAAGAGAGAAATGCATCCCACGGTTGGGAGGCTTAACAAGATAATCACGACCCATAGGATGATATTTAAGGCGATCGATTGTATTGCATGAAACTTGATGAAAAGACGGTCTTTCTTATCTTCTAACAGCAAAGCGATGAGTGCAATCAAAGGAATGGGGTAGCCTAATGCAGCCCATAATTTATCGTCGCTTGTTATATCATCGGTAGGAAAATCATCCAAAATCTCTTCTTCCTGCATGGTTTCATCAATTTCCATTACCACAGGTTCTTCGATAACGGATTCTTCTATTACAGGTTCTTCTTTTGGGTCTTCGGGGACTTGGTTTATTTCGTTTACCATTGTGACCTCCTGATATATTGAGTATCTTTTGGACTTATTTACCTCTGAGTGATAATCTCGAGTTTCTGAAATTAGATACGCTCTTCAATCTGGAAACACCATAAGCGGGTTGAAGTTACGATAAGAAACTTATTTACTAACAATTCCTGCATTATCTTTATTGAGAAAAAATTTTCGATGAAAAATGGCAGCATTTAAAATGATACTATTATCCAAGATTCCAGGTGAGTATAAAGACAATTGTATATAGCGATGACACGACTAGCTGCCGGATGCCGATTGACTTAGGTTTGGCACCGATCGCCGGTTTTAGTGTTCCCCAAATTGTCTCAATCAATTGGATAATGTAAGGAATGAAAAGTACACGTGGGAGAATTCCTGATGTTGAAAAAATCAAAACGAATAAAAAATTGAATGTCGTATAGATCAATGCCCGGTGAGCAAATTTGATTTTTTCGATAAGGTCTGGCTCTCTATCCCAACGCCGCTGATCCAGTCTTAAATGTGCATAAACAATCGAGGCGGCTGATTGAAGCCAAACCAATACAAAGAGCAGCCACCCAATGTTGTCTGGGTGACCGATACCGACCCAATATGCCGCTGGCGCCGCAAGAGCAAGCACTCCGCTGGCGATTAATTCAACACCCAATTGTCCCCTTTCACTTCTTTTGCTGACTAAATACAAATGCCAGGTAAAAACGATTCCCCCTGGAACCGCCAGCAGTAAGATATAAGAGTATTCAAGGATAATCAATTCAATCATAGATATGCATCCCAAAATGCTGTACACAAGAATCCAGAACAAAGCCGGATTTAGTTCTCGTTTGGGACGGCGGCCGCTGATCGTTTTTACTGCGATTGTGGTAGGTTGGCGGATTAAAAAACCTGCCAATGCAGCGGTTATTAAAAAGCATGTTGCAATAGACCAGTTTGGAGCGGTAAATAAACCAATCAATAGAGGGCTGAGTAAGAATACCCATGAACCATGATCAGAAGGAATTGCGATGTATTTGACAAATACAAGTTTCATTAGAGAGGGATATTTTTTTTGTATGTTTGAAGATTTCTTTCAATAAGCAATCCCCATATGCTAAGAACCAAAGCTACCAGAATAATAAAAAAAACAATTATGAATGTATCATGTAATGCTAAAACCTGGTAAATCGAGACGGCATTTGTCCCAGAAGCATTGATTGAAGAATTACTGTAGAAGATAATCCTACTCGCCCACAGCGCGCCTAATATGGCGATCCCGATAGTTTGGCCTATCGTCCGATTAATCGCCAACATCCCGGATACGACACCAAGCTGATTTCGCGGCGCGTGACCCATAATGGTGCTGTTATTAGGTGATTGAAAAACACCCATTCCAAGACCAATAGGAAGAAAACGCAGGATATATTCCAACATGGTGGTTGTTAATTTAAGTTGACTGATAGCATAGTATCCGACCAGGAGAATTATTAAACCCAATACAGCTATAACACGTGATCCAAAACGATCCGATAAAGAGCCTGAAATTGGGGAAACGACACCCATTGCGATGGGCACAACAGCCAGCATTAGACCCACCTGGCGGGTTCCATAACCGAGATTATTTTCCAAATAAAAGGGCATCAGAATGATCGTTCCCGCTATTGTAAAAAATGTTAAAAATCCAGTAGCTAAACTTATACTGAAAATCTTATTTTTGAATAAGTCCAAATCGATCATTGGTTGGTCGGTATGGAACTCTTGCCAGATAAAAATACCGAAAAAAATAATTGAAATAAAAAATAAGATCAAAACACGAAATTCTATAAAACTTTGTTGTTGACCTAAAGTGAGGCCGATTAATAATGAAAGCAAACTGATGAATAAAAAAACTGCGCCAGGAACATCAAATCGCTGCTTTCCGATCGGTTTTAAGTTGGGAACAAATTTCACAACCATCCAGATACCTATAATACCCACAGGAATATTTACAAAGAATATCCAATTCCACGAAAGGGCATCTATTATTATTCCCCCGATAGTAGGACCAATAACGATCCCAATGGATACCATAGAGCCGGTAAATCCCAGCGCTTTTCCACGCTCGCTGGCAGGAAATGCCTCGGTCACTATAGCCATACCCAAGGCCAGGATCATTGTCGCGCCGACAGCTTGAACTATACGGAAGAAAATCAACCAATATATCGTTGGTGCAAACCCGCATAGAATCGATCCCGCAGTGAACACAAAGAATCCAGTCCCATATATTGGTTTCTTACCTCGCATATCCGCTAAACGCCCCACACTCAACAATAACGTTGCCAGCGTCAGGAGGTAAGCTAATATCACCCATTGCACGGTAGCAAAATCTGTTTTGTATTGACGTACAAGTGTAGGTAAGGCAACATTTATAATGCTGCTGTCGATTGTTGCCAGGAAAATGCCCATGGCGACTGCAGCCATGACATACCACTTCCGGTTGTAATCTATCTCACCTGGGTTGTTTTTTATGTCGTCTTGTGTTTCCATTCTGAGTTCGCAAAAATGTCAACATCCGGAGGTTATTAGGGGAAGGTACCCTATTGAAAACCAAAGAATGAGGGAGGGAAAAGGCATCCCAGATGAACGTTCGCAATATACAGCAATGGGATACTTATTCAACTGATATAAAAATTCAAAGTTGAATTTTACTCTCTTAGCTTGAAGCTAACAATGGGAAAATGCGAGCACAGGTTTGTTCCCCATCATTTAAACCCCCGAACCTGCTTCAGTACATAATCCTTTCAAGAATATTTCGATTGAAGTTTGCATGTGATGATATAAATCCACAATCTCTGGATCGTATACCCAAAGCAGGATAATACCCTCAAATATTGCCCCTAAGGCGATGGCAGCATCTTCGGCTTCAACTGGACGAAATTCTCCGGAATCAACACCTTGTTGAATAATTGCGTTCATCAATTCGATGTAATTACGGAGATATTTCTGCAAAGTCAAACGGATTTCCGGTTCTCTTGAAGCGGAAGATATAAACTCATATGTGAGTGGTGTTTGTAAGAGCATATTTTCAACATCGTACTGTGCCATGTTGATAAACTTATTTATCTTTGAAACCGCAGAGCTGTCTTCTACAAGTAACTCTTGAAGACTTTTGAACTCAGCCTCAAAAATCTTACCCATAATAGTAGAAATGATCTCGTGTTTACTCTTGAAATACCAGTAAATTGTCCCTTTACTTAAACCGGATTGTTCAACGATATCATCCATACGCGCCTGGTGGAATCCTTTTTGGGCGAATACAGTCATGGCTGCATCCAGGATTTGTTCTTTTCTCTCTTCTCTAATATCCGGCTTGGGAGTCATTAAATTACTCGTGATAAACTGACTGGTCAGTCTATTTAGATTACTAAAATTGTTACCTTTTGTCAAGGAAAATAAATCGTAGCTGAAGCAAGCGTATGGGAATTCGTTTATAATCCATTGCATATTAAAAATTGGATATTTTTTGTATACAAGTTTGATAACCGTTATCAGCGAGGTTAATATTATTCTAAGATGAATCTTAAACAACAAGCAGCATCCCATGCTTTAGAATTTGTAGAAAATGGAATGGTGGTGGGGTTGGGAACTGGGTCTACGACCAGAATTTTTATCGAATTGCTGGGCGAAAAAATCCGATGCGGTGATTTGAAGGGCATTAAAGGCGTGCCGACGTCGATTGCGAGTGCTGCCCAGGCAAGAGCTTTGGGTATTGAACTAACGACGTTGTCAGATAACCCTCAACTGGATATTGCAATCGATGGGGCGGATGAAGTAGACCCGCAATTGGACCTGATAAAGGGTATGGGTGGGGCATTGTTACGCGAAAAAATTGTCGAAATATCTGCAAGAACTTTCATCATTATTGTGGATGAATCCAAGCTTGTATCAAATCTGGGAATCAGCAGCCCTTTACCTGTAGAGATTGTCCAATTTGAAGCAGGAGCACATGTGCAGTGGCTCAACAGCCTGGAATGCGAAGCCCATTTGCTTCGAGACGAATATGGAAATCTAGTGGAGACTGATAATAAAAACTATCTGGTTCACTGTTTATTCTCAAATGGTATTAGAAATGTTGAAGAATTAGCGGAAAGGTTAGCAAAGAGACCTGGGATCGTTGAACACGGTTTATTTTTGAACATGGCTAATATAGTGGTTGTGGCTGGTTCCAGTGGGACCAGGATTCTGGAGCGTGAGGAATGAGTGTGAAAATTGCAGCTTCAATTCTGTCTGCAGATTTTTTAGTTTTAGGCGATCAGGTACGAGAAGCCGTTGATGCGGGCGCTGAATATATTCATATTGATGTGATGGATGGCCACTTCGTTCCGAATATCAGCTTTGGAGCGCTTGTTGTGGAGGCGGTCAAACCCCTTACGGCCAACCGCGGAGTAATTATCGACGTGCATCTCATGATTACAAATCCTGAATTATATATCAATGATTTTATCAGTGCGGGTGCGGATAACATCACTGTGCATGTTGAAACCTGTGTACATCTTCACCGCACGATCCAACAGATAAAAGAAGGAGGGATTCAAGCGGGAGTGACTTTAAATCCAGCAACTCCTTTAAACAAACTTCAAGAGGTTCTAGAATATGTCGACCATGCGCTAGTTATGTCGGTCAATCCTGGTTTTGGCGGACAGAAGTATATACCAAGCAGCACTGCGCGTATTTCGAAAATCAGTCAGATGGTTACAGATCAGGGGTTGGAGAATATTGAAATTGAGGTTGACGGTGGGATTAACCAAAGTACTGCGGGCGAGGCTGCAAATGCAGGCGCAACAGTACTCATTGCAGGTTCCACAATATTTAACAAGAAAACAAGAATAGCGGACAATATAAAAAAGCTGCGAAGGGCAGCTATTACCTGAGAGATCGTTTGATTATCGAGAATCCGACTTTCCATCAATCGTTGTTCAGAGGCAGATAGATCGTAAAAAGGCTGCCGCTTCCGTGTTCGCTGTTAATGGTTAATGCCCCACCATGCGCGATCATAATATCCCGGGCAATGGTTAAACCCAAACCTAATCCTTGAGGAAAACGTCGTTCCTGGCTGCTCCGGTAGAACGGTTCAAATATTTTTTCCTGTTCTTCGGGGGCGATTCCAGTTCCAGTATCCTGGATTTCGATCAACAATTCTGCCTGTAAAATCCTTGTAGATATTGAAATGCTGCCTCCAGCTGGGGTGTATTTAATTGCATTGCTGAGCAGGTTCCCGATTACCTGTGCCATACGATCCGGATCGATATTTAATACAGGTAGAGTATCTGGTATGCTTGGTAGCCAATCCAATCCTTTTTCAAGCGCCTGAGCCCGCCATGGGAGTATAGTCGAAGACAACCATTCTTCCATCTTAATCTCCTCACGGTTGAGAATCAATGCACCGAGCACCTGTCCATGCAGTTGAGCAAGATCATCCAGCATAGGCTGCATGCGGTATAGTTCTTTCTGCATTCCACTCAGTAACTCTGCCCTTATGATAGGGTCATCTCCGGATGGTCCCCTAAGAACATGCAAAGCAGATATGAGGGCTCCCAAGGGTCTACCTAATTCGTGAACCAGATTGGCCAGCAAACGACGGCGGGTTTCCTCTAATTTTTTTAGACGCTTTGATAGAAAATTTACTGCTTGATTCAATTGTTGGATTTCGCTTGGTCCTTTAATTTCAAGCGGCTCAATCTTTTGGCCATAAGCAATATCAATCACTGAATTTACAGTCCGCCGGATTGGAAGTTCGAGACTGAATGCCATCACCACTCCCAGTAAAGCAGCAAATAAGATTTCAATTATAAATATAATTAATATGAGATTCCGCAACCGACCAAATTCGTTCGCTGTTCCTTCAAGAGTCTGGGTAAGTCCAACGATACCAACCAATTTATTCTGGGAATTGAAAACAGGGACCAATACCTCCCCAGATTGGGTGAACCAGCCGTATGTAATACTTATACTCGTTTCACCGCTTTGAGCTTTGGCTAATCCGGAAATATCCACTTCTGGAATGAGCGTATCTGCCATGTCTGGGTCTTTTGCCAGAATATCACCATCAGGCTCAATCATGATGATTTGGGCTTCGACTTTGTAGCTCAATTGGGAGGTAATTTGCCTGGCTGATTCTCGATCCTGCCAGACCTCCGGATGTTCTTCAATTGTTTCGGTAATTAATTGGGCACTTTCGGTAAGATTCTGAGATAGTGTTTTTAACAGCACTTGAGTTTCAATGGTGTAAATTAATGCAAAAGCAACCAGTGGAACAGTAATAAGGATGGGTAGGATGTGACTTAATACGAAACGGGTGCGCAAACTTTTCATGGTTGGCTTAATTAGGGACGAGTTTATAACCTACGCCGCGCATATTGATGATTCGTTTTGGATGCTTGGGGTCTTCCTCAATTTTTTCCCGAAGCCAGCGAATATGCACATAGACTACTTGTGGTTCACCAATAAATTCAGCTCCCCAAACCTGTGCGATAAGCGCATCTGTTGAGATAACTTTCCCAACATTAATAGCTAATACATGTAATAATGAAAATTCACGGGCGGTGAGGTCAACCGGTCTGCCAGATACATCAACAGTGTGCGCGCCAGGATCTATAATCAGATCTCCGACTGTAATTACTTTAGGTTCTGGCCCAGTAATACCAACTCGCTTCGTTCGCCGCAAAACAGCTTTTATATGGGCTAACAGAACATCGGGATTAAAAGGCTTTGTAATGTAATCATCAGCGCCTAATTCCAATCCCAATATGGTGTCCAATTCCCGCCTGCGAGCGGTCACAAAAATAACGGGTACATCCATCCGGTTTTGAAATTGTTTGAGTGCTTCAAGACCGTCCATCCCCGGTAGTCCTACATCCAGTAAAATTAAATCTGGCTGGTCTCGTTCAGCCAGAGCAAGCGCATCTTCTGCATTGGCTGCTGGGCTGGCACGATATCCTGCCTGTTCCAGCTGCAATCCCAAACTCCGTCTTAACAGCGTATCATCGTCGACAACCAGAATATGTTTTGCCATCCTCAGCACCTCAATGGGCAATTCAAAATAATTTTTATTACTCGAATTGTTAGTGAAGATTCTACTTCATTTCCAGAGATGCTCCTTTTCAAAACGTATAATACTTGAGTAAAGATTGTTGTTTTACTGTTTTATGTTCTTAAGAAGTCTACATTTACAATTTCAACCGAAGATGCTGGCACCCATCCCTGGATTGTAAACCCGGCGGTCGAAAGTTTTATCCACTCACCTTTTGTATCCAGTAATTTAATATTTGTACCGTTCTTAAGTTTTAATTCGGTAGTTGATTCAAAATTTGGTTCACGGTTTAGTGTGATCTCGCTGACGATTACAATCGCATCTGGCTGTGTATTTTCAATAATAATCCTGCTTCCAAAAGATGCTCCGATGAGAATGAACATGAATATGACCAGAAATGTCAAATAACCAATACTGGTTCGAATTGTTCCTTTATTCAGTATTCTATAAACCATATAAAGAAAGAAGAATAGAAACCAAAGGGCGAGGCTCAATATTGCAGATTCGTTGATTGTCAACCAACTCTGGGTTAAGTTAGCTATGGATTGGAGAGGTCCTGAAGCAGTTGGTTGAAAATCTTCATTTGATATCATATTCCTTTCAACGAATTCTAGATTCATTTTGATGTCCGAATCCCTTGGGGCCAGCTGTTTGGCGCGTTTGTAATTCAACATGGCTCGACCGATATCACCCTGCTGATAATAAGCATTGCCCAAATTGAAGTACACAACACTGTCGGATATACCTTGATCAATCAACTGTTCGTATATACCAATAGCCTGGTCGTATTTCCCAAGATGGAATAATTTATTTCCGGTTATGATATTTTCAAGACCGGCTCTTTTTGATGATGATAAATCAACTGCAATAACTAAACTCGAGATCAATACAATTGCTGTTATTAATAAGATTAAAATATTGCGCATAAAATTTTTCCAATTTTTCGAGAAATTTGTGTGTATTACAATTCTCTGTCTAATTTTGAAATTAAATCTTCAATTTGTTGAATCAATTCTTTCGAAGATACTGAGTGGTTATCTGGAGAATAGCTTCCCATTTCACCCAACATAATGCAATTTTGAACTTGATCTAGTAAATCATCTTTAAGACCAACAGATCTGAGAGAAACACTTAATTCATCAAGGGTAAGACCTGCCAAGCGTTGATTCATTTTTTCAGATAGGTAATAAACCAAAACCTTAACTGCACTGCTAGAAGCCTGATTCGGATTTCGTCCAGCACGCATTAAGGATCGATGCGCTTTCTTTGCAGCTCCTTTATATATTCTGTAATCAGCATCATTCTGATAACGGATTGAATAATGCCTCCAGGCGCTGAAGCCAATGAATAAGAACAAAGGGATTGTAAACAGCAGCCAATAAATAGGCGAACTGATCAATTTCCCGTTTCCAATCATGCTCGAATTCGACGGGACTTTTATCTTATTTAATTCAACTATAGGATTTGCGAGAAGAACTTCACTCTCAGAATTTGGTTCATTTGAAGGGTTGGAGGCTGAGTTACCATCAGTCTGTACGGTTATATCAATTGGTTGTGTGGAAATGGTTTGATAAGAACCCGCGGATGGATCGAAGAAGCTGAAATCTATGGAAGGAATTTTAAGTGTTCCAGACCGCGTTGGCAAGAGTAAGCGTTCGAAAACTATGGTACCTGAATAATCCCCACTTTCAAATTGTGTTGACGAATTTGTTGTGGTATCAAAAGATCGCCAATCTGGTCCTTCATTCCAATCCGGCTCGGCGATATTTTCAATATTTCCACTACCTGAAATAAGTACTTTGTAGGTAACAGGCTCATCGACGTTTGTAATATCAGTGTCGACTTGGGTCTGAATATTAAAATTTCCGATTGCCCCATTGAAGCTTGTAGGGGGGTTATCCGGCAGTATTTTGACGCTCAATGGTAAAGACTGCGAAGATAATGTACCTCCTGAATTAAAAATATCTGCGGGAATCCTGATTTGAGCTGGAGGAATTTGAACATCACCGACAACTGTCGGGAATAGAATGGTCTGGAGTTCAATTACATTGTAGGCGTGTTTCTCGAATTGAAGTGAATAATATTTCTCTTCAGGTACTGTTTCGTGCCAAAAGCCAGTGAAGGATGGTTCAATATACTCCGGTTGATTAATTGGGGATACGGCAGTATAAAACCTTACGGTATACAGTACCTGTTCTCCCTGGTAGGGAGCCAAGTTATCAACACCAGCTTCGAGAAAATAATCTCTTCCAGCCAATTCAGCAGGGGCCAAGGCTGGATCCATCGGTTGGGAGTCAAATGGGATACCAGCATCTATTGATGGAAAATTGGGTAATGAAGGAAAATTCGGAAAAGCCGGCAAGTTTGGAGATGATGGCCTGGAAGACTGTGGTAAAGGATTCGGATTTCCGGTTCCCTGCGATGCCTGAATAACAATTGGGTCAGTGGAGTAGGTTGATCCGTATACTGACAGGGTGATCGGTTCAATGATTAATTCGCCTGTTTTAACCGGCCGGAGATAATATTGATAAGTTTCCTGAACGGTCATATCTCCATTCAACATACTGATTTGCGTCGCGTTATTTCTGCCGATGACTTCAAAACCAGTTAAGGCTGGCATTTGGGGTTTAGATAGAGATGCTTCAAACATGTCTACTGTCACAGTTAATATAATCGTGTCGTCTGTGCTGATGTTGGTTCTGTCTACTTCCGCAAAGAGGACAGGTTTTGCGGGTGATGTTTGTGCATGAACTGGTATGACGCCAGTGAGCGCCAAAACCAGTGGTATTAACAATAGTAAAAAAAGATTAAATTTCTTCATTCCGATAAATTCCTTCGACAGTAAAAAAATATCCTAACTCACTCATAACAAATTTCTTGCATTAAAACAGCTAGATTACCAATCCTGGGCGGGAGGTAATTCCTGTATAAACAGAACCTGCCCTAAACGCTCCTGAAGCGTTTCCATGTTCTGGGCGATCGCAGCCAGAAGTTGTTCAGCTTGTTCCGCAGTCATCCTTTGACCTGGTGCTGGAACCTGCCCGTCATGTCCTTTCTGATCTTGGACATCGCTATCTTGATCTTTAGGTTGGTCATCTCCCTGGTTCTGGTCGCTCTGATCCCCTTGGTCTTTCTGGTTGTCTTCATTCTGCTGCTCGGATTGATCTGTGTTTTGACCTTGTCCACCTGGTTGATCTTCAGATAATTCGGATTCCTGGTTATTTTCATCTTCACTCTGAGATTGGTCCTGCTGGTTATCCCCATCTCCGTTTTGATTGTCGTTTTCCTGAGGTTCTTCACCATCCGATTCCTGATCCTGGTTTTGTTCTTGATTTTCCTGCTGCTCCTGTTCCTGCTGTTGCTGTTCTTGCTGCTGTAGGGCAAGTTCCAGGTTATATTTTGCATCCTGGTCTTGTGCATCAATCAGCAGCGCTCTTTTGTAGGCTTCCACAGCAGTCTCAAATTCCTGATTATTAAATGCGTTGTTCCCCAGGTTATATAAGCCGCTCTGTTTGATGGTCTCTTCGTCAGCAAAGCTCAGCGCATGTCCCAGTTGTTTGACCGCTTCAGCATAATTTCCCTGGCGGTACAATGCATTCGCGGCATTGTAGTACGGCTCGGCGAGTTCCGGAGATTCGATCTGGGCTGCCTGGTAAGCTACCAACGCTTCATCGTACATTTTTCTAGCATAAGCTTCATTGCCTCGCATATTCAATTTCTCAACAGATGCGCCGCAGGCAGTTAGATACAAGCTCAGGACTAACAAAATTACTACAAATATGTGTTTATTATGTTTTTGAATATTCATCGTTTCCTTCGATTAATGGCTGGGATATGTTCGAATTGTAGGCTCACTTTTCCGGAGTGGATTTCTTAGCTTTGTTTGAATTACTTTCAGCTTATCAAGAGCGGAACGACGATCCGGAATCAATTCAGCGACAAGTAGAGCAAGAAGTGATAATCCAAGAAAGTACTGGAACCGTTCAATATATTTGACTTCGATGCGGTTTTGAAGTTGGGCTTTCTGTAATTTATCAATTTCTGCCAATAAATTATCCAGATCACGCCCGTCGGCTCCAGCGCGGTAGTAATTACCACTTCCTACTTCTGCCATAGATTTCAGAGTCTCTTCGTCAAGCTTGGAAACAACCACATTCCCAGCCTGATCTCGTTTCCAATCTACAATCTTCCCATTGGTATCTACAACAGGAACAGGTTCGCCCTGCGGTGTGCCAAATCCAATGGTATAGATCAGGACACCCCGTTCAGCAATTTCCTTCGCGGCTGCCAAAGGATCAGTTTCGTGATCCTCACCATCTGTCATAATAACCAGCACTTTTTGACTTGAAAGATCTGGATCAAATCCCCCCATGGCAGTACGGATCGCGTCTCCGATGACCGTTCCGGGTCTTGAAATCACTCCGGGTTTCGCGCTGTCGAGATACGTTAAAGCTGTCTGGTAGTCAGAAGTAAGCGGCACTTGAATAAAACTGGCACCAGAGAAAAGAACCAAACCAATTTCATCACCATTGAGTCTTTCCATAAGATCAGCAATTTCGAGTTTTGCACGAGAAAGGCGGTCGGGTTTAATATCCTGTGCCAGCATACTCTGGGAAACATCCAGCGCGACCATAACCTGCAGGCCTTCCTGCTCGATCTCACGGACTTCACTTCCCCACTGCGGTCGTGCGAGGGAAAAGATCAGTAAAAATACGGAGACAAACCACAGTGCGGTGCGCCATTTACGACCACGCCAGTTGATATTCTCGGACAACTTTTTTATTAAATTGGTATCTCCCAGCCGTTTCAAAGCTTTTGTTTGGGATTTATTAACCGCGATGAGGAATATTCCAAACAAAGGGATAAGGAAAAGAAAAAATAGGTATGCTGGTTTTGCGAATGTCATGGTAATCTCCTGAAGATTGTTTTCCGCAGTAAAAACTCCACAAAAATTAGAATAAGGGCTGGTACAAGTAATAGTGCAGCTAATTCAAAGTAGTTATTGAAAACTTGCACTTCAACCTGCGATTTTTCGAGTTCATTAATCTCCTGGTAAATCGCTTCCAATCCAGCGGTGTCCTCGGCTCGATAATATCCTCCTCCGGTTAATTCAGCGACCTGGTACAAAGTTTCTTCATCGAGCATGCTCTCTTGATAGACGACTTGAGTGGAACCTAGAACGGTTTGGACCGGAACGGGAACCTGACCAGGTTTTGCAGCGCCGATGGTGTAAATTTTTATTCCTAATGCTTTTGCCGCTTCCGCTGCTGTCAGGGGATCAATTTTCCCGGCGTTGTTGACACCGTCGGTTAACAATATGATTACTTTGCTTTCCGCATCTGAACCCATTAACATACTTGCGGCATTGGCAATTCCAAGCCCGATGGCGGTACCATCCTCGATCCCAAGCTCTTCAGCCAGCGCTACACCGTTAAGCGACCGATCTACCATGTTGTGATCTAATGTGAGCGGGCTTAAACTGAAGGCTTCGTTCGAGAAAATCACCAAGCCGATCTTGTCGTACTGCCTGGTTTCGATAAATTCACCGATCACCATCTTAGCGGCTTCTAAGCGGTTGTTTGGCTCAAAGTCAAGGGATGCCATACTTCCAGATATATCCAGCGCTAAGGCAATTTCAATCCCCTCGCCTGAAACTGTTTCACGTCCCTGGACAATTTGCGGGCGGGCGAGCGCGAAAATCACCAGAGTAATTGCGAGAAGGCGCAGGGCATGCAAGACCGGTCTGAAAGTTATGCGCCATGATTGGGTTAGATCCCGCGCTAAACCAGTTGCTGAATGCATAAGCGCGGCAGGTCTTCCCAGTCCATTGATCCGATATTTATAAATTGCCAGTATTGGGATAAGTGCCAATAAACTAAGCAGCCAGGGAGATTCAAAACGGAAATTCACGTTGTCACCTCTATATTTTGGTTAAAATTCTTTGAGGTTGTATGGATATTAGTGGTTGAATTATTTGAGATATTTCCAAGATCGTCACCATCCGAATGCGGCATTACAGGCTTCGTTATTTCGATAATATGACGACCTCGTTTAACCAGTTCATAAGAGCTGCTCTTATCAGGTGTAAATTTTGAGAATTTGACCAGGTCGCTTTCGAAGAGGAAACCTACAATCTGGTCCGCAACTTCACGGGAAATATCTTTACCTTTCAAGTTCGATTGGATTTCGTATGTGGCTCTTTCAAGGAATGGGATTTCGAACGTTTTTTCTAAGTAGAGGCGCAGGCAATCGGCAGTCAAGGTGTAGTGCTCCTTGAATTTCCCTGAATCCGGCAGTTTTAACTGTTCAATTCGATCCAATTCATCAGAGGCAACTTCATGCGGCAGGCGGTTATCAACTACCGCGAGATGCTTTTTCGACCGATAACGGGTTCTGAGATATCCAAATCCACCAATTACCAGCACAACCAAAATTAGGCTGGTGATCCACGGCCAGATATTAAAGAAAGGCATATCTGCCTGTGGTTTGATATCACGCAACTGGTTGTCTCCCTCGATCAATACTGAAGCGATTGAGATTTTTAGCGGCGCAGCCGTAATCTCATTTAAATTACCTTCAATATCACTAACAGTCAGATTTACCGGTGGAGTAGTGAATGTTCCAGGTGTGAAAAGCCGTACATCTAAGACCTGGCTGGATGTCTCGGTGCCATCATTGTTGGATATCGTATTTGGGGGGGATGTCGATGTAATTACAAATTCACCCCAATTTGAACCTAAATTTGGGAAAATAGCTTGATATCCAGTAGGATGCACCACGGACAGCGTGATTTGTATCGGGTCACCGACTGTATAGGTCGTATCCTCAACATACAATGTTGCTTCCAGATGTGAATTGGCGCGTGCAATCTGCGGCGCAACAGTTATCAAAAGCACCGCTGTCAATAAAGTTATGATTGCTAGATATTTATTTTTCATTATGTGTTCCTCATTCTGCAAATCATCGTAAGTCGGAAATGAAGATGGATTGTTATCTTCTTATCCGGCGGACGCGCTCATTAAAGAAACCAGTCAAAGGTATGGTGTAATCTTGATCGGTCCAAATCTGGATACGGTCTACGCTTGCTTTTTGGAAGACTTTTGTTTTTTGAGCCTCATGAGTCTGGATGCGATTCTTGAAATCTTGCTGCCAGGATTTATCTCCCGTATCCACCCAGATTACTTTCCGGGTTTCAGGATCTTCGAGGGCGAGCAGTCCAACATTTTCGATATTCATTTCCAACGGATCGCTCAAATCAATTCCTATCAAATCGTGGCGTTTATTTGTCACTGTTAGTTCCCGGCTGTAATTATCCGTAGGAGCCAACATGTCTGATACCAAGAATATGATTGATTTTCTCTTCAGGATTTGATTGACGGTATCCAAAGCCATTTTAAAGTCCGTGCCGGTACTCTTGGGTTGAAATGCAAGTAGCTCGCGTATGAGGCGCAGAACATGTCGCCGGCCTTTCTTGGGAGGTATGATCAGTTCGATCTGATCTGTGAAAATGATCAAGCCCACCCTGTCATTATTGGTCGTCGCAGCGAAAGATAATACAGCTGTGAGTTCTGCAGCTAATTCTCGTTTGAATCTACCTACGGATCCGAAATTTTCGGATGCACTCGCATCTACCAACAGCATCACGGTCAGCTCCCGCTCTTCAACATATCTTTTTACGAACAATTCACCTGTTCGAGCTGTGACGTTCCAATCGACCGTGCGAATTTCGTCTCCTATCTGGTACGGGCGGACTTCATCAAATTCCATCCCCCGTCCTTTGAAGATCGAATGGTACTCTCCAGCATAGCTATCATCTACCAGACGCCGGGTCCGGATTTCAATGTGACGTATTTTCTTTACTAAATCGGAAGTTAGCATGCTTTTATCTCTTTATTAAATTGATTAGTGTTCTTTTCGACTGTATTTCCCTTGTTTTCTAAGGTACATCGGTGTGGTCCATAATCCGGCGGACAATGTGGTCGGTTGAAATGTTCTCGGCTTCAGCCTCATAGGTGACGATAATGCGATGACGCAGCACATCTTGGGCTATCTGCTTGACGTCTTCCGGGGTGACAAAGCCGCGCCCTTTCAAAAATGCATGTGCTTTTGAAGCTAAAATCAAGTAGATGCTTGCACGCGGGGAGGCGCCGTAATGGATCAGATTATTCAAATCACCCAGACCATTGCTACCGGGGTTTCGGGTTGTTAATACCAGATCCAACACGTACTCTTTGATTTTGTCATCGACATAAATTTGATTGACAATTTTACGGGCGCGCAGAATGTCGAGGGGTGAAATTACAGGATTAATGTCAGGTAATGTCGTACCGGTCATACGATCTACGATCACGCGCTCTTCTGCACGAGATGGGTAATCCACTTTGACTTTCAACATGAAGCGGTCGACCTGTGCTTCTGGGAGTGGGTATGTGCCTTCCTGTTCGATTGGGTTTTGGGTCGCCAGAACGAGGAAAAGATTATCCATTTTATAGGTCAGATCACCAATCGTGACCTGACGTTCCTGCATAGCTTCCAACAACGCACTTTGAACTTTTGCTGGAGCACGGTTAATCTCATCTGCTAAGATGAGATTAGAGAAGAGGGGTCCCTTGTGAACGCTGAATTCACTTGTCCTTGGATTGAAAATCTGAGTTCCAACCAGATCAGCCGGTAGGAGGTCAGGTGTAAATTGGATGCGGGAGAAATCTGCGTCGATCGCTTCGGCAACAGTTTTAATCAATAAGGTTTTTGCCAATCCTGGGACACCTTCCAGTAGGATGTGGCCATCCGCCAGAAGTCCGATTAAAACTCGTTCAACCAAGGCTTCCTGACCAACCATTACTTTGTTAATCTCTGCTAACAAATCTTGAAGAAATAAAGCTTCCTCTTTTATCTGCATATTTAATTCTCTTACTGTTGATATATCCATTCGTATCTCCTTAATAATTGTTTTTTGGATAAGTGATTATTTAATTCCAGAACAGGCTAGAAATATCAGGGGCTCACCATAAAATCTTCGATTGTACTCGGCAAGCATAGCATAGGATGCTCAAAACCGTCCTTACGGCAGGCTATTGGTTAACTTAAGCGAAACTTAAATATTCACATTACCGTTGTGCAAATGAGTATATTCGCTATCTGAGATTGTTTACAATCAACGCATAAGCGTAGTTTTACTTCCTGCAATTGACATGAATGGAAAAACCTGATAACATCAACCTGTAATTACAGGATAACAGGTAAAAAGAAAATTGAAGGAGATTGTATGCCTGGTTTGGTTCGAATATGTCTGGTCGGCGCAGGTAGAGTTGCTAAGGTACATGCACATTCACTGGTCAGGCACGTGCCTCAAGGTGAACTTGTTGCCATTGTCGATACTTCACCAGAAACATTACAGGATACGGCGGATACGTTTTCAATCGACAGCCGTTTTGTATCCTTGGAGCAGGCTTTGGAGAGCGCACAATTTGATGCGGTTGTGATAACAACGCCCACTTTCACACATAAAGATTTGGCTGTAACAGCTGCTCATTCTGGGAAACACATATTATTAGAAAAACCAATGGCATTGAATTTGGAAGGATGTGATGACATCATAACTGCAGCCAAAGATAGTGGTGTGTTGCTGCAGCTGGCGTTTATGCGCCGATTTGATCCAGAATTTCAAGCGGCGGCAGAACGTATTGAGACTGGGGAAATCGGTAAACCGATGATGATAAAATCGCTGACGCATGGACCCGGTTTGCCGCCAGCATGGGCGCGTGATTTAGAAACCTCAAATGGGAACCTGGCGGAAGTCAACAGCCATGATTGGGACTGCATCCGCTGGTTGATGTTTGATAATTATCAGAGAATATATGTGGAGGCGGCTAATTTCAAAGGCCAAGCACGCGGAGTGGATACTGAGAATTATTACGATACCGCGCTGGCCAGCATCCGGTTTGAAAACGGCGGTTTGGGATCAATATCCAGTGTGTGCCCGTGTGATTATGGATATGATGCGCGTGCTGAGATCATTGGAGAAAAAGGAATTATGCAGATTGGTCAAATGGGGGGACAAGCAGTTGTTGTTTGTACTGACCGGGACCAGGGTTTAATCACTCCCATCTACAGAACCTGGCCTAAACGATTTGAGTGGGCATATATCCGTGAGATGGAGCATTTCGTCGAATGTATTGCGAGTGAGAGAGAACCAAAAGTTGGAGGGGAGGATGGACGCTGGGCAGTGGCTGGCGTGCTCGCAGCGACAGCTTCATTTTTAGAGGAACGCCCGGTTTTAATGAAAGAGGTTATGAGTTGATAAGCAGGTCGAATGAAGGATAGCATGCTTGCGGCGGTGTATCATGGACCGGAAGACCTGCGGGTTGAAGAAACACCTATCCCAGATCTCGGTCCGGCTGAATTGTTATTGAAAGTGGTCAGCACCGGAATTTGTGGTACCGATTTACGCATCCTACATGGTACACATCGTAAATATCCTGCAGGAACGGTGCGTATACCCGGGCATGAAGTAGTCGGGGATGTTATAAGAATTGGTTCATCCGTTAGAGGATATAAAATTGGGCAAAGAATGTTTATGGCGCCGAATATGGGCTGCGGTCGCTGCCGACAGTGTATATCTGGTAATAATAATTTATGCGCAGAATACGATGCAGTTGGAATTACACTTGACGGTTCATTTGCCGAATATATGAGGGTGCCAGCTAAGGCGATAATCCAGGGAAATCTTATTCCGATAAATAAGGAGATGGATGCTGCTGCTGCGGCGCTCATCGAACCCTTCGCCTGTGTGCTGCGCGGTCAAGATGCACTGCATATTCAACCTGGGGAAACGGTTCTCGTGATCGGCGCAGGCCCCATCGGTGCCATGCATGTTATGTTAGCCCAACTTCGGGGAGCAGCAAAGGTAATTGTGAGTGAGGTAAACTTGGAAAGAGCTGGCAAGGTGAAAGAATTGGGCGCAGATCGAGTTATAAACCCAAACGTAGAGAATCTGAAGATGGCGATAAAAGAAGAAACTAATGGTATCGGTGTTGATGCGGTTGTCGTGGCTGCACCGGTCCATGATGCCCAAGAGCTGGCGCTAGAGGTGGCAGCGATCGGCGGGCGTATCAATTACTTTGGTGGATTACCGAAGGACAATCCGACAATCAACTTCAATTCGAATATCCTGCATTATAAAGAATTAATTGTCACTGGAACTACCGCCTGCAGCACAGAGGATAACAGGCGCGCAGCTGCAATTGCAATTTCAGGCCGGACAGATCTTGGAAAATTGATTGGAGCTCGTTTCCCGTTATCAGAAGCGAAAGGGGCATTCTCCGCTGCAGAAGATTGCAAGTCATTAAAAGTTGTGATTGAACCTTGAGAGTTACTCGTATTATAAAATAATAATTGAAAATCCAGGGAGGGAAACCGCCATCTTGTTTTATTTGGGTGAGATATTTCTATAGAACAATATAGCGCAAGGATTTAAGTACTCCCATAAAAGGAGGAGTTAGATATATGTCCGATAAACCGTTTACTTTCGATATCGTGCATCAGGAAAAAATGATATTGAGCAAGTACGACAACCATATCGTACGCCGGTTATCCGCTATGAAAGGTCAATTCAGCGATGCAGAGGCTTATGAGCGAATGCTTGCAGAAAAAGACAGGGTTCTATATGAGGTTTATGAAGTGGAGCGGCCCAAAGCCACTGGTGAGCTATTACATGGGCTTTCGATTGTGCTCTCAGGAAAAGTAGGAAATGAATTCAATATGACCAAAGGCCATTTCCATAGTGTGATAGAGACATCCGAGGTATATTACTGCCTTAGAGGAGTAGGTTATATGGTGATGGAAACGCCAGAAGGTAAATGGGCGGTGGAACCATTTAAGCCTCAAAGCGTTTTATATGTCCCACCACGTTGGGCTCACCGGTCGATAAACACCGGAGAAGAGGACCTGGTATTGTTCTTTGTATATCCTGGCAACGCCGGACATGATTATGGTTCGATTGAAAAGCAAGGTTTTCGGAAATTAATTGTCCAAAAAGACGGTAAACCATTTATTATTGATAATCCGCGTTGGCTGCCCCCGGAGGAGCGCTGATGCCGGATTTAAAATCTTACCGCGTACTGGTGACGCCGACATCCTATGCCCTGAACGATATTAAATTACGAACTGAGTTAGAAGAGCAGGTTGGGGAGGTAATATATAACACATTGGGCCGACCGCTCAAATCACAGGAACTGGTTGAATTGATTCCGGGTGTAGATGGATATATTGCAGGCCTGGATGAGATTAACAAAGATGTTATTAATAAAGCGAAACGGTTGAAGGTTATCGCCCGTTATGGGGTAGGAGTAGATGCGGTCGACCTAGAGGCAGCACGGGCGAAAGGAATTGTTGTCACCAATACCCCAGGAGCAAACTCGGCTTCCGTGGCTGAACTTACTGTCGGTTTAATCTTATCGCTGGCGCGGAATATCCCACAAGCGGTACAAGCTACAAAATCAGGCAGTTGGTCACGTCTACGCGGACGCTCATTGGTGGGAAAAATAATCGGTCTATTAGGATTTGGATCGATAGGTAAGCAAGTGGCGCGCAAATTATCCGGCTTTGATTGTGAGATGGTTGCATACGATCCGTTTCCGGATAGAGAAACCGCTGAGGAACTGAGCGTATCATTTGTGAATATGGGGGAGCTTATCAGGCGGTCTGATTTTCTATCTCTGCATATGCCATTAACCCCGGAAACCAGCGGTCTTGTTGACGCTACATTTCTCTCTTCAATGAAGTATGGTTCATGTTTGATCAACACTTCGAGGGGAGAAATGGTCGATGAAACTGCATTATTTGAGGCGCTAGAGATTGGTCAATTGAACGGGGCGGCACTGGATGTATTCGCGAAGCAGCCTCCCAATCCTGAGAACCCTCTGCTCAGCCATCCAAAAGTATTGAGCACGCCTCATATGGGCGCACACACGGATGGAGCTGTAGACGCTATGGGCTGGGGGGCTTTATTGGATTGCCTAACGGTACTTCAAGGCGAGGAGCCTCAAAACCGAGTAATCTAAAAATTTTCAAATTTGAAAGGTGACCATGAGCAAAGAAGAAACATTAAACCGTGTGAGAGAATTAGGACTGCTGGCAGTGATCCGCGGTCCTTCTCAAGGATTGACTTTAAAGATGGTGGATGCATTGGTGGAAGGCGGTGTACATGGAATTGAGATCACTTACAGCACGCCAGATGCCACTCAGGTGGTTTGTTCACTGAATAAAAAATATGGTCAAAAAATCCTTTTAGGGATGGGAACACTTACTAAAGCAGCACAGGTTGAAGAAGCCAAAGCCATAGGCGCGAATTTTATTGTCAGCCCGCATTTTGAGACAGAATTGGCGGGCGCAATGGTTTCCAGCGGTTTAGGGGTGATGATAGGTGCATTCACACCCTCCGAAGTCGTGCAGGCATACAGGAATGGTTCGGATGTAATAAAAATATTCCCGGGTTCACTGGGAGGGCCAGCATATATAAAAGCATTACGGGGACCTTTCCCTGAAATTCCAATGATGCCTACAGGCGGGGTGAGCCCAGAGAATTTGAGGGAATGGTTTGCTGCCGGTGCGGTAGCTGTAGGTGCAGGGAGTAAGCTCTGCCCTTGGGATTGGGCAAGAGCAGGTCGCTTTCAAGATATCAGCATGCGTGCTTCCGAATTTGTTAAGGCTGTTGAAGAAGCGCGGAGGTAAAGAATAATTTTGCGTTTATTTTTTTACACACAAGGAGCCGCGTATGACAGGTAGTGTCGAGTACCAGATCGTAACAAAAACTGTTCCAACATTCTTCTTTGTCGGAGTTACAACAGCAAAATCGTCAATTATGAAAGTCTTCCCTCGCTGGATGGAAGCAATCGGATGTTCAGAGATCATCATTGAAGGCATCGACCACAAGATACATGATAAGCCGGAATCATACCGGGCGACGGTGGCGCAGTTTAAATACGACCCGCTCTCATTAGGTGGTCTCGTGACGACTCACAAAATAGATCTCCTGGAAGCAGCCAGGTATATGTTCGATGAACTGCATTCATCAGCAAAGCTCACTGGGGAAGTGTCCAGTATTTCAAAGCAAGATGGAAAGTTGATAGGTCAAGCAAAAGATCCGCTGACATCAGGATTGAGTATGGATGCATTTCTAGGTAATGGGTATTTTGCAGAAACGGGAGGAGACGTGCTGTGTTTCGGCGCTGGAGGTTCTGGTAAAGCGATATCTCTGCACCTGATCAATAAGGAATTCCCTGCTGACCGACCGAAAAAGATGGTTGTAGTGAACCGCTCTCAAGGTCGTTTAGATAGTTTGCAGGAAATGGTGGAAAAGTTGGAGACGGATATCCAATTTGAGTACATCCAAAGCGCCGATCCAGCAAAGAACGATGAGGTGATGGCTTCCATGGTTGATGGAAGCGTAGTGATAAACGCCACAGGCATGGGCAAAGATACGCCTGGGTCTCCTGTAACAGATGCGGGTTTATTTCCAACAGGTGGATGGGCGTGGGAAATCAATTACCGGGGAGAATTGGACTTCTGGCACCAGGCTATGGCTCAAAGGGATACACGCGATGTAAAGGTCGAAGACGGCTGGCTGTATTTTCTGCATGGTTGGACACAAGTGATAGCTGAAGTGCTGCATATAGAATTTGACGATGAGACATTCAATAAGCTGGCAGAAATCGCTGAAGGACTTCGTCCAGAACTGGTTTACCAACCCAGGGCACGCAATTAAATAAATTATGCCTGAAAAGCATAAAATTCGTAATTTTCTGCTTATCAGGATCGAGAAACATCTTTTATCGAATAGTTCAATTATTTCGGCAAACTTCATGTATTAGACAGCGAAATGATCTGGAGGATGTATTATGGCAAAGACCTATCTTGTTGGGGTCGATTTGGGAACCAGCAGCACCAAATCCGCGCTTTACAAAACAGACGGGAAACTGGTCACTGTTTCCACCAATGAAGTACCAATTTACTACCCAAAGCCGGGTATTGTCGAGCAGGAGAATGATGATTTTTATATTACTGCAGCCAAAACAGTTAAGAACTGCATTCAAGAGAGTGGAGTCAATCCGGGGGAGATAACAGCGATCGCTTTTGACAGCCAGATGGCGGGAATTGGGGCGGTTGATGAGAACTACAACCCAGCCATCCGATTCGATTCGTGGCTAGACATGCGCTGCCAGCCATATATTGAGTATATGGAAAAAAACCACGGTGATTTAATTACTCGACTGACAGGATGCCCACCAACCTGCGACCACGGCCCCAAGATGTTATGGTGGAAAAATGAGCAGCCGGAGGATTACAACCGGATAACAAAATTCGTCACACCAGCAGGGTATGTTGGAGGAAAAATGGTTGGTCTGAAGGGGGAAGAAGCTTTCATGGATTACACATTTTTGCATTTCTCTGGTTTCAGTGATGCGCAGAATAGATGCTGGTCAGATGAGTTGTGCAATGTGATGGGATTAGACAAAGAGAAGCTTCCCCGAATCGTTGATCCCTGGCATGTGATTGGTGAAGTGACCGATAAAGCCGCAAAAGAATTCGGATTAGCACCCGGGACTATCGTTGCAGCCGGCTGCGGGGATACTGCTGCTAATGCTTTCGGCGGTGGAGTCGTTAAGGCGGGTATGCTGTTTGATGTTGCTGGGACAGCTTCGGTGTTCGCCGGCTGCGCGGATACATTTGTAGCAGATGTAAAAAACCGCGCCCTCATGACAATGCGTTCAGTGATTCCAGGTCTATGGAATCCACTGGCATATATCGCTGGTGGCGGTATCGCTGTACGCTGGTACCGTGACCAGTTCTTCAATAATTGTCGCGGCGAACCGCAAAACTCCCCTGATGATTTGTACAGCGTAATGATCTCGCAAATAGAAGAGATTCCACCTGGATCGGAAGGATTATTTTTCTCACCGCACCTAGGAGGCCGGATATGTCCAGCAACTCCGGAGATGAGAGGTTCATGGATCGGCTTCTCCTGGGGTCATAGGCAGGCTCATTTCGGGCGCGCTGTATTGGAGAGTGTAGCATATGAATATGCTTATTACTTATCGATACTGAAAGAGTTGATACCTGATTTAAATATGTATGAAGCGCGTGTGGTAGGAGGCGGGGCGCGCAGTCCGGTTTGGAACCAGATCAAAGCAGATGTATTGGGAGTCCCGTACCAACCTTTGATGGGTAATGAGTTTGGTTCATGGGGTTCGGCAATGATCGCTGGAAAAGCAGCCGGAGTTTATGATGATCTTGCGTCGGTAGCAGAAGCACACGCAATTTTGTCGGGTTCCCCACTCCGACCGGATCAAGAAACTTATGCCGCTTATAAAAAGATCGTGGAACAACAGATAAAATGGCAGGCAATTTTAAGTCAGTCATACGTTGAATTTGATAAATAACCAAAGAATAAATCGAAAACAATTTTTTTACGGCGGCGGTAAATGAACTAGATAGGAATTTATTACGCATACTGGACCCACAATGGGCACGCTGACTGCCACCCATTTATCGATAAGGTTGCTGAAATGGGTTTTGATATCTTGGAAGTAAACGGCGGCTCAATCGAAAGTATGAACTTCCAGGAAAGAGAAGATTGAAAAGGCATGCAAATAAAAAAATATTGATATATCTTTTTGCATTGGCTTGCCACATGTGTGTGATCTGGCAACAGAAGATCAATCTGTCAGGAAAAATGGGACTACATTCTTACAAAATTTAGCCGGCGCAATTGGCGAGATGGGAGGAGGAAAACTAGGATGCATCATTTACGGTACCTCGCCGGCATCTATGCCAGAAGGGTAGAAGGATAAATCGCTATATCTGGATAATCGTATTGCTTGCGTGAAAGAGTTGATAAAAGCGGCTTAGGATAATAATGTATTTTTAGTAAGGAAGTTGTCAACCGGTTTGCGCAATATCTTTTGAATACACGCGCAGAAGCGCTTGAATATAGATGTTGAAGGTCGTAAAGCGCTGTTTTTTATGCGTGGGGATTTGAAGTAACATTTTAAGATTATTATTAATTGAATAGGGCAGGCAAAAGTAGCGTCTGCCTTGTTTTTTTTTATAGTTCAGTAATTTTTACTTGTTCGCAAAATCCTTCTACCATCTCTTTTGAACCAAAATCCGTACCATCCAGATTGGCGGCTGCGGTGCCACAAGCGACACCGTAGCGCAGCGATTCATAATTAGTCAGACCATTCGCAAATCCTGCTACTATTCCAGCCACCAACGCATCTCCGGAAGCGACCGGATTGCATTCTTTTATTTTTGGAGGTATCGCATACAAAATGTAATCTCCACCCGATAAAATAGCTCCCTTATCACTTAAAGAAAGATAGATGTTCGATGCGCCCATATTCTGGGCTGAAATCAAATTAGCCCCAATATCTTCAAATGTGCTCAGCGTGGTTCCGGTCAGTTGTTGTAACTCGAACCTTTTGGGTTTAATTAAGTATGGCTCCGAAATTAATCCTTCGACAAGGGCTTAACCGCTTGTATCCAGAACAGCTTTTGCCCCTTTATCTTGAACTGCTTGAATTAATTGTGCATAAAAATCACTCTGCGATCCTGGAGGAAGACTTCCCGAGAAAATGAAGTAATCACCCTTTGCTGCAAGATTGGCGGCT
>Ga0180437_10002014_pt1 | contig 33691 bp, 5 predicted proteins | sample SS_ome_4_FD_132410 | JGI IMG/M metagenome (GOLD analysis project Ga0180437, IMG submission 132410) | Hypersaline lake sediment archaeal communities from the Salton Sea, California, USA - SS_3_D_1 metaG | ecosystem: Environmental > Aquatic > Non-marine Saline and Alkaline > Hypersaline > Sediment... | reverse complement strand
GCGGCATCCATGGTTTGGGGCTCCTTCAATGGCTGCTTCTAACAACCATTGAATTCCCAAACCTGGGTGCCAAATCAAGAAGCTGGCTTCGCTAGCAGTTGGCAAGGTTACGATCAAGGCCCTACCAGTGCTTTCCGAGCCCCCGCAATACGCGCACAGTCTCTCGTTTACTTATCTTTCCTATATTGTCAAGATTGTTCTCCAGTGGCCCCACCGAAGAGGCGAGAGGTTCCGCCCGGAAGAACAAGAGAAGTCGCCGAAAGCGGTGGCCTCGCCATCGAGCCATGGGCGCAAGCCCTGACAGGCACGTCAGCCCGGAGCCAAAAGACAGGCCGCCAAGTATCCGCCTCAGCCGCCGGGCGGTGGCTGGTCCGGCTGGCTCTTAAGCGGGAAGTGGAACTCGTTGGGCCCCTCGGGCGTGACCTCGGCCTTGAGCGTAGTTTCGAGGTTGTAGCAGGCCGGGATGTAGGGTTGGCGCGGGGCGAGGCCCATGGACTTGTCGACCGGCCCGGTCTCGCGGCTGGCCTCGATCTCGACCCGCTTGGGCCCGGGCTTGGCGTCGAACGAGAACTCTCCGTTCTCGATCTTGCCGCCGTCGGGAAGCCCCTTGCCGTCGTCGGGAACGAACTGGATGTACCCGTCGGGGACCGGCTGGCCGTCGAAGGTGACCGTGCCGGAGACGCGATAGGTTTTGGGTCCCGAGCGCCCGCAGCCAAGCGGCGCGACCGCCGCCAGCAGCAGCGCGGCGCATCGGGCGATCCCGGCCGCGTGCCACAGTTGCCGTCTCGCTCCGCGAAACGAACCCGCATCTCTCGTAGCGTGATGGTTACGTTGGGGTCTTGCGACAAAGCCCGGAGAGATCATGGTGTGAATGCTCCTGTAACAGGTTGCGGTCGTCGGCGTGCCGGGACACAATAGTGGTGTGAATCACTCAAACACACCCCGGACCAACTCCCCCCCATCGCGGCTGCCGATGGCCTTGAACGCGTCGGGGTCGACGCTGTCGGCGATGAAATGGACCGAGCCGTCGGCCATCGCCAGCTTGACGCCGCCCGGGTGGTAGCTCCGCGGTGAAACGAACATCCGGTAGTCGGTCCTGATACACGGGGCGCGGGGAACCGGCCGGGTGGAACACCAGTCGAATCGGTCGGGAATCATGGTATTCGGGGGATCCGGGTGCTCAAGAGCACGCCGCCGTGGGCCGGGTTGTGGTAGCGCCCGCGGGGTTCGCTGCCGGGGAGTCCGCCTCGCATGCAAGCCGCCCCGTGTCCACGGGTGAGGGTGAGCATTTGCCCGTCGCCGGAACCCATTATGGTCGAGGCCGCAGACTCCGCAAGAAGGCGGCGCCCCCGTTGGCACTGATTCGTGCCATGCAGAGAGCCGCGGTGGCTGCGGATCGTGGCTCTTCCATTTCTGGGTGCGAAACGCGGCGTTTCTTGTACGACGGCCTTGGAAGGCCGTCGTACACGGTTAGCCGGAAGAGCCCGGATTGTTCGCGGGCGTCTGCGGGGGGGTTCGGGACCGCCCGGCATGGTGTTGCGGCGGCTTTGGATCGGTGAAGACCCCGATTAACGGGGGCGACATACCCCATCTTAGCATCAGGGATTCCCCTTTTAAGGGTGGTTCGCCATGGCGCGGATTGGCCCGCCGAGCCTCTGCCGGGGCGGATCGGGGCGCCCTCCCCGACCACAAAACGCTTGTAATTTCGGGGCAAATCTGGTCTGCTAGGAGCTGGCACACCAGCAGGTTGCTGCCGGTCCGAAAGCGGCAACGGCCCCGCCACGGAGGCGGGGCAGTTGTCGGGGGGGCGGTCCGGGGAACGCGCCGGCCAGCAGCTTCTCAAGCTCAGACCGGGGACGGGTTTAGGTCGAGCTTTCGAGGCCGGGGCCGGATCGCGCCCGGCTTTTTTGTAGCGTCAGTATTGGAAAAATATAGGGGCTGGGCAAGATAGACCTTGATTTTTCCGGCCCCCTCAATTTCAATCAGACTATCACACTATGTCCGGCTATTCAGACTGGCCGGATTGCGCCGGAACTAGGGATCACCGCCGCCTGTCTATCCATGGACAGGTCGGATTCACACTTTGGGGAGTGAAGCTATGGGGATATGGGAATCGCTGCGCCGCGTTTCTCGACGGGGCACGGATCGCACGGGTTCCGGCAGAGAGGGTCGGCGCCCGAAGTTGCTTCAGAAGCGGGGGTTACGGCTCGAGCAGTTCGAGGATCGAGTGCTCTTGAGCATCAACCCGGCCGGACTGGAAGACGATCCCGCCTGGGTCAACCGGCTCTCGAACGCGATCGATCGTGCGGCCGATCTCGACAGCTACGCGACGGCCGACCTCGAGGAGGCCGACCAGTGGATCGTAGGTCTGACCACGAAAGAAGGCGCCGCGGCCCTGGCGGCGAAGCTGGGCGTGGACTACGTGGGCCGGGCGGACAACCTTCCCGACGCCCACATCTTCGAGTTCCCCTCGGAGACGACTTGGCAAGAAGCACGGGACAGCCTGTCGGGGATCGGCACGGTGGACTACTTCTATCCCCTAGTGCCGGTACACGTCGAGAAGATGTTCGTGCCCAACGACCCGTACCTGGACCCCTACCAGTGGCATCTGATTAACACGGGTTACCTGGGCGGCACGGTGGGGGCGGACGCCAACGTGGAACCGGCCTGGGACTTCGTGTTGGGCGACGGCGTGGTGATCGGCATTGTCGACGACAGTCTGGACTACACGCACCAGGACCTCTCGACCCAGTACCGCGCCGATCTGAGCTGGGACTTCAACTTCAACGATCCCGACCCCTATCCCGACGACTTCTACGCGCCGTTCATGTGGGACGATCACGGCACGGCGGTGGCGGGCGTGGCGGCGGCGCGGGGCGACAACAGCGAGGGCGTGAGTGGCGCGGCCCCCCGGGCGGAGCTCGCGGGCCTCCGGATATTGGGCGACCCCTTCAACTTGACCGAGGCGCAGATCGCCGCGGCCCTGCAGTACGAGATGCAGGAGATTGACGTCTACAACAACAGTTGGGGACCGACGACGAGCTATCAACTCGCGGAGTACCCGTTGGCTCTGGCCGCCCTGGCCAACGACGTGCAGAACGGCCGGAACGGCTTGGGCAATATTCAGTTGTTTGCGGCGGGCAATTCCGGCGAGTTCGGCTTCGACGTCAATTACGAGGCGCTGGCCAGCTCGCGATTCACCATCGCCGTGGCCGCGATCGATAACAACGGGGTCCAGTCGCCGTACAGCAACTTCGGAGCGGCGCTACTGGTATCGGGTTACTCGAACAACACGGCCTTGCTGACCCCGGTGCCGGTCGAGGTGGGCATCACCACGACGGACCGGCCGGGATTCGACGGTTACAACTGGGACCCCACGGGCATTGACGGCGACCCCTTTGCCGACCTGGACTACACGACGACGTTCGGCGGCACGTCGTCGGCCACGCCGCTGGTTTCCGGGGTGGTGGCGCTGATGCTGGAGGCCAACCCGGAGTTGACCTGGCGCGACGTGCAGCACATCCTGGTGCGCACGGCCGAGCAGAACGATCCGACGGACGCCGACTGGACGTTCAACGCGGCGGGCTACCACATCAACCACAAGTACGGTTTCGGGGCGATCGACGCGGCGGCGGCAGTGCAGATGGCCTCGACGTGGCACCGCGTGCTGCCGGAAGACTCGCTGATCTCGGGGGAGATGGTGCTCAATACCGCCATTCCGGACAACGACCCGAATGGTGTGAGTTCGACCATCACGTTGCCGGCAGGTCTGGCAGCGGTGGAGACGGTGGAGGTGACGCTAAACGCCCCGCACCCCTGGTGGGGCGACCTGGAAGTCGTGCTGGAGTCGCCCTCGGGCACGCGCTCGGTGTTGGCCTCGCCGCACGACATCGACCTGGACTTGGGCGACTTCGACGGAGACGGAGACTACTTCGACGGGGACGGGTTCGCCGACTCGAACGGCATCAACAACTGGACGTTCACCACGACGCGCAGCTGGGGTGAAACTGCCCAGGGCGAGTGGACCCTGTACGTGCGGGACCTCGTGTCCAACAACGTCGGCACGCTCGAGTCGTGGCAGCTCACGGCCTACGGCGAGATCGACCTGGAGGCCAATCCGCAACTGGTGCCCGACCTGGTGGCGATCTTTCGGGCCGACGACGAAGTGCTTTACGACCGGAGCATGCGCCCGGCGGGGGACGGGATCGTGCACGTCGCAGACACCGTGGAGATCGGGCCGCGCGAACTGCTCTTCCGTTTCAACGAGGGGCAGGAGATCGATCCGGCGACGCTGCAAAACGACCCGGACAATATCCACGACGACGGCATCAAAATCGTGCGCAGCGGCGGGGACGGCGTGTTCGGCGACGAGAAGGACGTGGTCGTGGAGTACGGCTGGATCGGCATCGGCGACTACCCGAACGAAGTCATCGCCCGCTTCGCCGAGACGCTGCCGGACGACCTCTACCGGATCACCGTGGTGGGGACGGGCGACACGCCTTTGACGAACGTCTACGGGTTCGCGTTCCGGGCGGGCGAAGAGGACCTGGTGATCGAGTTCGACCTCGACTTGGGGGCCCAGGTCACGGCGGTGGTGCCCCAGCCGGTCAGCCGGGCACAGATCGTCACGGCGCCGGCGGGGTCGCAGATCGCCGACGGCGAGACGTTCGCCGTGCGGGGAGGCGTCAGCGAGGCGGTCTTCGAGTTCAACTCGGCCGGCGGCACGCAGACGGGGAACGTGGCGGTCGACTACGACGCCGGCGACACCCCGGCGATGATCGCCCAGAAGATGAAAGCGGCGATCGAGGGCGTGGCGGCCCTGGGCGTCAGCGCGACGATCAATCCGCTGCAGCCCGACGAGCTGATCCTCGACGGGTTGGGGGTGGCGTTCGAGCAGCACCGGGTCGAGGTGGTGGTGCCCTCGGGCAGCAGTGTTCTCGACAAGGACAAGTTCATCGTCAGCGACGGCGACATTTCGCTGCTCTTCGAGTTCGACACGGGCAACGGCGTGGCGCAGGGCAACGCGCCGGTGGTCTTTTCCCGCAGCATGACCGCCACCCAGTTGGCGTCGACGATGGCCGCTGCGATTCAAGATCAAATCGACTACCACAATCTCGACCTGAGCGTGAGCTTTTTGGGGACGCGGCTGGTGCTCACCGGGCCGCACGTGGTGTTCGACTTCACGAACAACCCGAACTCGGCGGTCACGGTGCCGTTTGGCGTCAGCACCCTGTTTGCGGTCCGCGACGGTGCGCTGCGTCAGCACCGGGACAAGATCGTGGTCTACTTCAACGACGACGCGCTGACGCTGGGCGCCACGCTCGACCCGCTCTACTTTCAGTTGGTGGCCACACAGGGGACGGCGGACACGCGCGACGATCCGTCGGGGGCCGCGGAGATCCTCGGCGAGGGCCATCCGGTGCAGGTGGACTACAGCGCCGCGACGAACAAGGCGGTGCTGACGTTCCCCGACGCATTGGAATCGCTGGTGATCGATCCGGGAGCGGCGGCGACCGGGGCGTTCCGGCTGCGCGTCGGCAACGAGTACTTGGGCATCGAGACGACCGTAAGCGCCCTGGACGGCGACGCGGGGTCGAGCTTCGACACCGCGACCGGCGGCTGGACTCTCGGCGAGGAGCTGCCCGGCGGCGTGTGGCGGTCGACCAGCACGATCTTGACCGGCGGATCGATCGAGCCGACCGATTGGGACCTCTGGTACTTCGAGCCGCACGAGGAGAACCGCTACCTGCCCATCGAGTGGCCGGGCGGGGTGGACGAGCCGGGCCACCGCGACCTGCCCGACGGCGAGAGTCGACACTTCGAAGACCACTACATCGAGGACGGTTTCGTTTTCGACGAGTTGGCGGGTATCAACACGATCGAATACAACTTCCGCGACGACTACGGCTGGGACGGCTGGAACAGCGGCAATCAACTGCACAACATCATCACCGGCCACCAGAAGGATCGGGTGCGCGAGGTGATGGAGCTGCTGGGGAGCTACCTGGGCGTGCAGTTCGTGGAGACGGTCCCCGAGCGGGGAGACGATACCGGGCCGTGGAACTTCACCATCGCTACGGGGGATCTCCGGGCGATCGCCGAGACACCCGGGGTGATCACCTCCGGGGGTGGGCCGGACCCCGACGTGGAGTGGAGCGCCCCCGAATGGCTCGTGACCTGGTCCTACAACGCCGAAGTGGACGCCATGGGCCGTGTGATCGGTCCGGGAGAACCGATCCCCGCGGTGGTGATCAGCAACTCGATCAACTGGGGTACCAGCGAGTACGACGTGGGCTGGATGACCGCGGCGATGAACGGCATCCTGCACCTGCTCGGCCTGGGCAACGCCTACGACCAGCCTGCGCTGACCATTACCGGCGACGGGCAGATGGAGATCCAGTTGGTCGGCGAGGACTTCGGCGCCGAGCCGGTCTTCCCGGGCGACGCCGACATCGTCCACGGCCAGCACCTGTACCGCCCCGACAGCAACGACATCGACCTCTACTCGTTCACCGTCGAGGCGCCGGGGGTCTTTAGCGCAGAGACGATTGCCGAGCGGCTCGACGACGTGGCGCTTCGCGACGGGCTCAGCCAGCGGCACAGCAGCCTGCTGGACAGCGTGCTGACCCTCTACAACGGCGATCGGGAGATGATCGCCCGAAACGACGACTACTACGGCGAGGACTCGTTCATCGAGGTCACGCTCGACCCGGGGCTTTATTACCTGGCCGTCACGAGCACGGGTAACACCGAGTTCGATCCCACCACCGAAAACAGCGGCCTGGGCGGCACCACGCAGGGCGACTACGAGCTGCGCCTGAACTTCACTCCCAACAGCTCGCGCCAACTCCAGGACGAGACCGGCACCTGGTTCGACGGGGACTCGGACGGGCTGCCGGGCGGCGTCTACAACTACTGGTTCAACGTGGTCCCCGAGGACCGCACGGTCTTCGTGGACAAGACCGCCACGGGCACGCCCAACGGCTCGCTGGCCAATCCGTACAGGGACATGAAGACCGCGCTCAATCGGGCGCGGACCCTGGTGACCGCCAGCCCGGACGACCCGGTGATCGTGCGCGTGCTGGGCAACTCCGGCGACGACGGCGACCCGAACACCTTGGTCGACAACCGGGCCTACGAGGTGGGCCGGGGAATCCTGGGCAACGTGCTCCAGGACGATTGGCGCCTGGAAGTGCCGCGCAACGTCACCCTGACGATCGACTCCGGCGCGATCTTCAAGCTGGTCGGGGCGAACATCGACGTGGGCAGCTCGGCCCTGGGCATCGACCGCAGCCTGGGGCATTTGCAAGTGCTGGGCACCCCCGAGCAGAGCGCCTTCTTCACCTCCTACAGCAACGAGCTGCTGGGCTTCGATACCGAGCCGCTCAATCCCGTGCTCGCCTCGGGGGACTGGGGCGGACTGGTGCTGAGAAACGAGCTGGACTACGACGAGGGGCGTCACGTCGAGGAAACCGAGGGCATCTTCCTCGATTACATCAACCATGCGGACATCAGCTACGGCGGCGGCGAGGTGACGGTCAACTCGGTGCGGGCGCCCTACACGCCGATCCACCTGTTCGAGTCCCGGCCCGAAATCTCCCACAACCGCATCACCGAGGCCGCCGACGCCGCCATGTCGGCCGACCCGAACAGCTTCGCCGACAACCGTTACCAGACGCACTACTACACGGCGGACTACGACCGGGTGGGGCCGGACATCCACGGCAACCGGCTGGTGACCAACAGTATCAACGGGATTTTCGTGCGGGTCGATACTCCTGCGGGCCAGGCGGCCGAGAAACAGGAGGTCTTCGCTCGGTGGGACGACGCCGACATCGTGCACGTCGTCTCCGAGAACTTGACGCTCTTGGGCACCCCCGGCGGCCCGGAGCTGGTACCCGGCACGACCGTGCTCGAGCTGCCCGACGTCAACACGATTCGGACCTACGGCGGGGAGCGGCTGCGGGACCAGCAACAGTTCCAGATCACATATCGGCAGGGGGGCGCGACGCAGAGCTTCGTGTTCGAGTTCGACAACGTGTACGGGGTGGGGGTGGGGCACATCCCCTTGTTCTACCATCCCACCGAGCACGACGAGTGGGAGATCGCCGCGCTGCTGATGGGCGTAATCAACGGCGACTACGACCCGGTGACCAAGGTCATTTCGCTGGTGACCGACCCGGTCTCGGGCCAGCCCTATTTGATCGACCCCGAGGTGGAGCTGGGTTTCACGCCCGCGCACGAGGCGATGCTGGCGGACCTGAGGTCGAAGATCCAGGCCCGCGTCGAGCCCGACGCCTACGGCAACCCCAACCTGGTGCTGGAGCCGCTGGCGCAGGACGTCGAAATCCTGTTGGACGGCTTCGCGTTGCGCGAGGCGCGTCACGACGCGCGGCTGCGGATCGATCCGGGCACGGTGGTCAAGCTGAACGCCGCGCGGCTCGAGGCCGAGATGAGCACCCAAGTGATCGCCGAGGGGACCAAGGACGCCGAAGTGATCTTTACGTCGCTGCTGGACGGTCGCTACGGCGCCGGGGGCACGTTTGCCACCAACGAAGGGGCGCCGAGCAACCTGGTGTCGCCGGGCGACTGGGGCGGCATCTACTTCGGCCCCGTCTCCTCCGGCAGCCTGGATCACACGGTCGTCGCCTACGGCGGCGGCGAGACGGCGATCGAGGGGCGGTTCACCAACTTCAGCCCGGTGGAGATCCACCAGGCCAAGGTCCGCGTGGCCAACAGCCTCTTCGAGCAGAACACGGGCGATACCGATCCGAGCAATCGCGACGGCCACGGTTCCGTGACCCCGGCGACGCTGTTCATTCGCGGGGCCCAGCCGGTGGTGGCCGGCAACATCTTCCGCGACAACCCCAGCCCGGCGATGAGCGCCAACGTCAACGCGCTGAACTACGTCTACGTCAGCGATTGGGGGCGGAGCACGGGGAGGCTGGATTCGTTCGACCAGTTTGCCGACAACCACGGCCCGCTGGTCCGCGAGAACCGCATGGAGAACAACCAGATCAACGCCATGGTCGTGCGCGGCGGCGTGATGACCACGCAGGGTATCTGGGACGACACGGACATCGTACACGTGGTCTTCGATGAGATCGTCGTTCCCAACCACCACACCTACAGCGGCCTGCGCCTGCAAAGCAGCGGCCAGGAAAGCCTCGTGGTCAAGCTGCAAGGGGAGACGGCCGGTTTCACCGCCCTGGGCACCGTGCAGGAAATCGACGACCGGCTGGGCGGCACGCTGCAGATCGTGGGCACCGCCGGCCACCCGGTGGTGCTCACCGCGCTGGCCGACGACGCCTTCGGCACCGGGTTCACGCCCAAGAACCAACCGCTTTACGACACCAACAACGACGGTATCTCGCTGAATCCCGAGCAGGGCAGCACGACGGCGATTCCGACGCCGGGTGATTGGCGGAGCGTGCGCCTGGACGCCTACACGAACGACCGCAACGTGGCCGTGGTGGCCGAACTGGAGCAGCCCTACGGCGACAATGCGGAGCGGAACTCCGAGCCCGTCACGGCCCAATGGATCGGGGAGCTGGCCGACCGGGAACGCGACGGGGACGACAATCGCCGGCTGGGATTCGAGATCCACGGCTTCATCCGCTACGACGACCCCGAAGACGTCGACGTCTACAGCTTCATGGCCGAGCCGGGCACCGAGGTCTGGTTCGACGTCGACCGGACCACCAATTCGCTGGATACGATCGTCGAGCTGGTCGACGCCTACGGCGCGGTGCTGGCCCGGTCCGACAACTCCTACGACGAGCAGCTCGGCGTTTCGTTCGAACAGCCCGGCGGCGGCGTCGCTCCCGAGTACCTGGCGATGTCGATGGACCGCGACAGTTGGCTCACGAAGGACTTCTACACGGTCAATCCGCGGGACGCGGGGATGCGGGTCGTGCTTCCCGGGCCCGAGGGCGCCCCGGCGCAAATCTACTATGTCCAGGTGCGCAGCGCCTGGTCGGGCCGGCTGGGCGTGATGGGCGACGGGAGCCAGTTCCACGACGGCGACTGGTTCAGCCTCAGCGACGGCGCGGTCACGGTCGAGTTCGAGTTCAACTCGAGCGGCGGCGTGACCACCGGGCGGACCCCCATCAATTTCTACCCCGGCTACGGCGAGCGGATAATGCGCCTGATGGTGATCTCGGCCATCAACCAGGCTCACACGACCGAGGGGCTGAACCTGACCGCCACCCTCGAGGACGGCACCGTGGTCCTCGACGGGCCCAAGCCGGAGATCGAGTCGAGCACCTCGCGGGTCTTCGTGGCCGAGCGGACCAAGGGCTCCTATCAGATGCAGGTCCGGCTGCGCGAACTCCAGGAGTTGCCCGGCTCCACGCTCAGTCACTCTAACGTGAACTATGCGGTAAACGGGATCGAGCTGTTCGGCATCCCCACGCACTCACCGCTACTGGGGGAGACGACTGAGGTCGGCTTCCAACTTGCCTCGGAGACGATCAACCTGGTCGGCGCGAACAACGACATCGCGATCACGGCCGTCAACTTCGGGCCGCAGTACGGCAACATCCCCATCGTCTTTACCGGGGGGGCAAGCGGCGACGTCGCCACCGTGGTCTTTGACGGGGCTTCGCTCACGATCGACATCGACCCCGGGGCAACCACCGCCAATACGGTCATTGCCGAGATCATTGCCGAAGGCACGTTTACCGCAGCGCTCGATCTGACGTTCGAGCCGCTCAACGACGGCACTGGAATCATCGGGGCGGTGGGCACCTTGGGACGAACCCAGCTCACCCTGGTCGACAACAACGACGTGCTGGCCAACGCCCAGTTCATCGGCAACCTGCTCGACAGCGACCGCAACTCCCTGCTGGTCTCCGGCGAGCTGGACGGGCCGGGCGACATCGACTGGTACCAGTTCACGGTCGACTATACTGAGATCCAGGATATTGCGGGTTTCTCGCCGCAGTCGTCGTTCTGGTCGGCGATGTTCGACATCGACTACGCCGACGGCATGGAGCGGCCCGACACGACCATCTGGGTGTTCGACGACACCGGCACGCTGATCTATCGCGGCCCCGCGTCGAACGTCGTGGACGACCAGCCGGGGCCCAACGAGGGGGCCGACCTGGACGACCTGCAACGCGGCTCGGTGGGGCCGGAGGACGGCTTCATCGGCACAACGTGGCTCCGCGAGGGCGACGACCAGACCTACTACGTGGCGGTCACGGGGGTCGACCGCGTGGCGGCGTCGGTCTCCGAGGGGCTGGGGCGTTTGCAGCCGCTGAAGTCCGTGCGCCGCAGCGCGGAGGACCATATGGAGTACGTCTCGCCGGGCACGCTCGGCATGCCCGGCCCGGCCCCGAAACAGATCTTCCCCGACGAGCAGCCGGGCGAGCTGAGCGTCCACGTCGACGACTGGGAGCTGGGCGACGTGTCGCTGTTCGTGCTGGGCAACGCCGGGGCGAGCGGGGTCGTGGAGCGGCACATCGACTTCGGGACGTTCTTGTCTCCGGTGGTAGCGGGCTACACGCAGGCCACGATCGCCGACTGGTTGCCGCGTCCCGTGAACTTCCCGTTCCTCAACAGCGTGGATTACGGCCCCCCCACCGTGCCGCCGTGGGACGACGACTTGCGGGGGGACTGGAACTACGTCGTCGACGACCTCGACCAGGTCGACGAGTACCGCACGTTCGAGGTGCCGCTGGCGAACGGGATTTACAAGGTGACGCTGCTGCTGTCGACCTTCCCCCATCCCACCATAGGCGACGACACGTACGATCCGCGTTTGGCGATCCTGGAAGGGATGGATATTCAGGTGTCGATGGACGTCGACGAGCGGGAGGTCTTCGAGGCGTCGTACATCGTCAACGTCATGGATACGCGCCTCACGCTGGTGCTGTACGAGGGGATGGGCGTGGCCGGGATGGACGTGGTCGACGTCGAGGAGCTGTACGGCACCGACCTGTTCATCGTCGACCCGTTCACGGGGTTCCTGGAAGTCGACGTTACCGGAGGGGGGCTGCTTCCGAACGTGCCGACCCCCCAGGGCGCTTATCGTTACGGCGACATCGACATGCGGGACGACGGGCACCTGTTCACGATCAGCAATCATGCCAATGGCGGGGACGCGGTCATCGGGAATTTCCGCGAGATCGACACGGGCAATGGAACGCTCTACGACGATAACGGCAACCTGCTGCACGACATCGACGACGAGATCCTAACGTACGAGGTGGCCATCGACCCGAACGATCCCACAAATCGGGTCCTGGCATACCAGAACGTCGGAGTGGAATTCGACGCGATCGCGATGATGCCCGACCGGCTGGTGGACTACAACACGGCCAGGGGCGTCGACGCCGACCGGTGGGTCTACGTGGTGGGGCGGAAGAGTTCGTCGACCGGGCTGGCGGACGAGCAGGTCACGAACATGCTCTACTGGCTGGAGCCGCAGGAGAACCAGCCGGACGATCCGACCGATTACCACTGGAGGGCGCGGGACTACTGGGGGCTGAACGCGAACGAGCCTCCGGACATGCCTCGCTACCCCACGGACGTAATCCCGGTGGCACAACTGCTGACCTCGCCCACGATCGTGTTTAGGGGGGGGAGTCCGCCGGCGGAGGCCGCCGGGGCGACCGACCCCACAATGCCGTACGGCACGCGCGGCGACGTGGAGGACGGCGACACAATCCGTATCACCGACGCCGATGGCGACGAGCTGGTGTTCGAATTCGACAGCGGCCCGGACGTTCGCTTCGTGGAGAACATCGAGAAGCCGACCGGCGTGCGTGACGGCGACACGTTCATGCTCAACGACGGCGACGATCAGGTCATCTTCGAGTTCGACAGCGGCCCGGTGCTGGTGATCGGCAAAGAGGACCAAGGTTGGCTGGGCATGATCGACGAGGCCATGTTCACCATCCAGGAGTTGCCCAAGAGCGACGGCACCCCCGGGGCGACCTTCACCTTCGAGATCGACACCAACGGCGCGCTGACGGACGCCACGCACGTTGGGATCACCTACGACCCGGCGGCCCAGCCCAACGCCGTGCTGATGACCGACGCGATCGTCGACGCGATCAACAGCCAGAGCTGGACCGGCCGGGTCACCGACCCGCCCGCCACCGACACGATGGCCGACTACCACGTTTACCAGGATCCCGCGTCGGGCGACCTGTTGGGGCGGATCACGCTGTTGCACGACCAGTTCGCGGTCGTCAATCCCGAGTTCGAGGAGACGAGCGATCTGGAGGGTTGGTACGGCGCGGTGGACCCGAGCGCCGGCTTCGACGTGATCCCCTTCGAAGAGGTGATGGACATCCAGTTGTTCGGGGACCGGGTGGTCACCGCGGTCGAGGGGAGCGCGCTGGACGACGTCCGGGCGGGCTACTTCCACCGCAACCCCCCGGGCAACTGGCTGCCGTTCGACATCAACAATCCGGGTACGTGGTGGTACGGCCTGCAGCCGATGGACCGGCTGACCTTCTACCACGCGGTCGATTTCGCGTTCGCTCCCCGGGCGGCCTCGGCGCAGATCCGCCCGCTGGGTCTGAACAATGACTTCATCATCACCGCCTCGCAGCCGGGGCAGCAGTACAACGACATCGACATATTCTTCCAGTACAGCGGGGTGGCGGGCTCCGATCCGCAGGTGGAGTACGACCAGAGCGGCCAGCGCCTGCTCATCCAGATCGACCCGGTGACCACCTCGGCCAACGACGTGATCAACGCGATCAACCTGGCCAATCGGCAGTGGCTGGAGATCGACGCCACGGCGACGGGCCGGGTCATCGAGCTGCAAGCAGACACCCTCAGCTACGACTTGCAGACCAGCCCGCTCACCGAACGCTTGGTCGTGAAGACCGTGAGCGGCAACGCGATCAACGACCAGGACGAGTTCTACGTCTTCGACGGGACGGCCTGGCGCACCTTCGAGTTCGACACCGGCGACGGGACCGTCGGCGGCGGACGCCCCGTGGTCTACGACGCCAACATGTCGCGCGGGGAGATCGCCAACGTCATGGCGGCGGCCATCAACGCCGTCGCGCTGTTCAACGTCGACCCCTCGGTGTTGCCCGACGACAATCTGGCCCTGGACGGAAGGGGGTTGGCCTACGACCTGGGCGATACCACCATGAGTCTCCTGCCCGGCGTGCGGCTGATCGGCGTGCGCGGCGATCAGTTGACCGACGAGCAGACCTTCGAGCTGAGCGACGGAACCAACACGGTCGTGTTCGAGTTCGAGGATACCGGGCTGAACAACGGGCTTAGCCTGGTCGGGCAGCTCAACGGCTACGTCCCGGTGCCTTTCAGCCTCGGGGATACCTCCAACGCCATCGCCGCCCGAATCGCCGACCTGATCAACACCGCCGGGGTCCCGTTCGTGGCCACACTCGACTCCGGCGAGGCGGGGAACACGGGGGCGGGGCTGGTGATCTTCGATCCCGGCAATCCGTTCAACCTGGGCTTGCAGGGGACCACGGCGGGCGGCATCCAGGGTGTGCCTTTCTTCCAGCACGTGACCGGAACGGAGCACGGGATCGCCCATTCCTCCGACGTCGCCATCCCCTTTGCGGCCGACGACGGCGGGGACACCGTGGCTTCGTCCATCACCGCCGCCGTCAACTCCGGCAGCACCTACGAGCCCGCCTTCGGCGTGCGGGCCGATCGCCAGTTGGACCTGATCACGCTCAACGGGGTGGAGCAGTCGGCTTCGGTCGTTATCGTGCAGCCCTCGCCGTTCGAGGTGATCGGCGAAGGGGTCGGCGGCGAGATCACCGGCATGGCCTTTGCCGCCGCCCCGGACGTCGACGGCCGGCCGGACCACCTGTTTGCGGTGACCGACGAGGGCGGGCTCTACCGCTTCTACCACACCGAGGGCTCGTCCCAGAATCCGGTCCGCTACGAGTACCTCGACTACGGCTCGACGCCCCAGTACGGCATGTTGCCCGTCGGCCAAGGCGACGACGCCACCATCGCACGCTCGGGGCTGGGGCCGCAACTGGAATACGTCGGGCCGATCCGCGACGACGCCGGCAACCTGATCCGCTTCTCCGCCCTGACGGCCGGCCCGCGAAACGTCGAGGACGAGCGCTACGCCGACATGCTCTTCGCAACGGACGTGCAGGGACGGCTCTTCGCCCTCGACACAACCGGGAAGCTCCAGCCGATCTTCCTCGACGGAGCCACCAGCATCCAGACCGGCGTGGCCGAGGTCCAGGGAATCGCCTTCAGCAACATCGACTACAACCTCTGGCACCGTACCGTGTTCAATCAGCCCAATTGGCACAGTGCGGGCGAGTACTCACCCGGCATCGACACCGTCGCGGCCGGCGTGAGCTACTACTTCGGCATGGAGGACCCGCGACACGCCATCGAGCCCCAAGCTGGCACGACCGCGTACTTGGACCTGAGCGCCGACGAGTTGGATACGTACAAGATCCCCGGCGGCACGTACGGCAGCCTGATCAGCGACACGTTCAACCTCAACGGCTACGACCGGGCCGATGAGCCGACGTTGTACTTCAGCTACTATTACGACACGGAGCTGCAGGACGTCTGGGACGCCGTGCGGGTGTTTATCTCCGACGACGGCGTGGATTGGGAGATGATCGCGGAAGGAACGGGTTGGGACCAGTCGCCGCCCAACCCACTGCCGCCGCCGCCGTACGGGACGGTCAACGTCGGCAACCGCATCCTGCGCAACGAAGAGAGCTCCCCCAACCAGCTCGAGTGGCGCCAGGCGCGGGTCGACCTGAGCTCGTACGTCGCCCGGGCCGACCTCGATCTGACCTCGCTCCGCATGCGCTTCGACTTCACCACGGGCAGCGACATGGCCGTGGGGGTCACCATGGATACCGGGGCGTATTACATGGCCATCCCCGCCGCGAAAATCTACGATGGGGAACACTTCACCATCGACGCTCAGACGTTCGAGTTCGACATGGGCTACAGCCTGCTGATCCCGAACGCCGCGGGCAAGGCCATTGACGACGGCGAGACGATCACGCTCGAGAACGGGGCGGGCGTGGCGGTCACCTTCGAGTTCGACAAGGATGGAACGCTCGTCAATCCGCTCGCCGTGCCCATCTTCATCTACGACGACAACACCACCATCGAGGTGGCCCAGAAGGTCGAGTATACGATTCGGGCCAACGCGCCGGCCGGGGTCGAGGCCAAGCGGTGGGAGAGCCGCGTCAGCCTCGACGGGGCCTACAACGTGACCGTTTCGCCCGGCCTGGGGTGGATCGACCTGGAGACGGGTCTGGGTGCGGGGCTGCGCGTGCTCCAGGGCGACGATCCGGGCGTGACCCGGTTCAACTCCCACGAATCCACGGTCATCCCCCTGAACCTCTACATGAGCAAGGAGGAGGTGGCCGACGCGGTGGCCCTGGCCGCCGACCAGCGGCTCACCGGGAGCCGCGACATCATCGCACTGGCCGGCGACCAGTTCGCCGACATGATGACCTTCACCATCAGCGACGGCGTGAACACCGTGCCGCTCGAGTTCAACCTGGGCTACAGCATGGAGGTGCCGCTCTACGGCGGCCAGGTACTCGATGGCACCAATATCTGGGGGCGCAACCTGGTCGACGGGGACTGGTTCACTCTGGAGGATCGCAACGGCAACCTCGTGCGGTTCGAGTTCGAGGACCGGCTGGTCGCCAACGGAGTTCTGGCGGGCAGTATCCCCATCGCGTACGACCCGCCCGACTACCCCGTGCTCGGCGACCCCGGCGACACGAACGACCAGGTGCTCCAGGCGGTCTTCAACCAGGTGAGCGCCTTCGGCCCGGCCGGCACCACGGCCTACCTGTTCGACGGAGAGATTTACGTCGAGGGCGCGATCGCGGCGTTCCAGAGCCGGGGGCTGGAGGGGTTGGGCTTCCTCCGGCGTCTGCCGGCGGGCGTGGTGGTCGCCGACGGCGATTGGTTCACGCTCGACGACGATGACGATCCCCTTACCCCGCCGGTCGTCTTCGAGTTCAACCGGGGCTTCAGCATGACCGCGCCGTTTGACGGCGGCCTGCAGCTCTCCGACGGCGACTACTTCACCGTCGAGAACACCTTGGGCCAAGTGGTCACCTACGAGTTCAACCGCGGGTTCAGCCTGGACGTCCCGGCGGGCGCGGCGGCCAATCTCCAAGACGGCGACACCTTCGCGATTACCGACGACACGGGCGCCACGGTCACCTATGAGTTCGACGACGGATTCCTGGTCGACGTTCCGCTGGGGGCCAGCGCGGACATCCAGGACGGCTATTGGTTCAGGATCTTCGACGCGCTCGGGGCGGCCACGACCTACGAGTTCGACGAGGGCTACCGGTTGGCGGTGTTCGACAACGCGGCGCTGGACATCCTCGACGGCGATCAGATCACCATGAACAATCTCGCCGGCGACCAGATCACCTTCGAGTTCGACAAGGGGTTCACGCTCGACGCGCCGGCGGGCGTGGACTTGAACGACGGATGGACTTTTGACGTCGTGGACACGGCCGGCAATACCGTGACCTACGAGTTCGACACGGGCCAAATCCTGGTAGTTCCCCCGAATCCCACGGCGACGGTGATTCAGGACACCGACTCGTTCACCGTGGAGAACGCGGCCGGCACGACGCTGACTTTCGAGTTCGAGGACCTTTCCATCGGCGACGGCGTGGTCCTGGGCAACGTGCCGGTCGAGTTCAATCCGGGCGACAGCGATCTGATCATGGCCCAGGCCATCGCCAACGCCATGAACGCCTACGTCGGCACGTACCTGCCGGGTGTGAGCGTCTCGCTGCTGAACAACGAGGTCCACATCGACGGAGCGACGAACATCACGCTCAACGGACTGCCTCCGACGATGCTCATCGGCGGCGGGGTGGCCCCGGGCCACGTGGCGGTCGACATCAACGTGGCCGATACCCAGTTGCAGGTCGCTCAGGAGATCTTCAACCAGATCCTGGTCAACGGCCCCCCGGGCGTAACCGCTTCGTTGCTGAACGACCGGGTCCATCTGGCCGGCGTGGTCGCCGTGACGCCCAGCGCCGGGCTGGCCGCCCTGGTTCCGCCCTTCGTCGTCAGCGGCAACGGCCTAATCTCGCCGGGCGCCGACGTGGCCATTCAGCTCGATATCAGCGACACGAAGGACATCGTGTTGCAGAAGATCTTCGACGCGATCAACACCTCCGGCTTCCCCGGAGTGACGCCGCACCTCAACGCGCCCGCCTACCAGATCTTCCTCGAGGGCGCGGCGAACGTGACGGTCACGCCCAATCTGACGACGCTGAACATGCTCCTGGGCGACGGCGTGGCGGTTGGCAGCGTCCCTATCCCCTTCAACCCGCCCGACCAGCCGCTGCCCGGCGACCCGGGCGACACCGAAGCCCAACTGGCCCAGAAGATCTACAACGCGATTGTGAGCACCCCGCCTACCGGGGTGGCGCCCTTCCTCCGGGGCGACGAGGTCTATTTGACCGGTGCCAGCGACATGACGTGGCACGCGGGGCTGCAAGCGGCGCCGGCCGGGACGCTTTCCGCGGACATGTTCTTCGGCGACGGGGTAGCGGCGGGGAACGTCCCCGTGCCGTTCAATCCGCCCGGATTCCCCTTCGCCTTCAGCCCGGGCGACTCCGCCGCGCAGGTCGCCCAGAAGATCTTCAACGCCGTCTCGCAAGTGCAGGCGGCCGGAATGAGCACGGTTGTCCCGCACCTGTTGCCGGCGGATGACGAGGTGCACTTGCAGTACTCGGATGCCGTGACGGTCAGTCCGAACCTCGGGCCGGCCGGCCTGGACATCGTGGTCGGCGATCCACCCGGAGCCCTGAACGATCCGGCGGCCGTGGAAGTCCGCTTCTGGGAGACCGACAGCCACGAGGAGGTCGTGCAGACGATGTACGACGCTCTGATTTTCGGAGGGCCGGCGGGCGTCGTTCCCGACCTGATCGGCGACGACATCCACCTGCCCGGCGCTGCCGACGTTGTGTTCGTTGACGTGGCCCCGTTTGCGCCTCCGACCAGGGACCTGGCGACGGAGATGGTCCAGGGCGATCCGGCGGGAGCGCTGAACGATCCCACGGCGGTGGAGATCCGGTTCAACGGTTCCGACACGCGGACCGAGCTGGTCAACGCCATCCTGGCGGCGATCAACGCGTTTGGCCCGGCCGGCGTCAACCCGGTCCTGCTGAACAGCGTCATCCATCTGAAGGGCGCCACGTACGCCACGCAGAGCACGGGATTGGCCTTCTGGTTCACCGGCGACGCCCTGCACGATCTGGTCGACGGCACGGCCGTGGAAGTTCGCTACCAGTTGTCCGACGACGCCAACGAGATTGCCCGGCTGTTGACCGAGGCGATCAACACCGCCAACACGGACCCGGCCTGGACGCTGGACGTCACCGCCACGCAGAACGGCATCCTGGTTACGCTCGGCGGCCGAGTCGTGTTCTTCGAGCCGGGCGACACGCCGCTTGCGCTGGCCGGCAATCGAGACTTGCAGTACATGCCCGGCACGACGACTCCGGCGTACACGTCGATGAAGGTCGACGAGGCCCTGATGATGGTGATCGGTCACACGGTGACCGACCCGGGCCCGCTGCCGTACGACAACTCGCTGCCCGGCGACTTCCCGCCGCCGCCATGGGGCAAGTATGCCAACATTCGCGGTCAGCGCAACGCGTCCGAGGGCTTCTTCCTCGACGACGTGATCATCGGGCTCGCCGAGCGGGGCGAAATGGTCAGCAACGTGACCAACGACAACACGTTCAACTCCGTCGGTTCCGGCGGCGCGATTGTCAACGGCGCCTACCAGTTGGAAATCCGCCGCGGCACCGATTTCCAGCCCGGCGAGGACATTTGGGATACGAACGACCGGCTGCGCGAGGCGCTGACTCTCATGGTGCCTCGGGCGGAGGACCTCTCCCACGCCGACACCTTCACGGTAAGCGACGGCGTCAACGAGGTGGTCTTCCAGTTCCTCGGCCGGACCGACCTGGGTGGGCTGCCCGGCTCGGGCGCCGGCGTGCCGATCATCTTCGAGCCGCACGAATCAGCCGGGGCGATCGCCGACCGCATTGCCACGGCCATCAACAACGCCACCACCCTGGTCAACGTCACCGCGGTGTCGATCCCCACCAGCGAGCGGGTCGACCTGTTCGGCGCCGCCTGGGTCGAGGGGATCAACAACTACCTGTTCGGCGGCGTCGAGGACCTGGAGGAGCCGCCCGTCTCGATCGACTTCCCCAAGGGGCTCTTGACCGTCGCCTACCCGCTCAACGCCGCCGATCCGATGGCTGCCGACGAGCTACTCTACGGCTTCCTCGATCCGGTCACCGGCGAGCGGCTGACCAAGGGCCTGATCGACCCGAACTCGCATCTGACGATCATCGGCACGCCCACGTACATCGGCGGCGCCGCCTCGTCGGGCTTCTGGCAAGACGGCACGAACGAGGGGATCATCCTCACCAACGGCAACGCCGCGACGGCCGAGGGACCGAACACCTCGGACGGCGCCACCGGCGTGGCCTCGGGCCTCGGCGACGCCGACATGAACGCCGAGTTCGGCATCGTCACGGCCGACAGCTCCTCGCTGGAGTTCAGTTTCGTCACCGACCGGGACGGCATCGAGTTCGAGTTCGTCTTCGCCTCGGAGGAGTACAACGAGTGGGTGTTCAGCCAGTACATTGACTACTGCGCCGTGTTCGTCGACGGGGTCAACGTGGCCCTGCTGCCCGACACGACGATTCCGATCTCCAGCGACACGGTCAACGGCGGCAACCCATTCGGCACCGACCCGGTCAACCCCCAGTGGTACCGCAACAACGACCCCAGCGACACGGCCGACTACACCGCCGACTTCGGTTTCGACGGGTTCACGACGGTGATCCGCGGCATGGCGAGGGGGCTGGAGCCGGGGGTGCCGCACACGGTGAAGATCGTGGTCACCGACACGGGCGACACGCTCTTGGATTCGGGCATCCTGATCCGGGCCGAGAGCTTCACCGACACCCCGCCGGAGTTCCGCCAGGAGTTCGTCCCGGTCGAGATCGGCGACCAGAACCTCGAGCGCGACCAGGGCTACACGATCGTCGAGCAGAACCGGATCATGAACTCGCGGGACTACGGCATCGTGTTCGACGCGAGCGTGCGCGACGGGATTACGGACTACGGCGACGATCCGCAATGGCCGCACCCCTCGCCGGTGGCGCCGCTGCGCGAAATCAACCACCAGCGGCTGGTGCCGGGTGTGACGATCGAGAACAACCTGATCGCCCACAGCGGCATCGGCGGCATCAAGTTCAGCGGCGAGGGGGACACGAACGGGGTGCCCACCGGCTCGGTGCCCTTCGGCCGGATCGTCAACAACACGATCTACGGCGGGGGCGGCGGCGTGAGCGAACTGCCCGACCTTGTCCTGGCCGACCCGATCAACCCGAACACGGTCATGCAGCCCAACGACGACGGGTCCAGCACGATCCAGAACTTCGGGTTCACGTTCGAGTTCTACGGGATGAACTACAACCAGTTCTACGTGAACAACAACGGGAACATCACGTTCACCGGCCCGATGTGGACCTACACGCCGTTCGGCTTCCCGCAGACGGAGCCGACCGTGGCGCCGTTCTTTGCCGACGTCGACACCCGGCTCCGCCCCGGCGGCGCGTCGGCCGGCAGCGTACACCTGACCCAGGGGGCTACGTGCCCCGCCGGGCGCCCCAACCCGTTCATCCAGATCGACTGGGTCGACGTGGGTTACTACAGCACCGTAAGCGGCGCCAACACGGGCGCCACGAACGACTTCACGCTCTACATCGAGGACGACCCGCAGGGCGACATCGTGGCCTTCTTCTACGACTATCTGAACTGGACCACGGGCGACGCCAGCGGCGGCACCAACGGCTACGGGGCCCAGGGGGCGCAGATCGGCTTCGACTCCGGCGACATGGTGAACTACCTCAGCGTGGGCCGGCCGGCCAGCCAGCCCGAGCTCGACCAGTTCATCATCAGCGGCAACTACCTCCCCAACGTCTACGCCTGGCGGATCGACCCGATGACCGGCGTGCCGGGGGCCAGCACGGGGGCGGGCATCCTCGTCGAGGAGTTCGCCAGCCCCACCATCCTGAACAACATTCTGACCAACCTGAACACCGGCATCGCCGTGGACCAAACGTCGATGTCCACCGTGTTGGGGACGAACATCTACCAGAACAACGGCGCCAACCTGCTGGGGGCCTCGCTGGGAACCGAAGACATCGAGTTGGACCCCGACGACCCCCTGTTCGTCGATCCGGACCACGACAACTTCTACCTGGCCGCCGGGGCCTTCGCGATCGACAACTCGCGCGAGGCGCTCAACGAGCGGTTGGCCATGCGAACCGTTCGCCGCCCGCTGAACATCGACGACTCGCCCATCTTGGCCCCCGAATTCGATCTGTACGGGCAGCTCCGGATCGACGATCCGTACTACTCGCCGCCCAGCGGGCCGGGGGCCGGCGGCAACGTGTTCATCGACCGCGGGGCCATCGACCGCGTCGACTTCTTCGGACCCACGGCCGGCCTGATCAACCCCCAGGACAACGACGCCAGCGGGCGGGACCGCAACCCCAACCGGCACGACGTCTTCCTCGTCGGCCAGGTGGTCACCCACTTCAAGATCCAGCTCCAGGACACCCACCTGGGACGCGACGGCATCGGCATCGACGACTTCTCCATCGTCGACGACAACTACGAGGTGCTCGACGGGGTCGTGACCGTGCTCCAGGACGGCGTGCCGCTCGAACGGTACACCCACTACCTGCTCACCTACAACACCACGCACGACACGATCCGCATCGACCCGACCGCCGGCGTCTGGGCCGAAGGCAGCACCTACACGATCATTCTCGACAGCACACCCGACGGGATCCGCGACTTGGCGGGCAACCCGCTCCAGCCGAACCGCCCCGAGCCGCTCGACGAGGACGATTGGCCCGACGCCTACACCTACTTCACCGTTTCGCTGTCGGGTCTGGACTTCGGCGATGCCCTCGATCCGCTGTATCCGACGCTGCTGGCCCATAATGGGGCGCGGCACGTGGTCTACCCCGGATACCAATTGGGCGCAGCGGTGAGCACGGAGCGGGATGCAAGGTTCCCGGACACCGGCGACGACGGCGTCATACTGCCCGAGCCGTTGGTGCAAGGCGAGTCCGCCGACCTGGAGGTGACCGTGACCGCCGATTCCCCGGTGCTCCCCTACACCGGCGGCTACGTCAACGCCTGGATCGACTTCAACCAGGACGGCGATTGGGACGACACGGACGAGCAGGTGCTGACGGACACGTGGCTCGCCGCCGGGACGCACACGCTGGCGATCTCGGTTCCGTCGGGTGCGGAGTCGGGGACGACCTGGGCGAGGTTCCGCTTCGGCAGCCGGACGGTCGACGCCTCCGGGCAACCGATCGGCCCCACCGGGGAGGTGGAAGACGGCGAGGTCGAGGACTACGAGTTCGAGGTCGTCGAGTTCCGCAAGGACTTCGGCGACGCGCCGGCTCCGTTCCCCACGTTGCAGGATGACGACGGCGCCTGGCACGCGCTGGGGAGCGACGTGTACCTCGGCACTGCCCCCGACGACACCGATCCGCCCGACGAGCCCGATGCCGAGGCCGACGGCCAGCCGAGCACGGCCGCTTTGGGCGACGACATGACCAACCGCGACGACGAGGACGGCGTCGAGCTCGACGGCGTGCTCCTGGTGCGCGGCGAGGACAACGACCTGACCGTGTACGTGACCAACAACACCGGGCGCCAGGCGTATCTGAACGCCTGGATCGACTTCAACCGAGACCTCGACTGGGACGACCCGGGCGAACAGGTCCTGGTGGGCGAGCCGGTCTCGCCCGGGACGCAGACCGTGACGTTTTTCGTTCCGGCCACCGCCCCGCGGGGCCAGGCGTACGCTCGCTTCCGCATCAGCACTGCGGGGGCCTCGGGATTTCCGCTCGGCGTGCTCCCGGCTACCGGCGGGGCGGACGACGGCGAGGTCGAGGACCACCTGGTGTTCGTCATTCCGGAGCGGCAGGACTTCGGCGACGCGCCCGACAATCCGGCCCTGCCCGACGATTATCCCACGCTGTTTACGTCCAACGGTGCCCGCCACACGGTGGTGCCGGGGATGCACCTGGGGGCCGCGATCGACTCGGAGTTCGACGGCCTACCCGATCCCGACGCCATGGGCGACGACGAGCAGGGTGTGCCCGACGACGAAGATGGCGTGACCTTCGACACGCGCATCGTCCCCGGCAGCGAAGCCGAGGTGGCGGTCAGCGCGGTGGGCACGGGCTACGTGAACGCCTGGATCGACTTCAACGCCGACCTCGACTGGGACGACCCCGGGGAACACGTCCTGATTGCCGAGCTGCTGAGCAACGAAACCCGCCAGCTCACCTTCGACGTGCCGTCGACGGACGACGGAACGGTGGTGGGCTGGACCTTTGCCCGGTTCCGCTTCAGCACGCTCATGAATCCGGGCGTGGACGGGCTTGCCCCGGACGGGGAGGTGGAGGACTATTACGTCGAAGTTGAGGAGGGCACGGCCTCGATCAGCGGCTACAAGTTCAACGACCGCAACATCAACGGGGTGTGGGACGACGGCCCGGGGGCGGGCGGCCCGCAGTTCGAGCTGACCGCGCCGGGAGACCTGGTGGCCTTCTCGGGGCAGGACTCCGACGGCTTCTTCTACAACAACGTCGTGGAGAACGACAATCTTTCGTCGGGGCCGCTCGATTTCGGATTCACCTTCGAGTTCTTCGGCGACGCCTACGATCAGTTCTACATCAACAACAACGGCAACGTCAGCTTGGGCGCGCCCTTCCAGCCGTTCGATCCCGACGGCTTTCCGAACCCCGGCGACGTCCCCCTGGTGGCCCCGTACTGGGCCGACGTGGATACGCGGCCCGTGAACGACTTCGGGGAAGTCCGTTTGGCGCGAGGCACCAGCGCCTTCGGCAGGCCGTTCGTGCAGATCGACTGGATCGACGTCGGCTACTTCCAGACGCACGAGGACAAGACGAACACCTTTACGCTGTACGTCGAGGACAATCCCGCCGGTGACATCGTGGCCTTCGTCTACCACGACATGAACTGGACCACCGGCGACTCCTCGGGCGGTTTCAACGGTTTCGGGGGGCAGGGGGCCGAGATCGGCTTCGACTCCGGCGACGGCGAGAACTACATCAGCCTGGCCCGGCCCGCCGACGCCGGCGGCCTGGCCGCCCTGGCCGCGTTGGGGCAGTACGTCTTCCAGTTCAACCCGGCGAGCGGGATCCCCGGCGGCCTGACCGAACGCGGCTTGGCCGGTTGGGTCATCTACCTCGATTCCTACAACGGGCTGGCGAACGGGCAGCTCGACTTCGTCGACGCCAACGGCAACGGCGTGTTCGACTTCATGGACGCCGACAACGACGGGCTGCCCGACATGCCCGGCAGCGAGTTGGCACTCGAGCCCGTCAGAATCACCCTGGAGGACGACCTCTCGACGCCCAACGTGGACGAGACCGGCTACTACGAGTTTACGCAACTCTTCCGCGACGAATACACGGTGGCCGAAGTCCCCCAGGACGACTGGACCCAGTCGCGGCCGATTTCGTTCTTCTACCTCGACGACGGCTCGGTCGTGGAGATCGACGCCGTGGCCGGCTCGCAGCTTGCGGACGGCCAGCTCTTCCACATCGACGACGGGACGAACGACTTGTCGTTCGAGTTCGAGGAGGCGGCGGGGGGCAGCGGGTGGGCGCTGGGCAACGTGGGTGTCCCGTTCGACCCGGCGGATACGGCCGCCGACGTGGCCCTGGCGATCGCTGACGCGATCAACAACATCGCCCCGCCGCTGCCGCCGTTGGACGTGACGGCCACGGCCGCGGGCGACGAGGTCACGCTCAGCGGGACGCCCGCCCTGTTCGACCCGGGCACCAGCCCGCTTACGTTCGACGTGGTGATGGCCCCCTCGCACGGCAACCCGGACGGGACCTACACGATCGGGCTCGACTCGGACGAGTCGGTCGAGAACGTCGATTTCGGCAATTACACGCTGGGCGAGCTGAACATCGTCGACACGGCCATCGCCGAGGGGAACGAGGGCTACACCGAGGTCTACGTTCCCGTGGTCCTGACCCGCGCCTTTGGCGCTCCGGTGGAGGTCAACTGGGCGACCGGCCCCGACCCCGACGCGGAACACCCGGCCACGCCGTGGCTCGATTACATCCCGGCCAGCGGCACGGTCTATTTCGACGAGCACGACGTGCCGGTGCCGGTCTGGGAAACCACGGTGCTGACGCGCAACACCGAGAACGACTACGACTACCGCGTGTGGGGTAACTACATCGTATGGGAAGGCTACGACGGCATCGACTGGGAGATCTACTTCTACGACGGTAACGAGGACCGGATCTTCCAGTTGACCGACAACAACACCGACGACCGGTTTGCGTCGGTCTACGGGCAGAACGTGGTCTGGGCCGGCCACGACGGCAATGACTACGAGGTCTACCTGTTCGACTACGCGGCCTACCGGGCGGCCGGGTCGCCGGCCAACACCGCCCCTTATACCCGGCGGCTCACGTTCAACGCGTACGACGACAAGGACCCGCAGCCCTCGGACGAGGCGGTCGTCTGGTGGGGTTACGATACCAACTCCCCTCACGACATCGAGATCTTCTACTACAACTTCGCGGCGGCGGCGGCCAACCCCGCCTACCAGCCCCAGAACATCTCCAACAACAACTACGACGACTACGATCCGCAGATTTCCGGCGCGATGGTAACCTGGTACGCCTCGGACGGCATCGACAACGAGATCTATCTGTACGACGGAACGCAAAGAGTCCAGGTGACCAGCAACGGCTTCAACGACCGCCGGCCGGACATCAGCGGCAGCATCGTGGTCTGGGAAGGATACGACGGCCAGGACTACGAGATCTTCGCCTTCGACTATGCCACCGGCAATACCAGGCAGATCACCAACAACACCACCAACGACAAGACGCCGCAAGTCTCCGGCGACAACATCGTCTGGAGCGGCTTCGACGGCCTGGACTGGGAGATATACTACACCAACTTCCGGGGCGGCGGCTCGGGCCGCAACATCTCCAACAACAGCGCCTTCGACGAGCAGCCGCGCATCGAGGGGAACCGCGTGGTCTGGCACCAGTTCGACGGCTCGGACTGGGAGGTCTACTTCTACGATCTTACGGGCGAGCACGGCCCGAGCAACGTCTCGAACAACGATGCCTTCGACTGGTATCCCCAGGTCTCCGACGAGCTGATCGTCTGGCGGAGCTATGACGGCGAGGACTATGAGATCGTGATCGCCCGAGAGGGGGAGCCGGAGGTGGTGAAGATGGCCGGGCCCATCCTGATCGTCGGCGAGCGGCTCATCGAGTATGACGAGACCTTCGCCGTGAATCTGTCCGGGGCCGTGTTTGCCGAGATCGGCGATGACCAGGCCATCGTAGAAATCCTCAACGACGACGGCGCCTTGGACTACGGCGACGCGCCCAACGACCCCTACAACCTCGACGATCCCCTGTACCCGACGCTCCTGGCCAGCAACGGCGCACGGCACGTCACGGTTCCCGGCTACTATCTGGGTGCCCGGGTCGACGCCGAAGGGGACGGGCGCCCCGACGACCAGGCCCTGGGCGACGACAACTATCTCAGCGACGACGAAGACGGCGTGGCGCTGCCCTCCCAGCTACGGCAGGGCGACCTGGTGACGATCACGGTCACCGCCTCGGCCCCCGGCAAGCTCGACGCCTGGGTCGATTTCGACGCCAACGGCGATTGGGAGGACGCCTTCGATCAGATCTTCGCCGACCAGCCGTTGGTCACCGGGTCCAACACGCTCGAGTTCCGGGTTCCGGGAGCCGCCGAGGTGGGCACCACCTTCGCCCGCTTCCGCTTCAGCAGCGAAGGCGGCCTCGCGTTCACCGGCAGTGCCATGGACGGCGAGGTGGAGGACTACACGGTCAACATCGTGCCCGCCACCACCACGATCGGGAGCACGCTGATCGTCCGCGGCACCCCGTTCGACGACCAATTCGAGTTCACCTCCGGCGAGGTCTACAAGGTGACGATCAACGGCGTGCTGTCCCAGTACCACGCCGCCGACATCGACTACGTCACGTTCTCCGGCTTAAGCGGCCGGGATACCGTGGTCATCAACGGCGACGCGCAGAACGACGCGCTGCAAATCTGGGCGACCGCGGCCCGGCTCGACACGGACGGGCTGAGGCTGGACGTCAGCGGCGCGGAAGCGATTACCGCCACCGGCGGCGGCGGCGACGACGTTCTGAGCTTCTACGACTCGTCGGCGAACGACACCTTCGTGGGCAAGCCGGGCGGCGGCTGGATGATCAACGACGACGTCTACCACTACGCCTCGGACTTCGACACGGTCTCGGTCTACGCCAAGACCTACCAAGGCGATTCCGACACTGCCAAGATCTACGATTCGCCGGGCAACGACACCTTCGCCACCGCTCCGAACCAGTTCTGGCTCCTGGGCAGCGGGTTCTCGCTCTGGGGCGAGGGCTTCAGCGGCATCAGCGGCTACGCCACCGCCGGCTACGACACCGCCAAAATGTACGACTCGGGCCAGGACGACGTCTACATCGCCAGCCCGGTCGAGGCGGTGATGTCCGGGCCGGGCTTCTACAACCGGGCCAAGGGCTACGAGGAAGTGCACGGCTACGCCAACGCGGGCAAGGACGTCGCCTACCTGAACGACGATGCCCAGGGCAGTGACGTGTTCTACGCCAACTCGTGGCAGGCCGCGATGTACGGTACGGGCTACTACAACCGCGGCAAGTACTTCGAGGAGGTCTACGCCACCGCCCGCGGCGGACCCCTTGACGAGGCCAAGCTCTACGACTCGCCGGGAGACGACGTCTTCTTCGCCCGAGAGACCACGGCCGTGCTCTACGGCGACGGGTTCTGGAACCAGGCCAACGGCTTCGACGGCGCACACGCCTACGCCTGGGGCGGCGGACACGACGAGGCCAAGTTCTACGACTCCCCGTACGACGACCACCTCCTGGCCACCCCGACCTTCACGGCCTTCTGGGGCCCGAATTACTACAACCGGGCCAAGTTCTTCGAGGCCACCCATACCTACGCCACGCAGGGCGGAGTCGACACCGCCGTGTTCGAGGGCTCCGAGGGCGACGACGTGCTGCGGGCCACCGAGGCCGATACCGCCATGTGGTGCGTCGGCCACTACTACAACCGGGCCAAATACTTCGAGCGGATCAGCGCCAACGGCAAGTCCCTGGGCGGCAACGACCAGGCCCTGCTGTTCGACACCGCCTTGGCCGACCTCTTCGAGGCCGACGGCAACGAGGCCCGGCTGACCAATGCCAATCTCGATCTGCGTGTGGCCGACTTCAGCTACGTGAAGGCCACCACGTCGGAGACCTACAACGACAGCCGAAAGGTCCTCAGCCACGTCTTCGCACTGGAGTTCGAGGGCTATTGGAAGGACGTTTGACGCTCACGGGGGACTGTCCCGATTTTCGCGCAGCGAAAATGGGACTGTCCCCTTCCAAAACCCCTAACTCGACCCCCAAAGACGGCCGGCTCTCGGGCAATGAGGCCCGGGACGCCGGCCGCTCTCTTATGGAAAAAAGGGGACGGGGCTAATTTGCCTTCAACGGCCCGAAGGGTGCTTCGCACAAATTAGCCCCGTTCCCCCTTTCTCGGCCGGGCCGACCTTGTCGCCGAGCTGGCCCGGCCGTACCATGAAGCTCCATGCTCGATTCCGAGGACCAGAGGCGCCACGTGCTCCAAGCGAAGCGGAAGCTTCGCGACGAGGTCCGTGCGCGGCGCCGTGCTCAGGACCGCAAGGACGAGATGAGCCGCCGGATCGCTGCCCGGCTGGCCGCGCTGCCCGAGTACGCTGCGGCGCACACCGTGCTCTTCTACGTGAGCTTCCGCTCCGAGGTGCGAACGCAGGAGATGCTGGCCGAGGCGTGGCGCGGAGGTAAGCGCGTGGTGGTGCCGTATTGCACGGGCGGCCGGCTCGAGCTGGTTGCGATCGACGACGCGGACGAGCTGTCGCCGGGCACCTTGGGCATCCCGGAGCCGCGGCCCGAGTTGCGTTCCCGTCCCGAACGGCGCGTGGCCCCCCCCGAGCCGGACCTGATTGTGGTCCCCGGGCTGGCGTTCGACCGCCTGGGGAATCGGCTCGGGTACGGGCACGGCTACTACGACAAGCTGCTGCCGCTGGTCCGGCCCGACGCCGCGCTGGTCGCGCTGGCCTACGAATGCCAGCTCGTCGACGCCGTTCCGCGCCTGACGCACGACGTGCCCGTAAACAAGATCGTTACCGAGCGGGCCGTCTACGAGTGCTCGCCCGAACCGTAGGAGGCGACTCCCGTCGCCGATTTGCGCCAACCGCGGTTCCGCCGGCGTCTGGAGACGCCTCCTACAGTGGGTCTTTCGGACGTTTCAGTTCCCGAACACCCTCCGCTACTACTTCTCCACCGTGGCCCCGGCGTCGAGATACGCCGCCAGGGAAACGCCCGTCTGGGTCATGCCGGCCGGAACGTCCCTCAATAATGGGGCTAAGGCCCCAATGGTACGTTCTGCCCGGTCGAGGAACTCGGGGTGATCCAGCTCGCGGGCCAGGTGGATGAGGTTGGCCGCCGAGACCGCCTGGCCGGAAGGCAACGCCGAGTCGGTGGGGCTCTTGCTCCGGGCCAGCAAGGTCTCGTGATCGTCCGAGGTGAAGTAGAAGCCGCCTTGCTCCTCGTCCCAGAAGAGCTCGATCTGCGTGGCCGTCAGTCGCCCGGCTTCGTCGAGCCATCGCCGGTTGCCGGTGGCCCGGTGCAGGGCACACAGCCCGCCGGCGAGAAAGGCGTAGTCGTCGAGGTAGGCGTTAAGCTGGGCCCGGCCCCGGCCGAACGTTCGCAGCAGGCGCCCGTCCTCCCGGCGGAGATTCTCGAGCACGAACCGGGCCGAGCGTTCGGCCGCCCCGACGTATTCCTGCTTGTCGAGGATCCGGCCCGCGTCGGCCAGCCCGCGGATCATCAGCCCCGACCACGAGGTGAGCACCTTGGTGTCGGTGGTGGGGCGCCGGCGCCGGTTTCGCGCTTCGACGAGCTTGCGGCGCACGGGGGCGAGCTGTTCGACAAGCTGCTGTTCGCTCAGGCCGCGCCGCTCGGCCGTCTCGGCAAGGGGGCGTCGCAGGAGGATCACGTTGTTGCCCTCGAAGTTGCCGCCTTCGCTCACGGCGTAGACGCCGGCCAGCAGCTCCAGCTCGCGGGCGTCAAGCAGCCGGGCCAGCTCACCGTGCTGCCAGACGTAGAACGCGCCTTCTTCTCCGTCCGTTTCCGCGTCGATTGCTGAATAGAACTGGCCTTGCGGACCGGTCATCTCGCGAAGCACGAACTCGGCCAGCTCCTCGACCACGCGGCGAAAGTCCTCGCGACCGGTCAACCGGTAGGCTTCGGCGTAGACCGAGGCCAACTGGCCATTGTCGTAGAGCATCTTCTCGAAATGGGGGACGGCCCAGAACCGGTCGGTGCTGTAGCGGTGGAACCCGCCGCCAAGATGGTCGCGGATCCCCCCGGCCGCCATGCGCTCGAGCGTGGTCACCAGCATGGCGCGGGCCCGGCCAGCCGCTCCCGCGCCGTCGCCGCCGGCGTTCTCGCCGTCCGCATCGTCCTCGGCCCGGCGGGCGCGGTCCAAAAGGAACAACAGGTTCGACGGCGTGGGAAACTTGGGCATCTGCGGGTTGACGGCGCTGTAGCCGAAACCGCCGTACTCCGGGTCGAACTGCTCGGCCAGCTCGCGAAGCACGCCCGCGACCAACCCCGGCCCGAGCGGCACCGTGCCCTGCGCCTGCTCTTCGAGTTGCCGGCGGATCAGGTTGGCGATCGCGTCGGCGTTTTCCCGCACGCCGTCGGGTTGTTCCTCCCAAGCCTTCTGAACCGCGCCGAGGACCGTCAGCAGCCCTCGGAACCCGCCCCTGTCGCGCGGGGGAAAGTACGTGCCGCCGGCCACCGGCTTTCCCTCGGGTGTGAGGAACATGGTAAGCGGCCACCCGCCGTTCTGCCCCGAGCCGATCAGCCGGAAATAGATCTGCAAGGCGGTCATGTAGATTTCGTCGATGTCCGGCCTCTCCTCGCGATCGACCTTGATGCAGACGAAGTGCTCGTTGAGCTTCCGGGCCACTTCCTGGTCCATGAACGACTCCCGCTCCATCACGTGGCACCAGTAGCAGCTCGAGTAGCCGATCGACAGGAAGATCAGTTTGTTCTCACGCTTGGCCCGGACGAGGGCTTCCTCACCCCAGGGATACCAGTCGACCGGATTGTGGGCGTGCAGGAGCAGGTAGAGGCTCGACTCGTCGGCCAGGCGGTTGGTGTGGTCGGGGGCGGGCCCCATGACGGCAGCGTCCATGTATACGTCCGTTCTCGGCGTTGGTAGAAGGGCAAACGGGCCCCGGCCGGGACCCTCGGAGGAAGTGTTCGCCGCGGCATCGATCCGGCAACCCGCCGAACGCGGGGGAAGAGGCCACCACTGCTCTGTTAAGACGTGATGGTCAGCTCTTGCCGGTCTTGCCCGCAATCGCTGCCTCCCACGCCGCTGCCACGGTGCGCAGGGCCTTGATCCGGGCGTAGAGCTTGCAGTTGGCTTCCAGGATGGTCCAGGGGGCGTGCGAGGTGCTGGTCTGCTGGAGCATGTCGACCACGGCCGCCCGGTAGCGGTCCCACTTCTCGCGGTTGCGCCAGTCCTCTTCGGTGATCTTCCACTTCTTGTGCGGCGTGGCCTCGCGGTCGCGGAAGCGGCGGAGCTGCTCGTCCTGATCGATTTGCAGCCAGAACTTGACCAGCACTGTGCCGAAATCGGTGAGCTGGCGCTCGAACTGGTTGATCTCGCGGTAGGCCCGGCGCCACGCGGCTTCGCTGCAAAACCCCTCGACGCGCTCGACCAGCACTCGCCCGTACCAAGAGCGGTCGAAGATGGCGACGTGCCCCGCCTTGGGCAGATCGCGCCAGAAGCGCCAGAGGTAGTGGTGCGACTTTTCCCGGTCGTCGGGCGCGGCGACCGGGATGACTTCGTAGCCCCGGGGATCGAGCCCGCGTGTCAGCCGCCGGATGTTGCCCCCCTTGCCGGCCGCGTCCCAGCCCTGGTAGACGATCACCGCCGGAATCCGATTCCGGTAGAGCTGGTTCTGCAGCTCGAAAAGCCGGTCCTGGAGCGGGTCGAGCTGCTCGTCGTACTCTTCGCGCGACATCGAGAGACTCAAGTCTACCCGGTCGAGTACGGTTCGCTCGTCGAGCGGCGACGGCTCGGGGGCGGGCATCGGGCGCAGCTCGGGCTCGGGACGCTCCCGGCGCCGAGCCGTCTCCGAGTGAATCGTTTGCACCAACACCTGGAACGCCTTCGTGCGCCGATAGCGACCCTGGGTCGACTCGACCACGTGCCAGGGAGCGTGGGCGGCGCCGGTCCGGGCGAACATCTCCTCGATCACCTCGCGCCAGCGGTCGTACTGCTCATTGCGCTTCCACTCCTCCTTGCGAACACGCCAGGACGTGGCCGGGTTCTCGTCCATCCGCTTCAGTCGCTTGCGCTGCTCGCGCCGGGTGACGTGCAACCAGAACTTGACGATCACCGTGCCGGCGTCGGCCAACTGGCGCTCGAACTCGAGAATATCGTCATAGGCCCGTTCCCACTCGCGGCGCGGAAG
>Ga0180437_10002013_pt1 | contig 33698 bp, 28 predicted proteins | sample SS_ome_4_FD_132410 | JGI IMG/M metagenome (GOLD analysis project Ga0180437, IMG submission 132410) | Hypersaline lake sediment archaeal communities from the Salton Sea, California, USA - SS_3_D_1 metaG | ecosystem: Environmental > Aquatic > Non-marine Saline and Alkaline > Hypersaline >... | reverse complement strand
TCGTTCTCGAACTGGCCCGCGAAGGACAGTCGGTATCGATCGTCGGCCTGTCGAAGCCTGTGGAGGCAGCGGATCAGCAGCGCGGGGTCCTGCCCGTGCCCCAGCGCGTCGAGGCACGCGAGGTGCGTCCCCCGCTGCCGATCGACAAACGGCAAGGCCGCGCAGTCCACGCCGTGGGGCAGGTGCTCGATGGCCGCCACGGCGGGAAGCCGCCCCCGCAGGAAACAACGCACCTCCGCCGAGCCCGAGGTGACCAGCAGGTCCACGTTTGCCCAGTCCACCCGCTCGATGCCGTCCTCGTACGCCTCATGCGGGGCGAGGCGGACGGCGATCCGGCAGGCCGTCGGCAGTTGGCTGGCCGTCCGGGCGCGGTCGTCGCATCGCTCGAACCAGGCCACGTCGCACCACTGGAGCAGCCGGACCACCTCCTCCCGGCCGGCCCCCTCGCACAGACGCGTCTCGAACCGCCGATCGAGGTACCCATGGAGGGCCTCGAAGTTCCCCTCCCCGCCCCCCCCGAACAGCCCCACACGCGCTCGCGCACCGCGGACCTGACCCAGCAGCGGACGAAGCACCTCCTCTTCCGCTCCGGCGTCGGCCGAGCGGATCAACGCCTCGACCGCCGCCGCCGGGTCGCCCTGGCGCAGCAGCGTCGCGGCCGCCCTGGCGGGGATGTCCGGCCGCAGCGCGCCGGCGCGGGCAAGCGGCTCGATCAGCTCGACCGCCTCATCCGCCCGCCCGGCCGCGAACTGCGCCTCGGCGAGGTTCAGCAGCGGCTGGGCCTCCCTGCCGGCCAACTGCGCCGCCGCCGCCTTCAGGTGCTCGACCGCCTCGTCGATCCGCCCCAGCCCGTACAGCAGCACGCCCGCGTCGTTCAGCGCCTCCCCGTCGGCCGGGTGATCCAGCAGATGCTCCCGGACCGCCGCGAGGGCCTTCTCCGTACGCCCGGCCTCCGCCAGGGCCAAGCCGCGAGCATGCTTATTCTCGCCCACCTGTCGATCCGTCCCGTCGGTCAACGACCCGGTCCTCGGTCCATACACACTCCGCACAGCAAACGCCGGCGCAGCCGTCACGCACTCCCCCCGGCCGCGCGGGCCCGCAGCGCACAACACCAACACAGAAGTCGATGCAAACTCCGTGCCTTTGCCCCCCCTGGCGGAGATCCGGCCGGAAAGTGCCCCCCATCGTGCTACGAACGGTCACTCCGCGTCCTCGGCGGCGGCCTCGTGGGGCCGAATCGATACGGGCAAGCTCGCCGGCCGTACAGTTTTTGGACGGCCCGCCGTCGGAGTCTGCGGATGATAGATGGGGGCCGCGAGATTTGCCGCGAGGCGATTCCCCCCCTTGACGCTATAATAAAAACGCGCTCGCAGTTCTCCCAGATGGGGCCGAGGCGGCATTGGAGTCCTCGGCTCGACCGTGCAGTAAACGTACCGCATCCGGAGGTGGATCTGTGCCTCGGCGGCATGTGCTGCGCTGAGGGGCCCTGACAAGCAGAAACGAGAGGCGGCCGCCCCAGCCGGTCTGTGCGCGGGGGCTGTGGCGACCCATGCAAAGGAGCGACGCCATGTCTACACAAAGCACGCGCCTGCCAACGGCGGTGTCGTCGAGGGAAGATCCGCTTCGGCCTTGCCGGCCACTGTTTGAGGCCCTGGAGGCGAGGCTGCTGTTGAGCGGGGCGGCGGAGGGGGCCGGCCTCCAGACGGTCGTTGCGCTCGGCATCGGGTATGACGGCGTGCTGTGGGAGGTCGACACGGCCACGGGAGCGGCGAGCAACCCGCGGGCGACCGGTGTCGATCATCCCGTCGGCATCGCGGCCGCGCGGTCGGGGGCGCTGTACGCGCTGACCGCTTCCGATTCGGCGTCCATTTCCGATGCGATCTACATGATCGACCCGACGACGGGCACGGCGACGTTAGCGGGGCCGACCGGGCTCAGCAACATCAGCGAGGGCGACCTGGACGTCGATCCGACCACGGGCGTGTTGTACGGCTTGCAGGAGGCGCCCGCCGGCGCCCGCGTCCTGTTCCGGATCCACCCGGCGACGGGGGCGGCGACCGTGATCGGCTCGATCGGCGCGGCCGGCGACCTGTCGGCGATGGCCTTCGACGATGGCGGGCAGCTCTGGGTGCTGGACACCGGCGGCGAGCGGCTGCTGAAGGTGGACAAGGCAACGGCGGGCGTGCTCAGCACTGTGGCGCTAAGCGCCGCGCTGGGCTCGGGGGCGGGGATGGACTTCGAGGCGGCCTCGGGCGACCTCTACGTCGTCGACGGCGGGATGGAAGGCACCGACGCGCTGTACACGCTGTCGACGGAGACTGGTCAGTTGACGCCGATTGGTCAGACCGGCCTGGCCGACGGGCTGGTCGGGCTGGAGTTCGCCGAGCTGCCACTGTCGCGCGTCATCAGCGGCTACAAGTGGAACGACCTCGACGGCGACGGACAGTGGGACGACGGCGAGCCGCCGATGGCCGGCTGCACTATCTACCTCGACTACAACGGCAACCTGGAGCCCGACCCCGGCGAACCGCAGGCCGTCAGCGACCACATGGGCTTCTACCTCATACCGGACGATCAGGTCGAGTGCACCCGCTTCCCCATGTGCGAGATCGTGCCGCCGGGCTGGGGTCCGAGTTGCATGGTCCTGTTGTGGGACATGGTGTTCGGCATCGACTACGACACGGGAGACCTCTACCGCATCAGCACCGAGACGGCCAAGGTCTGGAAGATCGGGAGCACGGGCCTGGACGGCTTCACCTGCCTCGCGTTCAGCCCGGACAAGACGATGTACGGCATTCGAGACAGGGACAGTGCCCACACAGAGCGGGACCTCTACACGATCAACCCGCTGACGTCGGAGGCGACGCGGGTCGGGCCGCTCGGAGAGGCTGGGGAGTGGGGTACGGCGCTGACCATCTCGGAGAGCGGCCTGGCTTACGCGGCTCGGGATACCACAGAAGGCGATGCGGAGCTGATCGAGATCAACCTGAGCACGGGGGAAGCAACGCTCGTCCACGAGCTCCAAGACACCCCCGTCTTCGGCATCAACGCCATGGAATGGCTCGACGAGACCGAGTCCGACCCGCACCACCTGGTTGCGTTGTCCAGCGTGGAGAATCAGGTGGTGCGCATCAACTCGAGCACCGGCACTTGGTGTTATTGTCAGCCATTCGACGCAGGCAGTGACGTCGGCATGACGATCGTTCGCGACCCGGGCTACTTCGAGGCCTCCGACAGTATGCAGGTCGGCTACATCTCGAAGGGCCACAGCCTCTACTGGTTCTACCCCCGGATCTGCGAGCGTGAGCTTGAGTACCAATCCGCCTCGCCGCAGAAGGTCGACAACTTCTACACCCCGACTCCGAACATCCAGGGCTTGGCGTGGCGGGATGGTTCGCTGGGGTCGATGGGAGCCTATCAGATCGTCGAGTTTACCTCGGCGCGGCAGATCATCCCGAACGTCAACTTCGGCAACCGGCGGGACGACGAGCCGCCGAAGGTCGCCGACGTGCGGGTCCGCGGGACGGGGTGGGAGCAGGAGTTTCTCGACTACCTGGCCGCCGAGGGCCTCGGGGAGGGCGGCTACTCGATTCCGGTCGGCTCGGCCGCCCAGCTCGACGAGCTGCCCTGGGTCAACGTCGACCAGATCGAGATCGCCTTCACCGAACCGGTCGCCGTCACCCAGAGCCACTTGGCCGTCTACGGGGTCAACGTCCCGAGCTACGCGGTAAGGGCCTTCACCTACGACGCGTCGACCAACACCGCCCGGTGGACGCTGACGGAACCCGTTCGGGCGGACAAGCTGCTGCTGGTGCTGTCGGATGACGTGACCGACGCGGCCAGCAACGCCCTCGACGGCGAATGGACCGACGGGGTCAGCACGTACACGTCGGGTGACGGGTCGGCGGGCGGGGAGTTCCGCTTCCGCCTGAATACCTTGCCCGGCGACGTCGACGGCAGCGGCGAGGTGCGGAGCAGCGACGTGATCAAGATCCGCCGGAAGGTCAACAACTCGGTCGGGGAACCGGACTACTCGTGTTTCTACGACGTCGACGGTTCCGGCGAGATACGGTCGAGCGACGTGATCAAGCTGAGGCGGAACACCAACACCGCCCTGCCGCCCGGCCAGCCGGTCCCCCCGCCCACTGCGCCGCAGGCCGCCCCCCAGACGCCGTACGACGAGTTGATCGCCGCGGCCCTGAAGGCCGATCGCCGCAGGGCCGGCCGCGACCCGCTCGCCCCTCCGCGCCTGGACGCGCTGTTGCTCGCCGACATCGTCCCGGCGCCAGTCTGACGGCCGGCGATGCCGCCGGCGCGGCAGATCATGCAAGCCCACGCTTGCGCATGTACGTGCCGACCATGCCCAGGGCGATCAGGCCGGAAACCAGGGAGACGGGCTCAGGGATGCCCATGTCCAACCGCACATCGTCCTGGCTTCTGCACTCGTTCCAGATCTGCACTTCGTCCATCTTGCCATCGAAACTGCTGCGTTCCCAGTCGGCATTTACTGAGCCAAACCACAGATCGAACGGAGTATCGCCGATCAGCCCCGCTATCCCGGCAGTCCCGGATCCTGCCGGGTCGCCGTCAACGTAGAAATCATAATGATCACTCGGCTCGAAGTATGAGAACGCAATGTGGACCCACTGGCTGGCTGGAACAGCACCAATCTCGCTTGGCACGTTTATATTGGGGATCCCGAGTCCCCGAGCCACGTAGAAGCTCAGCCTGCCCTGGGACGGCGCCTCGAGACCCCATGAGCCACCCGAGGGCGCTGAGTGCATGTGCTTGTTCACGATATGGCCGCTATGCCCGGTCGAGCCGCGCTTGATCCATGCCTCGATCGTGAAATCACCGGTGAGGTCCAGGTCGCCATGGTCGGGTACGCTGATGTGTCCGGCACTGAAGTCGCCCGGGAAGCTTCGTGACATGGCATTGCCGGCCGGGAGGAACGGGCGGTCCGTGCTGGGCACGATATCAGGTGTCGCCGTCCCATGGTGTCCATTGGCCGAGTCTCCCACCAAGATGCCTGTCGGCTCGTCGAAGTGCCATAGCGCGACCAGATCCGCATGGGCAGGCGAAACGGCGAGAGTGACGGCGATGAAGCCCAATCCGGCCAATATGTAGTATTGTCGCATCGCCCTTCTCCTTTTCGTGGCACGGACGATCGACTTACGGGGAGCCGAGCGGAACCGACCTCGGAGAGCGGGGCACAGAGCCGGATCCACCGGAACGGATTGTAGGGTCCTGGTGGCGACTCTGTCAAGCGGATTCCAGAAGCGGAACGCCGAGTACCCGACCGGCGTCCCTCCTTTCTCGTGGCTTCTCCGCCCCTGTCGGGCCTTCACTTGGGTATTGGGAATTGGGAGTTGAGCATTGAGCCTTCGCCTTCTGCTCTCTTTCCCTTTCCCCCGGCCCGGCGGACGGCGGGCTAGAGGTAATCCAGCAGCGAAAGCGACAGGGCCCTCGAGGTGGAGGCGAGGGCCATTTCGTAGAGCATCTGGGCCCGGGCCAGCTCGGCGGCGACTTCGACGAGATCGGCCTCTTCCATGGCGGCGGCCTGGGCTTCGGCGCTGAACTGGATGTTGTCGAGGCTCCGCCCGGTCACGTCGAGCGCCTCGAGCCTCGCGCCGGTCGACGTCATCGTTCGCGTCACCGTGCCGATGATCTCGCGGATCGACTCGTAGGACTTCTGGAGCAGCAGATGCTGCTCCTCCCCGGTCAGGCCGCGGGCGTTGCGCAGCACGTCGCGGGCCTGGATCAGTGTGCCGAACAGGTCGAACGTGCCGGGCACGCGGACCGGCTCGAGGCCCGTCCGCCGCACGCCGCGGACGTCCACGTAGAGCAGCCGTCCCTCGGCGTCGGCGAGGGCGAGGTTCGTCTCCGTGAAGTCCGACAGCGCCACCGGCGCGCCCCCGCCGTCGATCGACACGGTGGCGGTGGACTTGATCGACACGGTCGCGGGCGCGACCAGCGCGCCGTTCAGGCCCGTCACGTCGACGTGGACCACGTCACCGTCGGCGTTGGCCACCGCCAGGGCCGTCTCCGTGCCCGCGAACGCGACGGCCGGGCCGCCGACGAACGCGATGGTCTGGCCCGGCACGTCGACGACGAGGTCGTACTCCCCCAGCGCCGTGTCCACAAAGGCCGCCGCGCCGCTGACCGCCAGCCCGCTGCCGTCCGGGTCGTTGGTGATCGTCGTCTGATCGTGGGCGATCTGGACGTACACGTCGCCGCGGATGGTGGCCGTGCCGGACCCGGCGGTCGCGCCGGTCTGGCCGAGCATGTTCGGGTCCTGGCGGTCGTCGCTCCGGAAGGCCCGCTCGCCGACGGCGACCGACGAGACCGTCACGCCGGGCGCGACGGGGACGGGGAGGGACTCGCTGCTGCCCATGTAGCGGACGGCCGTGATGTACTCCCCGTCGCTCTCGCTGGCGTATGGCGCCGTGTCCGTCTTCGCGCCGCTGAACAGGTACCGCCCGAAGGCGTCCGTGTTGACCACGAAGAGCATCTGCTCGAGGATGCCGTCGATCTCCCCGGCGACGACGTTGCGTGCGCTCTGGCCGTACGTTCCGCTGGCGGCCTGTTCGACCTTCGCCAGGACCGTCTGGAGGCTGCTGGAGACCTCGGAGACGACGTTGTGGTTCTGCTCGAGCATTCCGGCCACGTCGGCGAGGTTTTCGGCGTAGGTTCCCAGCATGCCGGCCTGGGCGCGGAGGGTGAGGATACGGTAGGCGGTGGACGGGTCGTCGGAGGCGCGGTTGATCCTCGCGCCGGTGGCGGCCTGCTCCTGGAGGGCCACCATCCGCCGGGCGTGGTTGCCCAGCCCGGCCTGGCCGGTGCTGATAATGCTCGCCCAACTGCTCATCGGTTTCTCCGAAGCTACAGCAGCTCGATCAGCGTCTGCATCATGTTCTGCTGGACGCCGAGGACCTTGGCCATGCTCTGGTACATCCTCTCGAAGACCATCAACCTGGTCGCCTCGTCGTTGAGGTCCACGCCGCTGATCGCGTCGATCTGGGTCTCCAACTGGCGGCTGACGTTCTCGGCGGCGTCTATCCGGGCCTGCCGGATCGCGATCTTCTGCCCGACCTCGCTGATGACCAGGCTGAGAAAGCCCCCCGGCGCCGATCCGTCCAGGTCGGCTGCCGTACGCACCTCCGTGTCGGCCATGTGGCGGACGTTGAGGTTGTCGAGCCCGTCGGTCCCCCGCGCCGTCGCCAACAGGCCCGGGTCGTCGAGGATCTCCCCGCGGACGGCCATGTCCGACGCGCCCGTGCCCGTGAACAGCGCGTTGATCCCGGCGGCCGCGAGGAAGCCCGACGGGTCCGAGTCGGCCAGCACGTCGATGCCGAACTGCTCGCCCGCCGTCAGCGAGCCGGCGCCGAAGGAGACGGCGAGGCCCTCGTAGATCTCGACGGCCTCCCCCGCGCCGTAGCCCCGGCCGACGTCGAACGTGGTGATCAGTTGCCCCGCGCCGTTGCGGACCTCGAGGACCACCCCGGCGTCGATGCCGACGGCCCCGCCGCTCTGGACGGTGACGGTCAGCCGGTCGTTGACCGAACCGTCGTAGATGCCCGTCAGGGCCACGGCGGCCGTGCCGCTCCACTCACTGACCATCGCGAAGCCCGGCCCGGCCGGGTCGGCGGTGGCCTCGACGGCGAACTGTTCCCCGGCGACCAGCGTGCCGGCGGCCAGCGAGACGGTCAGCCCTTCGTCGACCGCCAGCGGCGTGCCCGCCACGTACGTGTTGCCCACGTCCAGCGTGGCCACGAGCACCCCGGCGGCGTTGCGGGCCTCGACGGTCAGCCCGGCGTCGACACCCACCGTGCCGCTGCCCATCGCCGTGAACGTATACGTCTGGTCCACCGCGCCCGTGTACGCGCCGCCTTCGGTCGGAACCGACGTGCCCGTCCACTGCGTGCCCACCACCGCCTCGGAGGCCGGGAGGAAGTCGAATCGATACCCGCCGATGCCCTCGACGTGCAGCCGCGAGTCGACCGCCGTGGCCGACAGGTGCGCCGGGTCCAGGCTGTTGAGCTTCGCCGCGACCGTTTTGAGCGTGTCGGCCGCCGGGTCGATCCAGATCCGCCTGACCGTCGTCCCCGCCCCGGCCGGGTCGACGATCCGCACGTGCAGCGGCCCGGCCGTGACGGGCAAGTCCCACGTCTCCAACGCCGCGTCGGCTGCCGGGACCCGCACGCCGGTCAGCGCGTCGAACGACCCGGACGTGCCGACGCCCTGGACGTGCAGGCGGTTGATCTCGCCCATCATGTGGGCGGCGAGGGCGTCGAGATTCGTGCGGACCTCGGCGAGCAGGTCGTTCTTCATCGAGATCAGCCCGCCGATCCGCCCGCCGCGGGCGTCGGTGTTGTAGCCCGGCTTGCCCTCGATGCCGACGCCGATCAACCCGCTGGATTCCGTGCCGACGGTCATCGTCTGGACGGTCTTCTTCGAGACCAGCGCCGTGCCCCACGCGATCACGTCGACCGTCCCCGTGCCGTCCGGGTTCGACAGCGTGCGGACGTCGACCAGTTCGGCCAGGTTGCTGAGGGCCTGGTCCCGCTGGTCGGCCAGCAGGTTCGGCGTCGCGCCGTGCCGCGTGCTCGTCTCGATCTCGTGGTTGAGCTGCCCGATCTCCTCGGCCAGGGCGTTGGCCTCCGTCATCAGGTTCTGGGCTTCCAGGCGGATCTGTGTGTCGAGCTGGTCGAGCGCCTGCCCGGCTTGGCGGAAGGCGTCGGCCAGCGTGCCGGCGGCCCAGGCGGCCTGCTCGCGGAGGACGTGGCTGGCCGGGTCGGCGGACAACTCCCGCAGCGAACCGAAAAACCGCTCCAGCGCCCTGGCCAGGCCGCTGTCTTCGAGCGTGCCGAAGACGGTCTCCACGGCCTGGAGGGCGGCCAACTCCTGCGAGAGCTGCCCCGTCTGGGGGTGCTGGCGGAGCAACTCGGCCTCGAGGAGCCGGTCGACGCCTCGCTGGTACTGCGAGATCTCGGACCCGCCGATCGGCACGCCGAGGACGCGGTCGGTCTCGAGGGGCCTGATGACCACGCTCTGGCGGTGGTAGCCGTCCGTCCCGACGTTGGCGATGTTCGTCGCGGCCAACTCGATGGCTCGCTGGGCCACCTTCAATCCGCTCAGGCCGATGGAGAAGTTCATCGCTCAAAGCTCCGCGTCCACCAGCCCCGGGCCCGTGCGCCAGGGGTCGGTTCCGACGGCGTTGTACGTCGTGGCGCTGTCGCCTTCCGGCAGCAGGCTCGCCAGCAGCATGCGGTTGATGCGGGCGCACTCGGAGACGAGAACGACGGCCCGCACGTGCTCCATCTGGAGCCGATCGACCAGCTCGATGATCCGCTTTCTCTGCCCGGTCAGCCCGTTGCGGCACTCGGCCGGCAGGAGGCCGATCAGCGTCGAGAGCCTCAACTCGTCCGCCTGTCTCCCGAACCGCCGGGCCAGCTCCGCCCGTGCGGCGCGGAGCTTCTCGTCGGTGGCCGCCTGGAGCTGTTGGGCCCGGTCGATCTGATCGAGCAGCCTTCCGACGGCGTCCTCGTCGCGGTCGACGATCGCCCCGCACAGCGAGGCGAGCTGCGACCGCCGGAGATCCAGCAGGGCGCTCTCCTCGTCGAGCAGGCGCCGCAGCGTTTCCACGGCGTCCGGCCTGTCGGGCTCGGGCGGGATCACAAAAGCTGCTCCACCGCCCCGGGCGCCGCCCCGTCGGCATCGCCGGCCAGGTGCTCGAATTGCCGGTACAGGTCCTTCCACATTCCCAGCCCGCCCTTCTCGGCGATGTCCCGGGCCAGGAAGCTCCAGAACATCCCCTGGAGCTGCTTGCCCGTGGAGCTGGTCAGCAGCCCGGAGTCGGGGATCGAGTTCTTCATCTCCTCTAGCATCTTGTGCAGGAAGACGGATTCGAAGTCCTTCGCCGCGCGGACCAGCGCGTCGCGGCCCTGCCCGGCGGCGCCTTGGCGGAGCCGCTCCAGCGCGGCGGCGCCCGGCGGGCCCAGGAGGTCGCCCGGCGAGATCGGCTTGATCGGCAGATCGGCGGTGCTCACGATGGGCTCCTCTACATGATCCTCAGTTCGGCCTGGAGCGCGTTGGCCCGCTTGAGCGCCTCGAAGATCGCGATCATGTCGCGCGGCGTCAGCCCCATCGCGTTCAGGGCCCGCGCCAGGTCGGAGACGCTGACGGCCCGGTCCACCACGTTCAGCGAGCCCTTCTCCTCGATGGCCTTGATGGACGTCTGGTTGATCTTCTCGGTCGTGCCGGTTCGGCTGAACGGCTGGGGCTGCGAGACGCCCTCCCGCTCCTCGGTGACGATCGCGAGGTTGCCGTGGGAGATGGCAACGCGGCTGATGCCCACGTTCTGCCCGACGATGATCGTGCCCGTCCGCTCGTTGACGATGACCATGGCGGGCACGTCGCTCTTGACCTCCAGCGCCCCGATCCGGTCGATGAAGCCGGTCAGGGCGGTCTTGCCCACCGTCTTCGGCAGCCGCACGCGGATCGTGCCCGCGTCGGCGGCGTAGCTGCTGCCGGCGTACAGGCCGTTGATCTGCTTGGCGATCCGCCCGGCCGTGGTGTAGTCCGCGTTGCGGAGCAGCAGCGTGATCTGACCGTTCTTGACGACCTCGGCCAGCTCCTCTCGCTCGACGGTCGCCCCGGAGGTGATCCGGCCGACGGTCTGGTGGTTCTTGACCACCGAGCTGGTCTGCCCGCTGGCGGAGAACCCGCCGATCGACACCGAGCCCTGCGCCACGGCGTAGACGCGTCCGTCGGCCCCGACCAGCTCGGTCATCAGCAGCTTGCCTCCCTGGAGGCTCTCGGCGTTGCCGATCGTCGAGACGGTCACGTCCAGCCCGCTGCCGAGGCGCGACCAGGGGCCCAGCTCGGCGGTCACCAGCACGCTGGCGATGTTCTTGCTGGCCAGGTCGTCGGGCTTCAGGACCAGGCCCTTTCGGCGGAGGATGTTCGTCAGGGCCTGCCGGCTGGCGGCGGAGTTGTCGCCCGTCCCGTCCAGCCCGATGACCAGCCCGTAGCCGTGCAGCGGGTTGCCGCGGACGCCCTGGATGCTCGTGATGTCCTTGATCCGCTCGGCGCCGCAGGGCGCGGCGGCCGCGATGACGATCAGAATGCCGATGACCCGACGCCACATGTCTCGCACTCCGGTTCTATTCGGGGTTCAGCGCGTTGAGGATCCGCGCCAGCCAGCCCGGGCGGGTGAAGAGGCTGTCCTGGCCGCGGCTCTTGTAGACCATCTTGAAGTCGGCCACCTTCTTGCTGCTGACGGTGTTGTCGAAGGCGATGTCGCTCGGGCGGACGATGCCGCTGGTCTGAACGGTCTGGCTGTCGCCGTCGACGACCCGCTCCCGCTTGCCGATGACCACCAGGTTGCCGTTGGGCAGCACGTCCTCGACGGTCACCGTGATCTTGTCGGTGACCTTCTTCTCCGTCTCGACCTCTGCCTTGCCGTCGAACTTGTTGGCCGACGAGGCCGCCACGTCGATGTTCGGCAGCTCCCAGATCCGCCCCTGGAGCCAGTTGATCATGTTGCCCAGGTTCACCGTCCCGCCGCTCTTGGCGGTCCGGTTGGCGCTCTTGTCCAGCTTCCGCGTGGTCTCGTTCTCGATCTTGCTGGACTCCTCGATGAGGATGGTCAGCGAGTCGCCCACGTTGCGGGCCGTGTCGTCGGCGTAGAGCTTCTGCGCCCGCTTCTGTCCCTTCGCCCAGATCGAACCTGCGCGGGCCGTCGCCGCCGCCGCCAGCATCGCTGCCGCCAGGGCGGCCCACCGTATCGGCCTGCCTCTGCCGCTCATTTCTTCGCCTCCGGGATGACCGGCTCGACGACGCCGTCGAAGGCGACGCGCCCGGTGATCACGCGCTTGGAGTCCACGTTTCGCACCTTGATGAAATCGCCGGGCCGGCCCTCCTGGAGGGCCTGTCCGACGGCGGTGATCAGGAAGCCCGCCCCCTGCACCCGCAGGCGGATCATCTGGTTCCGTTTGATCAGCAGGGCGGGCCTCTTCTTCGCCGCCATGCCCGGGCGAATGACCGCCCCCGCCGACAGGCGCCGCCTGGCCAGCAGGCCGAACGGCTCCTGCCAGTTGCCCGCCGGAGGGCTCGAGACGTACGCCGTCTGGATCTCGACGTTCTGCTTCGTCAGCGGCGCCCCGGCGGGGACGGGCTTGACCGTCACGGCCCGGCGGACGGCGTACATCCGCTTGTAGAGCACCTCGCGCAGGGCCACCTGCTTGCCGTCTCGGCGGATCGAGACGACGACCTTGACGTGCCCGGCAGCCCCGGTGTCGGCCCGCTTGCAGACGTACCGCAGCTCGCCGCGCCCGGGGACGACGGCGTCGTCGGGCTTGCGGACGAGGCGGTAGATGCAGTCCTCGCCCTCGGGGCGGGACGTGTTGAGGAACGCCTCGGCCTGCTCGAGCAGCCGGGTCGTGCCGACGGTCCGCTCGTGGCGTGTGACGGTGACCGCCTTCGCGCCGACGAATCGGACGCGGTCGGCGGGCACCTTGGACGCCACGAGGCGGGCGAGGATGGTCTGCCGGGTGATGACGAGGCTCTCTTTCGGCCAGGGCGCCCGGCCCATGGGGACGGCGCGGGCCCGGGCGGCGAGTTGGGCGTCCTGGCAGGCGAGCACGCTGATCGCGCCGAGGGCCAACTGCGCCGCGTCGATCTTGACGGTCCGCGGCAGGTAGATTCTGACGGGCTGCTCGCCGGCCTCGCCGGCCGCCGCCGGACAGGCCGCCAGGGCCGCCGCCGCTGCCATGATGAGGGTCTTCACGTGCTTCTCCTAGGTGATGAGCCGGTTTGCGGTGTTGAGCATCTCGTCGCCGGCTCGGATGGCCCGCGAGTTGATCTCGTAGGCCCGCTGCGCCTTGATCAGGTTCACCAGCTCGGTGACCATCTGAACGTTGGCCCGCTCGAGCATCCCCTGCCGGACCGCCCCGAACCCGTCCTGGCCGGCCGTGCCCGAAACCGCCGCGCCGCTGGCCTCGGTCTCCTTCAGCAGGTTGTCGCCCTCGCTGCTGAGCCCCGCCGGGTTGGCGAACCGCGCCATCGTCAGCGTGCCGACGTTGGTGTTCGTCCCGTCGGAGCCGTGGCTGATCACCGTCCCGTCGGAGCCGATGCTGATCTTGGTCGCCTCCTGGGGGATCGTCAGGCCCGAGCCGACCATATGGCCCTGCGCGGTGACGAGCTGGCGGTTGGCGTTGAGCTGAAGCGCCCCGTCCCGCGTGTACCGCAGCGAGCCGTCGGGCAGGGTGACCTCGAAGAACCCGTTGCCCATGATCGCCAGGTCCAGCTCCCGCGAGGTGGCCTCCAGCTCGCCGGGGGTGAAGATCTTCGTCGTCGCCGCCGCGTGAACGCCGCTGCCGATTTCAAAGCCCGTCGGCGCGATCACCCCGGCGGCCGTCTCCCGCCCGGCCTCCGCGATCTTCACGTACATCAGGTCCTGGAAGTCCACTTGGCTGCGCTTGAAGCCGGACGTGTTGATGTTGGCCAGGTTGTTCGCGATGACGTCCACGACCATCTGCTGGCCGGCCATCCCCGTCGCCGCCGTCGAAAATGCTCTCAGCATCTGTCACTCCCTGTCAGACTCGCCGCCTCGGCCCCGCGATGGGGGGGCGGCGTTCGCCGTCCGTCATTCATCGTTGCCCCGCACTGGCTCATCCCATCGCCACCTGGAGGATGTTCTTCATCTGCTCATCCTGCACGTGGATGCTCTTGAGGTTCGCCTCGTACAGCCTCGTGACGGTGATCAGCCCGACCAGCTCCTCGACGACCGAGACGTTGGACGATTCGACGTAGCCCTGGCGGACGTGGGCGTCCTCGGCGGGCTTCTCGGCGTCGGCCGAGGCGCGGAAGCAGTTCTCGCCGACCGGCACGAGTGCCGAGGGGTCCTCGAAGTCCACGATCCTCAGCTTGCCCAACTCCTGCCCGGCGACGGAGAGGGTCCCGTCGGCGGAGATCTGCAGATCGGCCGGGCTGACCATCGGCGGGAGCGTGATCTGTCCGTTCTGCCCCGAGACGATCCGCCCGCGGACGTCGACCAGTTGGCGGTTGACGTCCACGGCGAACTTGCCGTTGCGCGTGTAGAGGACCCCTTCGGGCGATCCCTCGAGGCGGAAGAAGCCCCGCCCCTCCAGCGCCAGGTCGAGCCGGCTTCCGGTCTGCGTCATCACGCCCTGCGAGAAGTCCATCGTATGGAAGGGGACGAGCTGTGCCTCCCCGCTGGCGTCCTCGCTCGCCTGGGCGGACGCCGTGTCCAGCACCTCCTCGAAGGACGTCCGACGCCGCTTGAACCCGGGCGTCGTGGCGTTGGCCAGGTTGTGCGTGATGGAGCGGTAATGCTCCGTCAACGCCGTCAGGCTCGATGCGGCCGAACTCGTGAAACCGGACATTCTCGACCTTCCCTATTCGCCCTCGCCCTTGCCTTTGGCCTCGTCGGCCGGCTCGCCGGCCACCCGGGCGGCGGCGTTGGCGTGCGCGGCGGCGTTGGTCTCCTGTGTGAGCCGGGCCACCTCCTCTTCGTTGAGCCCCAGCAGCTCGACGACGAGGTCGGCCTGTCCGTCCTCGGTCGGCCGGACGCGCCGGACCTTGCCCAGCCCTTCGATCACCCGGTTGGGGGCGAGGTCCAGCGTCAGCAGGATCCGCTGCCCGGCCCGCGCCTCGATGGGCGCACGGAGCTTCAGGCCCGTCCCGGCGATCTCGATCAGCTCGCCGGTGACGAACTCGTGCTTGCCGACTTGGCTGTCCTGACGCCACATCGGGAAAGTCGCCAGGTGGGCGAGCTTGCTCGTCGGCACGCGCGGGAAGCGTCGGCGGTTGATGAACCGCGGCCGGCCCATCCGGCCGAGCGTGATCTTGCCCTCCTCGCTTCGCACGACGGGGGCGTCGAACTCCCATAGCGAGCCGCCTTCGGCGTACTGGAGAAGCCAGCTCTCGCCCGGCTTGCAGGCCATCGGTGTCGAAGGTTCGACGACCAGCTCCTCGTCGGCCGTGGCGGCGACATGTACGTCGAAAGTGGCCGAGCGGCCCCGGTAGATGACGGCCAGCCGGTCGCCTTCGTTCAGGCTCGGCGCCAGCGGCGAGGCCGTCTCGGGCGCCGCGCCGTTGACGGCCGGGGCCGGTCGGCCCACGGCGAGCCTGCCCCGCATCGACTCGATCAGCACGCTGATTCCATCGCGCCGTTCGGCGCTCAAGGAGGTCACCCGCCTGCTGGTCAGCAGCCGGTTTGCCCCGCGATCGAAAGCCTCCGCCGAGCTGAGCAGGGCCGTTGCGTTGCGCACCTTGGCGGCCTTTGCGATGGCCAGCAGCACGTACAGCTCCGGATCGGTCAGCCCGACCTGGCGGGCGCGGGCCTCGAGGACCTGGCGGAAGGCCTTGGTCTCCGCAGCGCGGCGGTAGAGCAGCAACGCGATCAGCGCGGCAAAGAGAATGATCGCGATGAGCAGCAGCAGCGGGGTCAGCCAGGCCGACCCCGTCGCCGGCGCGCCCGACCAGTCCCGCGCGGCCATGTACTTGTCCACTGCGTCCAGCGCACGGGGGGCCGGGGGCCATCCGTTCAGCAGCAGAAGGCAGCGGTCCATGGTCGTCTCCGCCTCCCAGCGGTGTTACCGGATCAGGTTGGTCAGCTCGCGGAGCATCTCGTTGCTGACGCGAATGGTTCGTGCGTTGGCCTGGAAGCCGTTCTGCGCCTGGATGAGGCTGACGAACTCGTTGGCCACGTCGACGTTGGACGTCTCCAGCGCCCCGCCCTGGATGGCGCCGGCCCCGCCGGAGAGGGCCTTCGTGGGGATTGGCTCGCCGGAGTTGGCCGAGCTGGAGAAGTAGTTGCCCCCCAGCGCGATCAGCGCCGGCGGGTTCTGGAACGTCGTCATCCGGATCGCCGCGATGTCCTGCCGTACGCCGTTGGAGAAGATGCCCGTCAGCACGCCCCCGCGCGACACCGAAAAGCCCGACAGCCAGCCGGAGGCGAACCCGTCCTGACCCCAGGCCGCCGCCGTCGGCGCCCCGCCGACCTGCGTCAGGCCGTCCATCTCCCCGAGTGTGCCGAAGTTCACCGCGATGCTCACCGTCGTGTTCGGCGCGTTGGCGAACTGCATCTCGAAGTTGCGGTTCAGCGGGTCGTCCAGCCCGCCGTACGTGCCGTCGAACAGGAAGTTGATCCCCTCGATTCGGCGCGTGACGACGTCCACGTCGCCCGTGATCGACGTCAGCACCAGGTCCCACTTGTTGTTCGTGGTCGTCTTGACGAAGGTCGCCTCGAGGATGTGGCTGACGCCCTGGGCGTCGAAGACCTCGATGTTCGTCGTCTGCGCCGCCTCGCCTCCGACCTGCTCGAAGACGAAGCTGTTCGGCAGGTCGATCGACCCGGCCGAGCCGGGCTTCATCGACAGGCCCAGCTCCGTCACGCTGTACCCGCTTTCCATGTCGGTCAGGTACAACTGCCCGTTGGAGATCGTCGCGCTGGACCACTGATCGGTCGGATCCGCCGGGTTGGCGTAGGTGGCTGTGATCGCGTCGAGCAACTGCCCGATCGTCTTGGTCTGACGCCCGCCGAAGCCGTCGTCCTCGAAGATCTCGAACTCCACGGCCGCCACGGCACTGCCGTCCCTTCGGCTGCCGTCGATGAGGATGACGTCGCCGTCGACCAGCGGGACGTCGACGTTGGCCAGCTCGACCATGCGCGTATCGCGGGAGGCCTCGCCGCCGGTGGCCATCATGTAGTCGATCCCCGAGGCCAGCGTGTTGGTCGTCGATGAGCCCTGGTTGGCGCTGAGGTTGCCGTTATAGGTGATCTCGCTGGTCGGCTGGGCCGGCAGGGCCTGGTCGTACGGCACGTGGATCGAGCTGCTGGTGGGGTCCTGGAAGCCTTCGTCGACGCCTTCCGAGCCGATCCGCTGGACGCGGTAGCCCGTCGACGGGTCGACCAGGTAGAACTGGGCGTCGACGGCGAACGCGCCGACCCGCGTGTACACGTCGGTCTGCCCGTCGTTCAGGACGAAGTAGCCCGCCCCCTCGATGCCCATGTCCAGCGGCTGGCCCGTCGTGAGCAGGCTGCCCTGCGTCATGTCCTTGTCGACGCTGGCCAGGCTCACGCCGCTGCCGACCTGCTGGGGGTTCGTCCCGCCGGTGGTCTCGCCCGGCTGAGACGCGTCGCGGAGCGTCTCGCTCAGCAGGTCGCTGAACCGGACGCGGCTGCCCTTGAACGCCGCCGTGTTGACGTTCGCCAGGTTGTTGCCCGCCACGTTGATCATCTCCTGGTGGGCCTTCATCCCCGACACGCCGGTCATCAGTGCGTTGCTCATTCGTCAGTCCTCTCGCTGGAGCGGCCGTCTTCAGTTGCGAACCGCCTGTACCGCCTCGAGGTCGAACTCGAACGGGCCGACCGTCAGGCGAATGCCTTCGTCGAACACCTTCACGCTGTCGACCCGCCCGACGTGCAGATCGCTTCGGCCCTCCGGGGTGAACTCGATCTCCTTGCCGATCATCGCCATCGCCTGGAGCCGCTGCTGACTGGCCAGCACGTCCTGGAACGTGCCGTTCATGTGCTCCAGTTGCTCGAGGCTCGAAAGCTGGGCCAACTGCGTGGCCAGCTCGCCGTTATCCAGAGGCTCCATCGGGTCCTGGTTCTGCAACTGCGTGACGAACAGCTTCATGAAGTCCGACCGGATGTCGTTGGCGCTGCCGCCCATCGTCGTCCCGCCAACCGGTGTGATGGCGCTCATCGGATGCTCCTAGATCCAGACGTTGATCGAATCGTCGTCGGCCCGGCCGGTCAGGGGGTCTTCGTCGCCGCCAGTCGGGGCCGGCTCAAGCCGACCGCCGCCGCTCGGATCGCCCTCGCGGTCCGGCGCCTCCCGCTGCGGGGCGTTCTGCCGGCCTTCCTGATACTGTGGGAGCGTCGAGTCCGTCTGGCCGTCGCGGTCGGGGTTGCTCAACTGCACCTCCAGCCGCCGAAGCTGCACGCCGCTCTCGGCCAGCCGGCTGGCGAGCTGGGTCGTCTCGCGATGCAAGTCCTGGAATGTCCTTGGGTTGTCTACGTGGACGACGCCGCGGATCTCTCGGCCTTCCGCCTGAAGCGTCAGCCGGACGCGGCCGAGGTGCGGGGGATTCAGCCGGACGACGATCTGTTGACCGGCCCGGAGCCCGACATCGGGCAGCGACTCGGCGATCTGGTCGATCACGGGCGTCTGGGGCCGGGGTCCGGCCTCCACGGTGGGTGCTGCGCTCGACACGACCGACGTCGTCTGTGGGGCAGCGACTTCTATGACCTCGACGTCCTGGAGTATCTCCGCCGCCGGTTGCGTCTGACGGGCCGGGACCGCCGGGACAGCGACCGGGGCCGCCGCGGCAGCGGTCGGGGGCTGCTGTGTTGAGATAACAGGTGATTCTGAGCGTGTTTGCGGTTCCGCATGGGCCTCGGCGGCTTGCGGTTGGGCCGTTGGACCCGTGGGGGCCTCGCGGGGCTCGGCCACGGTGGCCGTGGCCGCAGCGGCCGGGGTCGACCGGTTGGTCACCTGGCTGACCGGCGGGCCGTCAGGGACGCCGGCGGCCGGCTCGGCGGGGGCTTTGCCAACGTCCGCCGCGGGTCTGACGGTCTGTGCGGCCGGCCGCTTACCTGATGTCGCGGGAGAGGAATCGGCGGCAAGTGCGTGGCCGTCGGGGGTCCGGGGCTTCTGGCTGGATACCGTAACCGGTTTTTCGGCCTTCGTTTGCTTCGTGTTGGGCGAGGCGTTGACCGTCGCGGCCTGCGATGCGGCTGCGGCCACCGTTGTTGCCTCGGCCGGCGCGACAGGGAGCGTCGGGGCGGCGATGGCGGTCGGCACGGCGGTCGGCACGGCGGTCGGTTCGGCGGTCGCTTCGGCAGTCGGCACGGCGGCGACAGGGGCGGTTGGGGCAGGCGCCTTCCGAGGTCCGCCGCCGGCCACAGAGACGCCGTCTGTCTTGGCCTTGGCCTCTGTCTTGGCTTTTCCCCTCGCCGCCGCCCGAACTGCCCGCGCCTTCCCGGAGGCCTGCGTCAGGCGCAGGGCTACCGGGACCAGTCCGGCGGGCAGGGTCGGCAGCTTGGGCGCCAGCCCGCCGCCCGACTCGATCGGGTCGGTCGGGCCGGCGGCAGACTGGGCCAACCCGGCCACGATCTGACTGAACGGGGTCTTCGCCGCCAGAGGCTGATCCGGTGGCGTGACCGGGCCGACCTTTGTTCGTGCTCGCGCGGTCCGGCCCTTGCGGCCGGCACGTGGCGACCGTCGGCCATCGGCTGGCCGCTCGCCGGTCGCCCGGCGCTTGCCGTGTCGCTTGGTTCCGCCCGGGGCGGACGGCTCGGCGGGCGGCTGGTTGCCTTCGGCCGCCTCGCGGGGGCGCTTGGGCTGTTCGGGGCCGTCCGGCTCGGCGGTCGGACGGGATGGCTCCTCGCGGCGGTCGGCGGCGAGCCGGCCGCTGTCAGAGGAAGACGGCTGTCCCACTGGCCCGGCCGGGGCGGACGTGCCCCCGGCGGCGGGCACGGACATGATCAGGTCCGTCGTGCTGATAGGCAGGCTGTTCATACGGAGGTCCTTGCACAAGTCACGTCGCGGCTCGGAGCAAACGGTGTGCCATTGGTTCGGAAGGCCCCCTGGCCGTATGCATAAGATATTATCTATACAAGGTTTAAGTCATATAAGCAACAGGGGCAGGCCCCCGGGACCGTCGGTTGAGAATTGATCGGAACGGCGGAAGAAGCTTCCGGCCGGCGGAGGGAATCTCCGCTCCCGGCGACAGATTATTCCGGTTCCTGCCGAACTCCACTAGAGGAATCGCGCGCGATCTGCCGACATTCTCTATACCCTTCGCGTCGATCGAGGGCCGCCAAGTTCGGCTACGGCCATGTGATGGGACGCTCGGAACGGAGTCCGAGGCAGATGTCGGACAGCAGGCAGGACGATTTGCGGACCGTGATGGTCGTCGCCCCCGCGTCGGCCGGGCGGGCCGAGCTGCGCCTGGCCCTGCTGGACTACGCCCGCAACGTCCTGACTGCCGAAGACGTCTGGGAGGCCCTCCGCGTTCTGGCCCGGAGCCCCGCCGAGCTGGCGATCATCTGCGAGGACGTGGCCGCCGCCGAGGCGTTGAGTTTCGTCGAGCAGGCCCGCGTGGCATCCCCCGAGACCCGTGTGGTCGTCACCGCGCGCCGGCCGAGCGTGAAGTGGGCCGTCGACTTCGTGCGCGCCGGCGCGCGCGACTACCTGCCCGGCCCGCTGCTGGGCGAGCGGCTGGGCGAGTTGGTATCGGGCGTTCGGCAGGAGTTGGCCTCCCCCAACGGCGGCCCGCAGCGGCTGTTCTGCAAGGCGTGTCCTCCCGGCGTGCCGATGGTCGGCCGCAGCGAGGGCATGGAGGAGTGCCTCGAGACGATCCGCCTGGTCTCCGAGAGCCGGTGCAACCCGATCCTCCTGCTGGGCCAGACCGGGACGGGCAAGGAGTTGGCGGCCCGGGCGGTGCATGCCTGGCGGTGTGGGGATCCGGAGCGTTTCGTCGCCGTCAACTGTGCGGCCCTGACGGCGAACCTGCTGGAGAGCGAGCTGTTCGGCCACGTCAAGGGGGCGTTCACCGGCGCCGACCGAGACAAGACGGGCCTGTTCGAGTTGGCCGGCTCGGGGACGATCCTTCTCGACGAGATCAGCGAGATGCCGCTGGCGCTGCAAGCGAAACTGCTTCGCGTCCTCCAGGAGCGGACGTTTCGCCGGGTCGGCGGGACGAAGGACCTCGTCTGTAGCGCCACGATCATCGCCTCGAGCAACCGCGATCTCCTCGCGGACGTCAAAAACGGCAAGTTCCGCAAGGACCTGTACTACCGTTTGGCGGTCTTTCCGATCACCTTGCCGCCGCTGGCCAGTGACAAGCGCCGGGCCGATATCCCTCTGCTGGCGTCTTACTTCATTGAGGCCTCCGGAGTCGCTTCCCGGGGCGACATTCAGGGCCTGACGGCCGCCGCCGAGCAGATCCTGCTGGCCCACGACTGGCAGGGCAACGTTCGGGAGCTGCGCAACGTCATCGACCGCGCGATGATCCTGGAGCGGTCGGACCGGATCACGCCCGGCAGCATCCGCCTGGACCGCCCGGAAGAGGCCCACCAGCCCCGGGCGGCCAGGTCGCCGAAGGACTTCTCTCTGGAGACGGCGGAGATCGAGTTCATCGAGCGGGCCCTGAAGGAGACGGGCTGGCAGCGGACCCGGGCGGCGGCCCTGCTGGGGATCACCCGGGCGACGCTGCACGCAAAGCTGAAGCGTTACGGCATCCAGGCGCCGGACGCCCGCTCGGCCGCAGCCGCCCAAGACGCCAACCCCGCTGCGCCGGCCGAAAAGGCGCTCGAGCCGGCCAGTACGCCGTGACTGGCTCGAGGCTCCACGAGCCTCTGCCCCGCGCGGCCGAAAAGCGAACACCCCGCTCAATTCCCTGGCGCGCCGCTTGATCCCCGTCCCGCCTTTCCGCCGGCCGCGCCGAAGCTGCCCGGATTCCCGTCCAGGGCAGTTGCCGAAGTAAACTCCTGTCAACACGGCGCTTCATGCGAGTCTTCGTCCCGGCACATGCCGGAGCGGGCATGGGCTTTCGGCCTGGTGCAGGGGTGGCTGGGAAGCGGCGCGGGATCTGGCACGACGGTTGCACAGCGGCTCGGCGTGACGTCCTGCGCCGGCGGTCGGTCCGCGACGGGCCCGCTGCCGGAGAGATGGAATGATGGCCGAAGAAGACATCGAACAACCCGATCCGAAGGAAGGGGAATCTGGCGGTTCGGCCCAGGATCCGGCCCCGATGTCCCTCCAGGAGATCATCAGCCGCCGGCGCGAGGAGCTGAAGCGCAAGCTCTCCGGGGCCGAGGACGGGCCGGCGGACGGCGGAGATGGGGCCGGGGCTGCCGGCGCGCCTGGCGGATCCGAGCAGCCGGCCGAGCAGCCGGCGGAAGCGGCCCCGGCGGACCGCGGCGCGGGGAGGCCGCCCGACGGGGGCGGGCGAGGCCGGCCGGCGGGGACCCGTGCGGCTGCGGTCGACCCGGCGCTGGTGGCGGCGGCGAGCCAGAGGCGGCCGGGCTGGATGTCGGCCGTCATCGTCATGAACACGTTCCTGTTGGCCATCGTCGGTGGGGTGCTGATCTACGTGCTGTCGGGTCGGTCGGGCCAGCCGAGCGCCGCCGACGCGGCCCTGACGGCGATGGCGATGCTGGAGAAGGCCCGTCAGGGCGGGCTGGACGGGGTGGTGACCGGCGCGAACGAGCTGCCCGGGCCGATCGCCACGGCGACACAGCCGACGACGGCGGTGACGGGGCCGTTGGAGTGGTTGGAGGCCGAATCGGCCTTCGCCGCGAAGAAATGGCGGGCATCGCTGGACCGCTATGCCCTGCTGCTGGCCGCGGCGCGGCAGACGCCGTCGGAGGGGCGATGGGCGGACTTCCTCTCCTTCCGATCGGCCCAGTGCATGTGGCGGATGGGCCGGACGAAAGAGGTCCGCCCGATCCTCGTGAAGCTGACCGAAAGCGACTCGCCGATCGTGGCGGCGACCGCCTGTGCGAACCTCGGCTGGGCCGACGAGGCCGGCGGCCATCACATGCAGGGGCGGATGCTGGCCTACCGCGCGATCGGCGCGCTGGGGTCGACGTTGACCGCCTCGCCGCTGGCGGCCGATTGCGACTACCTGATCGCCCGCTGCCTGACGAGGAAGGTCGGGGGCCTGCACACGGTCGAGCAGGTCGTTCCGTGGTCGCGGCTGGCGATGACCGACCCGTTCTTGGGCGCAACGGAGGCGTCGGTCCGCCGGCTCCTGGACGAGGGAGCGGCCCCGCTGGCCACGGGCAAGGCCGGGCCTCGCGTGACCGTGACGCGAAGCGGCGATTTCTGGTCGGTCGAGAGCTGGCATGCCTCGCTGGAGGATCTGTTGAACCAGTTTGGCACGGACAGCGGCAAGGACATCGAGTGGCAGGACGTGGCGCCGATGGTCCGCCGCCGGATGGTCAACCTGCGCCTTAGGGCGGCCACGGCGCAGCGGGTCTGCGAGGTCGCCTGCGGCATGGTCGGTCTGATCGCGCGGTTCCAGTGGGACCGGATCGTCGTGCACGACCCGCAGTCTGCGACGGTGCTGTCGCGGCAAAAGGAGCTTCTGGGCCTCGAGGCCGTCTCCGCGTGGCGGCGCTTCTGCCTGCGCCAGGCGGGCGATCGGCGGGCGGCGCAGGCGGGCTTCGCACTGGCAGCGCTGTACGAATGGTCGGGCGACACGCTCGGTGCGCTGCGGCAGTATCAGCTCGTCTCGCGGCGGCATCAGGACGATCAGCAGGTCGCTCCGCGGGCGCTGATGCGTTGTGCGGAGATCCGCACGGCCCTGCGGGACTACACCGGCGCGCAGGCGGATCTGCTGGAGCTGCGCGACATGTTCCCGAACTACCCGCGCAGCGAGGAGGTGGACCTTCGGCTGGGGCGGGTGTACATGGCCGGCGGGCAGTTGGACAAGGCCCTCAGGGTCTTCCTTCGGGTCCAGTCGATCAACGCGTCGGGCGAGTCGGTCAGCCGGGCGCAACTGGAGGCGGGCGACTGCTACTACCGCAAGGGCCAATTCGAGGAGGCCTCGCGGTGGCTTGCCCGCTACATCCGGGACGTCAAGTCGCCCGGGCCGGGCCGGTTGGCGCGGGCGTATCTGCTTCTGGGCCGGTCGGAGTCGGCCCAGGGCAAGCACGCGGGGGCTGCCGAGGCCCTCCGCCGCGCGTTGGCGGCCAAGCCCGATCCGGACACCCATGTCCAGGTGATGCTCGCGACGGGAGAGGTCAAGCTCCAACTGAAGGACTACTTCGGCGTGCTGGGCGTGCTGCGGGGCACCGAGGGCGAGCCGTTCAGCGATCAGCGGCGATACGAGTACCTGATGCTGGTCTCGGCGGCCTATCGGTCGATGGAGCTGCCGGACCGGGCCAGGGCGCTGCTGCGGCAGGGCGGGCTGAAGCTGAAGGACCGGGAGCTTCGCGCCCTGGTGGCCGTCGAGCAGGCGCGGTGCCTTCGGGAGTCGGGCGACCTGGTCGGCGCGCGGCGCGGCATGCTGGAGGCGCTGGACCGGATCCGGGGCGGTTCGGAGGCCTGGCGGGCGAAGCTGGACCTCGGCGAGATCTGCATGGAGACCGAGCAGTTCGACCAGGCCGCCGTCATCGCCCGGGAGGTGCTTCGCGCCAACAGCCCGCCGCGCGTGCGGAAGCGAGCGCTGGCGATGCTGGGGCGGTCGCTGCTGCACCGCAAGCAATACGCCGAAGCCGCCGCGGCCCTGGCCGAGCTGGGCGATGAAGCCGCCGGCGAGGGTGCCAAGAAGGGAGCGGGCAAATGATGCACATCATCCTGGCGTGTGTCAGCCTGTCGGCAGGCGCGGCCGCTGTGGGGGACGAGTCGGCGGCGGCGACGCAGCCGGCCGCGACCCAGCCGGCCGCAACCCAGCCGGCCGCGACCCAGCCGGCGGCGTCGAACGTGCAGTCCACCGCGCTGCCCAGCGCCCGCCGCATCTGGCGGGAGAGCCTCACCCCGCCGAAGACCGAGGTCTCTGTCAGCCTTCAGAAGGCGATTGACGAGCTGCGGCGGATGCGTATCCCCCCGCACCGCCGGCCGATCACGACGCGCCCGGCGGCAGCGCCCCGGCAGCCGGCTGCCGCCGCGACGCAACCGGCGACGCAACCGGCGGCGGCGACGACCCGGCCGGCCGGCAGTGGGCGGGCCTTACCGAAGAAGGTCGTCGAGCGGCTGAAGAACCTGTCGCCCGACAGCCTGCGCGAGCCGGTGGCGCTGGCCGACGAACTGTTCGCGACGGGCTACCTGGCCGGGGCCCACGCCCTGTATGAGCGGGCCCTTTCGCGCAACCCGGACGACGAGACGAAGGCGTGGGCGCTGTACCAGATGGCCGGGTGTCTCCGGCAGAGCGACCCGCCCGCCGCCGAGCTGCTCTATCTCCGTGTCAAGGACGAGCACGGCGGCACGGTTTGGGCGATGGCCGCCGACGTCGAGTACAAGATCCTCGCCTGGCGACGGACCAACAAGCTCGACGAGCTGCTCCGGAACGTCAGGCAACTGGGCCGCCAGCTCGATCGGGAGGCCACGACACAGCCGCAGGCGACGACCCGGCCGGGCACGCCGGTGGCGGCGAAAGGAAAGTAGCGCAGGCAGGAACGGCGACGGATCGCCGAGGCGGAAAGCCACGGAATGGCTGAGAAGGTATACCAGAACGTCCTGATCCACAGCACCGACAGCCGCGAGCGGCGGACGGCGCTGGAGGTCCTGGCGCGTTGTGGGCTTCGGGGCACGGCGGTCAGCTCCCCGGCCGACGCGCTGGATCGGCTGACGTCGCGCGACTGGGACCTGGTGCTGATCGACGCCTCGCCGGCCGACGGGGGCGGGATGGCGCTGCTGGGGGCGGTTCGTTCGGACCGCCCGGACCTGCCGGTGGCGATGATCGGGCCGGACACGTCGGCCCGGCTGGCCGTCGAGGCCCTGCGGGCCGGGTGCGAGGAGTTCCTCGTGCGCCCCGTCGAGGCGGCGGCGCTGGAGGCGCTGTTCGGGTCGCTCCTGCCGAACCACGACGTTCCGCTGGTGGCGTCGGCCCAGAAGGCGGGCCGATGCCTCTACCAGATCGCCGGCCGAAGCGAGGCGCTGACCGAGGCGCTGGCCGTGGCGCGAAAGGTCGCGCCGACGTCGATGCCGGTGCTGATCACCGGGGAGAGCGGCACGGGCAAGGAGCTGCTTTCGTATTTCGTCCACAGCCAGTCGCGGCGGTCGGCCGGCCCGTACGTCCGGGTCAACTGCGCGGCGTTGAGCGAGTCGCTTCTGGAGAGCGAGCTGTTCGGCCACGAGCGGGGCGCGTTCACCGGTGCCTGTGCCCGGCGGAAGGGGCGCTTCGAGCGGGCCCACGGCGGGACGCTGCTGCTGGACGAGATCTCCGAGACCACCGCCCGCCTCCAGGCCGAACTGCTCCGCGTGCTCGAGCAGCAGGACTTCGAGCGGGTCGGCGGCAGCGAGCCGATCCGCGTGGACGTGCGAGTCATCTGCACGTCGAACCGCGACCTGGCCGCCGAGATGCGGGCCGGCCGGTTCCGCCGTGACCTGTACTACCGGATCAGCGGGATCCACGTCGAGGCCCCCCCGCTCCGCCGCCGCCCGAAGGACATCCCCGTGCTGGTCTGGCACTTCGTGAACCTCTACGCCCGGGAGGCCCGGCGCCGGATCACCGAGCTGGACCCGCAGATGCTGGCGGCGTTTTCTCAGTACTCCTGGCCGGGCAACGTGCGGGAGCTGCGCAACGTCGTGCGGACCGCGCTGGTGCTCGGCGAGGGGGCCACGCTGTCGCTGGGACCCCGCCAGCAGTTGACCTGTGAGGACGCCGACGCGCCCGTCTCGAGGGCGGCCGACCTGAGCCTCCAGGAGCTGGAGCGGCAGGCGATCTTCGAGGCGCTGCGGCGGACGCAGTCGCATCAGGCGAAGGCGGCCGGGCTGCTGGGTATCACCGACCGGACGCTTCGAGAAAAGCTCCGCCGCTATCGGCGGAACGGACAACTGGAACCGTCAGGAGAGAGGCAATGGCTGGTCGAGCCGGCGTGATCGAGTTCCTGGAGGCGGGCCTTCGCGCCACGGGCCTGCGGGGCAAGGTGATCGCCAACAACGTGGCGAACCTCGGCACGGCGGGCTTCCGCCGCAGCGACGTGCGGTTCGAGAACCTACTGGCCAAGGCGCTGGACTCCGGGGCGGACCCGGGCTCCGTCAAGCCGGAGATCCACCAGCCGCACGACACGCCGGTGGGCGGCAACGGCAACGACGTGGACCTCGACACCGAGATCGGACAGATGATCCGCAACGGCGCGCAGGGGAGCGTCTACCTGCGGACGCTGGCGAAGATGTACAAGCAGATGGAGCTCGCGATGCGAGACGACATCTGAGCGGCGAAAGGAAAGACCGATGGGCGTAGGCAAGATCTCCTCACCGATCGACATCGCGATCTCGGGCCTCCGGGCCGAGTCGACCCGCATGCGGGTCATCGCCGACAACATCGCCAACGCGCAGACCTCGCGGACGAAGACGGGCCAGCCGTACCGCCGCCAGCACGTGGTGCTGTCGACCGGCGGCGCGGGCGTCTCGGGCGTGCAGATCGAGTCGGTCACCCGCGACCTGGCCACGCCGTTCAAGCAGGTCTTTCTGCCGGGCCACCCCGACGCGAACAAGGACAACATGGTCCGCATGCCGAACGTGGACCTCCCGATGGAAATGATGGACATGGTCGTCGCCAGCCGGGCCTACCAGGCCAACGCGGCCATCCTCAAACGCTACCAGAGCATGGTGGAAGCGACGCTGGAGCTTCTGCGCTGAGACGAGGGATACCGAGATGGCATCGATCAGCCCGATCAACGGAATTCGCCCGCCGGCGGCGTCGGCCGGCGTCGGCGCGGCGTCGGCGGCGCCGAAGACGCAGCCGGCCGAGGGCGAGAAGGCGAGCTTCGCCGACATGCTCAGCAACTACGTCGGCGAGGTCGACAACCGCCAGCAGGCCTCCTACGAGGCGATCAAGGACCTGATCGCCGGGCGCAGCCAGGATGTCCTGCCGGTGGTCAACGCCGTGGCCAAGGCCGACCTCAGCTTCAAGCTGCTGATGGGCGTCCGCAACAAGGTCATCGAGGCATACAAGCAAACGATGAACATGCAGGTCTGACCCCTTGCGCGGCACGGGCGTGCGAGCCGTGTCTGTCACGAGGTGAACCAAAGTGGCACAACCATTCCTGAGTATCGGCGATCTCTGGCAGCGGGCGAGCCTTCTTCAGCGCGTCGTGCTGCTCGGCGTGGTGCTGGGGTGTGTCGGCGGCGCGGCCGTGCTGGTCAACTGGGCCAGGCAGCCGAGCCTCGCCCTGCTGTACGCCGGGCTCGGGCCGGAAGAGGCCGCCGCCATGGTCGAGAAGATCCGCGACGCCGGCGTGGAGTACGAGCTCAAGCAGGGGGGCTCGGCGATCTACGTCGCGGAGGACAAGGTCCCGTCGCTGCGTCTGACGCTGGCCTCGGCGGGGCTGCCGACGGGGCAGAACCCGGGCTACACGCTGATCGAGCAGGACAGCTTCGGGCTCAGCCCGTTCACCGAGCGCGTCCGCTTCAACCGCGCGGTGGAGGGTGAGGTCGCCCGCAGCATCCAGACACTGGACTCGGTGGTCTCGGCGCGGGTTCACATCGTCCGCCCGGAGGCGGCGCTGCTTCGCAGCGGACAGCGGAAGGCGTCGGCCACCGTCGTGCTGAAGCTCAAGGGCGGCTACCGGCTGGCGACGAGCAACACGGCGGCGATCGTGCATCTGGTCGCCGGGGCCGTCGAGGGCCTCGCGCCCGACGGCGTCGTCGTCGTCGACGATCATGGCACGCTGCTGACGCCGGAGGGCGAGGACGGCGTCAACAGCCGCATGGCCTCCGTGCTCGAGCAGAAGCGGCAGGTCGAGGAGTACCTCAGCAAGAAGGCGGCCGATCACCTGGCCTTCGTGCTGGGCGCGGGGAGGGCGACGGTTCAGGTGGCCGTCGAGATGGACACGACGACGCTGGAGTCGGAGAAGACGACCTACGGGGACGGCGTCAAGGCGGTGCCCTCCAAGGAGACGATCAAGAGCACGAAGACGACGGAGACGGGCACGGCGAAGGACGCCGTGCCCGGCGTGAGCAGCGACAGCACGGAGGAGACCGAATACAAGGTGCCGATCACCACCGAGCGGAAGGTCGTCCTGCCGGGCGAGATCCTGAGCAAGATGGTCTCGGTGATCGTGGACCTCACGCCGACTCCGAAGGAGGGCGAGGACGCGGCGACGGTGGCGGGCAAGAAGCTCATGGAGCTCAAGGCCGTCGAGGACGCGGTGACCAGCGCGTTGGGGCTGAAGACCGACGCGAACGACAAGTTGACGGTGACGGAGGCGTCGTTTCATCGGCCGACCGATGCGGCGGGCATGGTGGGGGCGGACGAAGGCCTGTTCAACCGCGACTTCATCCTGGAGATCGCCCGCCGGGCGTCGCTGGGGCTGCTGGTGATCGGGGCGCTGTTGGCGCTGAAGATGTTCGGCGGGAAGAAGAAGTCCGCCGCGGCGTCGGCGGGGGAGGCCCTGCCGGCCCTGGAGGCCAGGTCGGCCCCGGCGGGTGGCGGGCTGCTGCCCGCCCAATCCGGCGAGCCGGGCGGCGAGCTGCTGAAGGCGCAGATCACCAAGGCATTGCAGGATAACCCGGACGAGGTGAAGCGGCTGTTCCTGAGTTGGGTCGAAGGCGAGAAGGGAGAGGTGTAAGTGGACCGGGCGGGCATACGCAAGGCGGCGTTGTTGCTGATGGGCCTGGAGCCGGCGACGGCGGCGGAGCTGCTTCGGGCGGCCGATCCGGAAGCCGTCACGGAGATCGCCGCCGAGTTGGCCTACCTCGACGCCGTCGGCGAGGGGGCCCGGGAGTCGGCGCAGGAGCCGGTTCGGGAGTTCGTCGAGCAGTTGCGCAGCCGCGGGAGCGGGCGGCTCCAGAAGCTGAAGGCGACGCTGGAGCAGGTGCTCGGCGTCGAGGCGTGGGCGCGGATCGACGAGCAGATCCCGCGGCTCGTCGAAGCCCGCGATCCGTTCATTCGGGTCCGGGAGGCCGAGCCGGAGCAGATCGCCGTGGCGCTTCGGGAGGAGTCGGCCCAGGTGGCGGCGCTCGTACTGGCCGAGCTGCCGCCGAAGGTCAGCGGCCAGGTCCTGCCCCTGCTCAACGAGGAGGTTCAGGGCGAGATCGTCCAGGGGATGGCCCGCGCCGAGCCGGTCCGCCCGGCCACTCGGGCGCACGTCGCGTCGGTGGTCGAGCGCAAGCTGGCTGCGGCGGCTGAAGGCCCGACTGCCACCGGACAGGCCGAGCAGCTCCGCAAGGTGGCGCTGGTCCTGCGCGACATGGGGACGGAACTCCGTAACGCGCTGATCCAGGCCATCGAGCAGTCCGACGCGGAGGCAAGTCTGGAAGTGCAGCGGCTGATGGTGCTGTGGGAAGACGTCCCCCTCGTCTCGGACCGCTCCCTCCAAGGCGCCCTGCGGGGCGTGGAGGCGAGCAAGCTGGCGATGGCGCTGTGGGAGGCCGAGGAGGCCGTCGTCGACAAGATCCGCGGCAACCTGTCCGAGCGGCAGGCGGCGATGCTGGACGAGGAGGCCACGCTGCTGTCGACCCCGCGGGACGAGGACATCGAGGCGGCGCGGGACGAGCTGCTCGGTGCCCTGCGCGACCTGGCCGGTGCCGGGGAGCTGACGTTCGAGGAAGGCTGACGGAAATGGCGCAGCAGGTGACAGTCCGACTGGTCGGCCGCCCGCAGACGGTGACGGTGAGCAGCTCGACCGCCGCCGGGGCCGCGCCGGACGCCGCGGACGCCGCGGCCGAGATCGAGCACGTCCGGCAGCAGATGCGGCAGGAGATCGACGCCGAGCGGCTGCGGGTGGCGCAGAGCTGCCGGGCGCTGCCCGCCGCGGCCGAGCAGTTCGACCGCCTCCAGGACGAGCTGCTCGCCGAGGCAGAGACGCAGTTGGTCGACCTGGCGATCGACATCGCGCGGAAGGTCTTGATGCAGGAGATCCAGGCGGAGCGGTACGAGATCGACCCGATCGTGGCCGAGGCGCTTCGCCGCGTGCCCTGCCGCCGCGGCGTGGTGGTGCACCTGCACGGCGACGACCTCGCCCGCTGCCGGGCGGCCGAACAACTCGCGGAAGACTCCGAACACATCCGTTTCGTGGCCGATCCGAACGTCCGTCCGGGCGAGTGCGTCGTTCAGACGCCCGAGGGCGTCGTCGAATCGTCGGTCGCATCGCACCTGGAAGACGTCGCCGAGCAATTGAGGGCATCGGAGTGATCGAAGCATGGCGCTGGTGAACCTGGGCAAGTATCAGATGCGGCTTCAGCGGGTCAGCCTGATGTCGCCTCGCGGCTCGGTGGTTCGGGTGGCGGGGCTGACGGTCGAGTCGCAGGGCCCGCCGGTGGGGATCGGGCAGTTGTGCGAGATTCGGCTGGCCGACGGGCGGCGGGTGCCGGCGGAGGTGGTCGGCTTCCAGAACGCCCACCGCATCCTCCTGCCGCTGGAGGGCATCGAGGGCATCGCGCCGAACGACCCGGTCGTCGTGCGGGCCAATCCACGGTACATGAAGATGAGCGACGCGATACTCGGCCGCGTCGTCGACGGGCTCGGCAGGCCCATCGACGGGAAGGGCCCTCTGGCGGGGGACGAGTCGCGCGCGTTGGACAACACGGCCCCGCCGCCTCTGAGCCGCCGCCGGATCACCGAGCCGCTGGCGTTCGGCATCCGGTCGTTCGACGGTCTGCTGACGTGCGGGAAGGGCCAGCGGATCGGCATCTTCTCCGGCAGCGGGGTGGGCAAGAGCACGCTGCTGGGCGAGATCGCCCGCGCCAGCGAGGCCGACGTCAACGTCCTCGCGCTCGTCGGAGAGCGGGGGCGGGAGGTGAGGCAGTTTCTCGACGAATCGCTCGGCCCCGAGGGGCTCGCCCGCAGCGTGGTGGCCGTCGCCACCTCCGACACGTCGCCCGTCCAGCGGGTGAAGGTCGCCTTCCTCGCCCTCGCCATCGCCGAGCACTTTCGCGACCGCGGCAAGGACGTGCTGCTGATGATGGACTCGCTGACGCGTCTGGCCCAGGCCCAGCGAGAGATCGGGCTGGCCGCCGGCGAGCCGCCGACGACGAAGGGCTACTGCCCCAGCGTCTTCAGCCTCCTGCCGAAGCTGACCGAGCGGCTGGGCTCCGCCGAGCGGGGCAGCATCACGGGTATCTTCACCATCCTCGTCGAGGCCGACGACATGAACGACCCGGTCGCCGACACCGTCCGCTCGCTGCTCGACGGCCACGTCGTCCTCTCCCGCCGACTGGCGGAGATGGGGCACTACCCGGCGGTGGACATCCTCCAGTCGGTCAGCCGGCTGATGACGGCGGTCGCCACGCCCGAACACCAGGCCGCCGCGCAGAAGTTCCGCGCGATCTACGCGACCTACCAGGGGGCCGAGGACCTGATCAACATCGGCGCGCTGGTGCCGGGCAGCAATCGGCGGATCGACAAGGCGATCTCGCTGATCGACCGGCTGCGGGAGTTCCTGATCCAGCAGACCGGGCAGCGGTGCGGCTTCGAGGAGACGATCCGGCGGATGCAGGAGATCACCGACGGTTGGGGCTTCCTGATGCCGGAAGAGGGGGTGGGCTCCGCCCTGCCGGCGGTGACCGGAGAGGTTGAGGCGTGAAGCGGTTCAGTTGGCCATTGCAGCGTTTGCTCGAGGTGACCGGGCAGCGGGAGCAGGCGCGGCGTGCGGAGCTGCTGGCGCTGTCGCGCCGGATGGCGCGGCTGCGCCGGCAGTCGCTCCAGTGCCGCGGCGAGCTTCGCGACGCGCTGACGGAGTTGGGCGGGTCAGAGCTGGGCGAGCGGATTCGGCGTCAGGACGTGGTGATGAGCTACACGCAGGCGGGGCAGCGGCGGATCGACCGGATCGAGGAGGACCTGTCGGCGCTGTCGCGACAGCGGACGGAGAAGACGAACGAGCTGCTTCGTGTCCGCAAGAGCCGGGAGACGCTCGAGCGGCTTCGGGAGGAGGCGCGTGCGGAGCACGAGCGTCAGCAACGGGCGGCGGAGCAGAAGCAGTTTGACGAGACGGCCCACGTGTCGAAGGCGCGGCAGCAGATCGCGGCGCGGATCCTCGACGGGCGATAGGAGCCAACCAGATGTCCGGCAAAAAGTTCCTGATCATCTTGGGCGGGCTGGCGGCGGTGAGCTTCGGCGTGTCGCTGGCGATCTCGATGTTGCTGGGCGGGCCCGAGCCGGTTTCTCCGGCCGGCCCGCAGGCGACGACCCGGCCGGTGCTGACCGGTGCCGACGCGCTGCTGGCGACCGCCGGCGCGCCCGGCCGACTGCCTCGGCAGATGCTGCCCGCACAGCGGCAGGTGGAGGAGCTGATCAAGGACCTCCGCGCCCGCGTGACGGACTACGACCGCCGAGAGCGTCAACTCGACGACCGCGAGAAGCGGCTCCAGTTGGCCGAGCAGAACCTCCAGCGTCGCGCGAAGGAACTGGAGAAGCTGCGGATGGAGCTGGTCACGCCGTGGACGCGTCTGAAAGAGGCCGCCGCCGAGCTGGAGCGCAGCCGCGTCAACGTCGACGCGCAGGAGAAGGCGGCCATCGTCAACATCGCGGCGACCTTCGAGAAGATGGACTCCGCCGAGGGCGCGGCGATCCTGGAGGGGATGTGCCAGAACGAGCAGACCGATGACGTGGTGAAGATCCTCTTCTACGTCTCGGAGCGTCCCAGGGGCAAGCTCCTGGGTGAGATCAAGGACAAGGACCTCGCGGCGAAGCTGACGGGGATGATGCAGAAGGTCCGGGAAGTCAACACGAAGGGCTAGTTCCATGGATATCGCAACGGTGATCGGTCTGCTGGCGGGGATAGCCTGCGTGGTCGTTCCCGTCCTGTTCGGCAGCAGCGCGGCGATGTTCCTCCACCTGCCCTCGATGGGCATCGTGATCGGCGGGATGATCTGCGCGACGCTGATCCACTTCTCGTTGGGCCAGTTCCTCGGGATCATCGCCGTGGTCAAGAAGGTGCTCTTCTGCAAAGTGCCGACGGCGGCCGAGCTGATCCAGAAGCTGGTGAACTACTCGGCGATCAACCGCCGCGACGGGGCGCTCGCCCTGGAACGCCAGATCGCCGAGGC
>Ga0180437_10002010_pt1 | contig 33712 bp, 32 predicted proteins | sample SS_ome_4_FD_132410 | JGI IMG/M metagenome (GOLD analysis project Ga0180437, IMG submission 132410) | Hypersaline lake sediment archaeal communities from the Salton Sea, California, USA - SS_3_D_1 metaG | ecosystem: Environmental > Aquatic > Non-marine Saline and Alkaline > Hypersaline >... | reverse complement strand
CTGGTAAACGCGCCAGGGTTTGAACTCTCGGAGGAAGTGAAGCCTGTAGACGTGATACGAGCGGCAATAAAGCGGCATGGGCTTGAGGTGGATATTACATAGCCCCGCCCACGGCGGGAAGGAAAACCATGTATGAGATGACTGAGAACGACAGGAAACGTGCTGAAAAATGCATAATTGATATTTATCCTAATGCAAATATCGTGCGTAGCCTGTATGCCCACGAAGTATTCAGGGTGACCATGGCGGGCTGTAGTTTTATTCTCTACCAACACAAGACGAACGCGCTTAATTATCATTTGCGTCTACGTCTCATGCAAGTATTCGACGCCAGAACAGCAATCAGTGAAATTGAAGCTCTTGGTTATCCTGTAAAAAACCACGCCATAGGTTTCCCGGGGCACGCTGAGCGATACGTAACCAATTGGGTCAAAAAACATGAAACCGCCCACGGCGGGAAGGAGGAAGCGGCGCAAAATGAAATGTAAGTGGACACGAGTTGTTGATCATTACGAATACCTTGATTTATGGGAGACGGATTGCGGGAACTGCTTTGAGTTGTACAACGGCACGCCGGCGGAAAACGGCATGCAATATTGTTGCTATTGCGGGAAAGCGCTTGAAGTGGTGATACCGCCGCTGCCGGCAAATGAGGAAACTGAAGATGAGGATGTTGAATGTACTGCGCGTTCGCTGGTCGAAAAGAGAGCGGATCCGCCGGCACATCCTGCTTCGTGGGATGAGGACGAAGAGGACGACGAGTACGAGGAGCCGTGGGATGAGTAGACGTAGATATCCATGCTATGGCCGAAGCGAACGTGTCGAGTTTGATCCGCCCAGGGAATGCTGATGGCCGCTGGCCGACAGCACTACAAGAGTGAGTTCATCCAGGCGATTTTAAAGTTGCGATTAAAACCTGGAACTATCCCCCGGTGGCAATTCCGCCGGCGGCATATGGCTAGGCTATGGCTGACAGGCTGCGAGGAGGATCTCGAACGTATCATAAAAAAACACATGCCAGATATAGAGAAAGCTCTTTTCGACGGCCTGCTATACGGCGAATCAGAGGCGCGGTTCGATTGGAAAAGGGAGGGAAACGATGCCGACAAAACCGAAGGAAACAGTTGAATACTTTCCGCATTATGTGGACTACACGGGATCTTTGGTAATGCTCGAAGACGAGTTCAAGAACGATGCGTACGTCGCGTGGTTCAAGCTGTTGGAGCTTTTAGGGAAGAAACGGGGCCACTTTCTCGATTTGCGGGATCGAAAGGATCAAAAATACCTGTTAGCGCGAACCCGAATGAGTGGGGATTATGTCTACATAATCCTCACTCGCATGGCCGACTACGGGATGATCGATCCAGATTTATTCGATAGAGATATTCTCTGGTCGTATAATTTTGTAGACAATTTACGACCTGTTTACTCTCGCCGGAACGTCTCAGCCCCACTCCCGCCGCATTATGACGACAGAAACCCGGCTGAGCGGGGATTATGTATGCATCATGTCAACAGAAACCCCGCTGACTCGGGTATCCATGCAACAGATGTAGGCATGATGTCAACAGAATGTGCAGGAACTAGAGGAACTATAGAGACTAGAGGAACTAGAGAGAGGGAGGAACGCGCGCGCGCGCGCGAGGAAGAAGAACCGCGCTCCGGCCGGCGCTTTTTCCTCCCCCTTAACAACAGTCCTGCTTCTACCCAGGAGCTCGATCTCGCGCAAGTCTTTCTCAACTGCAACCCCGGCGGCTTCCCCGACCAGGAGAAGCAGCTCATCGCACTCCGAGATATCATCGCTCGCTGTGAGCAGCTCGCCACCAACAGCCGCGACGGACCCGCCGCCGGCGACATAGCTCTCGCCTTCGTCGAAGCCTTCAAAGAACTCCGCGAGAACGACGACTCCCACAAAGGCTTCTGGCGCACGATGCCGATGTTGCCGAAGTTTATGCTCACCCATTGGGCACAGATCTTCCAGCACGTCAAAGAACGCGGCGAGCTCGCCGGCGCCGATTCAGACATGGGGCAGATACTCGATGAGCTCAATTTCTGACCAGGTCCTGGCCTTCATGAATGCCATCGTCAGGTACTACGGCAAGTACCGCGCGCCAGGTACGTACGAAGCCGTGCGCCGGTGGCTCGAGAAACAGAACCTATCACGCGAGGAGCTCGGCGAGCTCTACGATCGCGTCGTAACCCGAATCTCCGGGGAGTACCACAACGTGCCCGACATAGCGCAGCTCGTGCCCATCGTCAACGAGCTCCGCTCCTCGAGACCACCACGCCAACAACTCCCCGATCCAGATACTCTCCCCATCGAGGACCAGGCCGATCGTATGACCGACCTCCTCGAGGGACTCATCAAGGCAAAACGACACAGGAGCAAAGACCATGAAACTGTTCGAGATTCCAGGAGCTATCATCCAGGGAGCGCAGAATCATCCTGACGGATACGTACGGGAGGTCTGCCGAATGACCGTTGAGATTGCAAACTCGCTCAATCGAGAAGAGAAGTTACATGCCGAACTCGTACAAAACGAGCGGCGCGAAACGATTGAAACCGCGCCAGGCGAAATAGCGCCGGAAAATAGCCAGATCGCCCCCCCGAGAGATGACTGCCGCAATAAACTCGAGCGGATCCGGGGATACATTCGGGGATGGGCGAATGTCACCAGCGGAAAACCAACAATCACGATCAGGCGCGGCGACCTCGGAGAAATCCTCCGAATCATCGAGGAATGATGCAAATCAGCGTACGTCGCTGCCCGTACAGGCTCGCTGTTCCCTTCATGCAGCGATTCGACTACGATGAGCGGGTAGCACGACACAGAAAACGGCAGATCGAGCAGAACCGAATCGACCGCGTAAACGACCGGAACCGTCTCGCGGCAGAGAAAGCGAAAGAAAAAGCGGAAGCGATACGGAGGTCTGCGAATGCCGCAAAAAGCAGGGCGAAAATGCTCAATCTGTCAAAAGAGCGAGGTAGAGCGCCAGCTTATTGACGACGCGATTCGCGCCGGCGACTCATTGCGCGCCATCGCTCGACGTCACAATGTAGGCAAGGACGCCGTAAGGCGTCACGCCTCCGCGCACGTGCTCATGGACGTGGCGGCCGAATCACCTGATATTCCACTACCGCCAGAACTTCAAGAAACCCACAAGTACAACTTCGTCCAGGACATCCTCTCTCTCAAGGCCCGGGCGCTCCTACTGCTGAAACAGGCCGAGGACGCGAAGGACCGCTCCGGCGCCGTCATCATCATGAGCGAGATCCGCCGGCAGATCGAGACGATCATCAAGGTGGCCCTGGCGCAGCGCGAGCTCGAGCAGCGCGATCTCGACAAAGAGGAAATGGAGGCCGGTATCCGTGAGGTATCCCCGGACGTGCTCGAAGTGATTCGCCGCGGGATCGAGACCGACGAGCTCGAGGATGTTGACTACGAGGTTGTGGAGGACCTGGCCGACGAGCTCGGGTTGGGAGGGAACGGCGATGAGTGATTGGCGAGACGAGCAGTGGCAGCGGGACTACGAGGAAGCCCTGGCTGAGCTCGGGGTGCCGGTAATCAACCCCGGGGCACAACCGTGGCCGCGGCCAGGGCAGCATATCTACTACGTTGCCAGTCCCTCGAGCTCAAGCAAGATCCTTGCGTGGATCGATCAAGCGCGGGCGGAAATGTACCGCACCTATGCGATACCTCGCCACCTGCTTGTAAGCCACCGAGTGATCCTCGAGCGCCGGCGCCGGGCAGCAGAGATCAGGAAGCTCATCAATGACACGGATACAGACGCTCGCTAAGTACCGGATGCTCTTGCAGCAGGCGACCCGGGACGGCCACCGCCTCGAAATGGTCCGCGCCTTGGCGTACAACGACCTGTTCTACTTCCTGGTCTTCGTCCTTCACCGCGAGGACGCGAACAACGATTTCGTCTATGCCCGCTGCCGCGAGGTCCAGGCCCGTCCGGAAGGATACCTCGACGCCTGGGCGAGAGAGCACTACAAGTCGACGATCATCACCTTTGCGCACAACATCTGGAAGGCCTGGCACAACCCTGAACGCACAATCGCCATCATCGGCCGGACCTCAAAGGTCGCACTCCCGTTCCTGCGACAAATCAAGACCGAGCTCGAGAACAATAGCGTGTTGTGGAAGATCGCGCCGGAAGTGTTTTGGGAGGATCCGCAGCGATACGCACCGAAGTGGTCCGAGAAGGACGGACTCATCGTCCGGCGTAAAGGCAATCCGAAGGAACCGACATTTTCCGCATTCGGCATGATCGACAGCCTCCCTGTTGGGCCGCATTTTACTGACCTCAACTACGACGACGCTTTCGAGGCCGAGTCCTGTCGTAATCCCGACGCGATCAAACTTACCTACGACCGCTTCCGGGAATCGCTTAACCTGGGAACGCGTGGCGGCAATCGCCGGTTTCTCTGCACTAGGTGGCATTACAACGACCTCGCGGCGAGCTGTATCAAGGCCGGCACTTTCAAACCCCGGATCTACCCGGCTACCGTCGACGGAACAGAGACCGGCACGCCTTACCTACTCACCCGGGAGGAACTGGCACAGAAAATCCGCGACTACGGCCCGTACATCGCGAGCTGTCTTTGTGACGGCACGAAAATCCTCATGAGCGATTGGTCGTATAAGAATGTCGAACACATCAAACCGGGAGACACTGTTGTTGGTATTGATCTTGCCGTGAACGGAAAAGCGAGATTGCGCAAAACAAGAGTACTTGCTACCCGAGCGCGCATAGCTCTCGCCAATCGCTATTCCCTCGAAACCGGCGCTTTCGTTGAGTGCACTCCCGATCACAAGTGGTGGACCGGGAGGCGAGACGCCAAGCGTAAGTATTCCGTGCTTGGGGATGGAGGTCACGCGTGCATGAAGGGCTTGGTTCGGATCTCGTTCGCCGATAAATGCCCTGACTTTGCCGCAACAGCTTGGTTGTCTGGCATGATCGACGGAGAAGGCTCGGTTCACGAAAACGGTCAAATCTCTATCACGCAGTCAGAAGAACACAATCCGGGCGTAACAAGAAAGCTGCGGGAAACAATGCTCCGTCTCGGCCTTGACTGGCGCGAATATTATCGTCCACCACGCATAGGACATAAGGGATCGACAATCTTCACGCTTCTCGGCGGGCGGCTAATGCGCCACAAATTGCTGCTGTGGTATCGTCCGGCAAAAGCGCCGGCGATCGTTAACACAATGTTTCAGACCAGAATAAGGTGTGATAAAGACAAAAAGCTCGAGAAGGTCACGTCAATCAAACCTCTGGGAAGTCGCCGCGTGTGGTCGATCCAGACGGAGACGGGCAACTATATTGCCAACGGTTTTGCGTCAAAGAACTGTCAGCTTTTCATGGCCCCGCAGCAGGACAGCCTCATCCGCTTCAAAGAGGAGTGGCTCCGGTACTGGCGGGCGAAGATGTACCGCAAGCTCAACCTGTATATCCTCTGCGATCCGGCGAGCTCGAAGAAACAAGACTCGGACTACACGGTGTTCATCTGCATCGGCCTGGGCGCCGACCGCAACTACTACATCGTCAACTGGATCCGCGACCGTCTATCCCTCGTCGAGCGCAGCAACGTGTTGTTCAAGTGGCACCAGCAGTACCAGCCCGTCGGCGTCGGCTACGAGAAATACGGCAAGGACTCGGATATCGAGCATTACGAAGACCGCATGGAGCGGGACAACTACCGCTTTGATATTCAGCCTCTTGGCGGCCCGCTGGCGAAGGTCGAACGGATCAATCGGCTCATTCCGATTTTTCACCAGCACCGGATCTATCTGCCGGCGAGTACGCCGTACATCCAGTACGACGAGACAACTGTCGATCTCACGAGGATATTTGTTGAAGACGAATACAAAGCCCACCCGTTCACGGCACACGACGACATGCTGGACTGCTTGGCACGTGTGCTCGACGACGAGATCGGCGCCACCTTTCCCCAGGGTAACGAGATCGATCCGCTCGGGATCGGCGAGCCATCGCAAGAAAAAGAGTACGACCCGCTCCGGTATGGAGTGGAAACAAGATAAGGAGTTATGTATGCAAACACTCAACAACGTCAATTTCGCGAACCTCAACGGCGGGGAGCTCCCCCGGAGGTTCACCCAGGAGTTCTCGAGAATTCTCGAGGACATCGACAACGACGACAAACCCACGGATAGTAAGCGGTCGATCATCATACAGATCGACTTCGAGCCCGGGGAGACCGGCGAGAACGCCATCGTCACGATCAGCTCAAAGCTCAAGCTGCCGGCGGTCAAGAAGAGCGACGGCATGATCGGGCTCGATCACACGCCGCGTGGTATCAATGCTGTTGTGTTGAGCGACGGCCAGAAAGAGCTTTTCGAGCAGGAGGAAGAAGATGCCTAAGCAAAAGCCGCGAATCGAGATCCCGAAACCGCCGCAAACGCAGTTCCGGGAGCAGCGATGCGGGACCTGCCATCACTGTCTGCCGGTGAGCCCCGAGCACGGGCAATGCCACAAGATGGTGCCGGCCGCGCAATACATCCCGAACCCGAATTACATTCCGATTTGGGACCGGGCGCACCTCAAAGGGAAGGAGCGCCAGGAAGCCGACATGCAGCCCATCGCGCTCATCATGCAGCCGTATCCCTGGCCGGTGATGATGCTCAATTTTGACTTTTGTCCGGCCTGGCAGAAGAAAGTTGATATCCAAATCGCGAGCAATATCCCCGATTTACGCGGAAAGTAACGATTTCGGACATTTTCGAGACGATTTTTCGTAGATTGCTATTGACTTCACATTTTTCGGTGGCGTAACCTTCGTACCAGGAGAGCAATCTCCAAACTGGGAGGGGATTATGGCCACCGATGCCATGCCCACGCTCGCCGAGCAGATCATGCAAGCATCACAAGCGGCTTGGAAACGATTGCGCCAGGCGCTTCAGGTGAAAACGCGAGAAGAGGCAATCAATCTCGTCAACACCGACGAGGAAGCAGCAACCACCGCCCGCTCGATCTTGGCGACCAAAAGCGGATCCGCACTCACTAACGCTAAAGCCGGCACCACTGCCCTGACGCGACCTCCCGTCGATATCCCCATGGGCAGAGGCCGGCAGCCGAGGATGCAGTTTTAATGGCGCTGGAATATTTCGACCTGAATGCCTACCTCGGCGCCTTAACCAAAATCCATCAGTGGTGGAAGCCACTCTGGCAGGACATCACCGATTACGTGCTGCAGCGGCGCAGTTTCTGGGACATGGAAGGCCAGGAAGGCAAGCGGCCGGCAACGAAGATCTACGACGACTCCGCGCTGGATTCGCTGCAGCTCCTCGTCGACGGCATGGTCGGCTACCTGGTAAGCCCGAAGAACAAGTGGTTCCGGCTACAGATGCAGGATCCGAAGCAGAACAAGCTCCCCGGCGTGATGGACTACCTCGAAGAAGTGGAGGACGTGCTCTACGCCGAGTTCGCCCGCAGTAACTTCTACGAGGCGGTCAGCGAGTTCTTTCTCGACGCTGCGTCTATCGGCACCGCGGCGATGCTCGTCGAGGACGACGTTGCCGAACAGCGAACCCTTTTCAGGACTTTTCACATCAAGGAATACCGGATCGCCGAGGCGCGAACCGGCCTGGTCGATACCCTCTTCCGCGATTACAAGCTCACCAACCGCAAGATCATGCAGACCTGGGGCGCGGACAAGCTACACCCGAGTCTCCTCGAGGATATCAAGAATTCTCCCTACGGCACCACGCGCATTGTGCACGGCGTGTATCCCCGAAGCGACCGCGACTACACCCGGGCGGACGGCATCAACAAGCCCTGGGCGAGCGAGTATTGGGACATGAAGAACCAGGTCGTGATCGACGAAGGGGGCTACGATTCGTTCCCGTTCCTCGTGTGGCGCTGGCGGAAGAACACCGACGAGAGCTACGGCCGTTCGCCGGCCGCCGATGCGATCAACGACGTCATGCGGCTTAATCAGATGGGCAAGACGTCGCTCATGGCCGGCCAGCTCGCCGTCGAGCCGCCCCTTAACGTACCGCAGGACATGCAGGGCAAAGAGCGGATCGTACCGCGCGGCTATAACTACTACACCAACCCGCAGAAGATTATTTCGCCGATCGATCTCGGTGCCCGCTACCAGGTCGCGAAGGAAGAGGAGCAGGAGATCCGGGACCAGATCCGTTCGATCTTCCGCTCCCGGATCTTCGTGCTCATGGAGATGCTCGAGGGCACCAACCGGACGGCGACGGAGGTCCGAGAGATCAAGGGCGAGCAGGCTGCGGTCCTGGGCGCCACCATTGGCCGGCTCAATTCCGAGACGCTAATCCCGCTCATTAACAGGGAGTACGACATCTGTGACCGTAACGCAAAGCTCCCGCCGGCGCCGTTGGCGCTGTATGCCGGCGGCAACCGCACTATCAAGATCGAATTCATGGGGCCGCTGGCGGAAGCGCAGAAGCGGTATCACAGGAGCCAAGGCGTTATCGCAGCCACCGCGCTCGCGGCCGATATCGGCACGATCTTCCCGGAGTCCCTCGATATTGCCGACGGCGACGAGCTCATGCGGGCGGGCCTCGACGCCCAGGGCGCGCCGCAAAAAGCGATCCGCGAGCTCCCGGAGATCCGGAAGATCCGCCAGATGAGGCAGCAGCAGCAGGCCGAGCAACAGCAGCTCGCTATGAGCCTCGAAACGCAGAAAAACGTCGCCGGCAACTTCGACAAGCTCAACCAGCCGGTGAATCCCGATAGCGCTCTCGCGCAAATTGCAGGAGGACGCGAATGAGATACCGCAAGATTCCCGTTGTAATCGACGCCTGGCCGTGGCCGTCGGCCTATTCGGCGTGATTTGGGAAGAGGTTAGCGAGTAAATGCCTGATCTCTCCTGGTTGGAACAGATCGACGAGAAAGATCACAAAGATCGTGTTGATCTGGCTTTCAAGCGCGTGGCTGCGACGGAAGACGGGCAAATCGTGTTCTTGACGATGTTCCATCAACTTTTTTTGTTGCGGCACGCCGAGGATATTCACGAGCAAGCATTGAGCAACTATGCAAAAGGGCTCGCCCGCATGATTGGCGGCGAGCAGGTTTTTTACAGGATCGTTAACGCGATCATAGGAGGACAGAAAAGTGGTAATAAACAAGGTTGACGAGCCCGAACAGGACAACTCTCAGCCGGATGATTCGGTGAAAACGGAAGATGACAACACCGTCATTGCCGACGACGAAAACCAAGTTGTCGACGATGATCCTGCGTCGCAGGATCAGACCCCACCAGAGTTACCTCACGAATGGATGAATGGTCTGACCGCCGAACAAAAGGCCGACAAGGAGTTTATTGCCACGCTCGAGAAATTCAAAAAAGGGATTCCCGACATGGCAAAGGCTTACGTCGAGCTCTCGCGCAAAACGGGCAAGCCGGCCATCCCCGAAGAAGGTGCTCCTGACGAGGAGGTCAACGCCTTTTACGAAAGTTTAGGCGTACCAAAATCACCAGAAGACTACGAACTTTCCAAGGTAGAGCTGCCCAAAGATTCGCTGTTCAAAGCCGACAAGAAAGCCGAGAAGGAATTCCTCAAGTGGTTCCACGAGCTCAAGCTCACGCCAGAGCAGGTCAATGGACTCCGTGAACGGTACTATCCGTACATGGCTCAAAGCCTGGCCGATGCTCAGAAAATCGTGAAAACGAGCGAAGAGGACGCCATCAAGGAATTCACCAAGGGCATGAAGCCCGACGAAGCGAAGCGAGCGCAAAACCTCATGGCCCGTGCTTTCCAGAAGTACGGCAGCGACGAGGTCGCTGCGATGATGGAGCTCACAGGCATAGGCAACTTCCCGCCGTTCCTCAAGATGTTTTCAGACATCGGGGCGGCCATCGGCGAATCGCTGTTTGTCGATGCCGAGGCGGCGCCAAGCCCCGGAGGGGCGCCATACGGCCGGCGGTCAAACGCGGAATTGGCTACGGCAATCTACGGAGAGAAAAAGTAGTCTAAAGGAGCCTTTCATTGGGCACTTTAGGTACAGCGGTCAGCTACCTCGACATCGCCTCGAGGCTTGGCCCTGACCACAAGATCTCTGCGATCATAGAGATCTGTAACCGAACCAACAGGATCCTGGATGATATGCTTGTCGTACAGTGTAACAACGGTACCGGGCATCAAACCACGATCCGTACCGGGCTGCCAACCGTCACCTGGCGTATCCTGAACTACGGCGTCCAGCCGTCGAAATCAACGACAGCACAAATCACGGACACCACGGGTATGCTCGAAGCATACGCTGAGGTTGACAAGGCGCTTGCCGATCTAAACGGCAACACCGCCGCCTGGCGGCTCTCGGAAGACCAGGCGTTTCTTGAGGCGATGAATCAAGAAATGGCTACCACCCTATTCTACGGGAATGAGCAGACGAACCCCGAGCGGTTCACCGGCCTCATGCCCCGGTATCCTTCGCTCCCTGCGAGCGCGACCGACATGACCGTGACGGCGTACAACGTCATCAACGCCTATACGAGCGCATCCGGCGCCGATCAAACGTCTGTCTGGCTCGTCGTGTGGGGCGAAAACACGCTGCACGGCCTGTATCCGAAAGGATCGGAATCGGGTGGTTTCAACCATAAGGACCTTGGAGAAGTGACCCTGGACGACGCGCAAACGCCGACCGGCCACTACCAGGGTTATCGCTCACATTACAAATGGGATCTCGGTCTCACTCAGCGGGATTGGCGCTACATCGTACGGATCTGCAACATCGACACCAGCGCCTTGAACGCGAGCACCGTCGATCTCATCACTGCAATGACAAAAGCGTATTACCGGATTCCGGCGCTCGAGATGGGGAACGCGGTGTTCTACGCGAACAACCTGGTTCTCCAGTGGCTGCAACTGCAGGCCATTGCCAAGACCGTTTTGGCTCTCAAGTACGACGAGGTCGAAGGGAAACCGAAGACTTCGTTCATGGGGATCCCGATAAAACGCTGCGACGCGCTTCTGAACACAGAAGCGGTCGTAACCTAAGGAGGTAGTCACGTGATAACTGATTACCAACTGTGGTTTAACACCTACGGCACGGCCCAGGCGGAAACGACGGTCGACACCCACAACTCGGACAACGTCTACGATATGACCATCGTGGACAAGAGCATCCTCAAGGCAGGCGTCCTCGTTTTCCAGATCGAGACGGCTATCGTCTCGGCCGGCGGCGGTACGCTGAACATACAGCTCGTGTGTTCGGCTGCGGCCGCACTGACCACGCCGACGGTACTGTGGAGTTCCGGCGTGTTGGCAAATGCGACAATCGTTGCTTGGACTGCAAACAGCACGATCTATAAGCAGAAGGTACCGGCCAACATTCCTCTGCGGTATCTCGGCATGCAGTACATCATTGGTACTGCGGTATTTACTGCCGGCTCCTGGCGCTGTTTCATCACCCCGGATGCGCCGCATCACATCGCGGCCGATCCTACTGCGACGTCGTAGGAGTAACCCAAGCAACCAGCATCCCGCCCTTCGGGGCGGGAGCTTAATTTTATGTGGAGGACAGAAACATGGCGAAAGAAAGAACGGTTGTCCGGGCTCGTTGTATAAGGGCAACGGCAGCGGACTACAACTACTACTACGCAGGCCGGGAATACCTGCTTGATCTCGATTGGGCCGAGGACAGGGACATACTCAAGCATTTCCAGCCCATCGAGGAAGTGCAACAGAAAGAAGCGGAAGAAGAGGTCCGCGACGGCATGATTATCAACAAGAAGAAGCTGGCCGCAAAACGGGCGGAGCAGAAAGCCGAAGCAACCGGAGACCCGAAGGACGAAGATGAAGCTGTAAAGGCGGCCGAAGAGGCAGCCAAAGTCGCGAAGAAATAACCGAGCCGGGGAGTAAAACATGGACGATATCGATATCGTCAATATGGCCCTGCAGGAGATCGGCTCGGCGCCGGCCACAATGGACAATATTTCGGATTACGCACAACGCAAAGCGACATCGCAATACGCGATCAGCCGACCGCAAGTGCTCCGTATGATTGAGTGGCCACGGACTACGCACCGGGCGCCGATGAAACAGATGGACGAGCAGGCGTGCGCCTGGCAGGCGAGCACGGCCTACTACGTGGGTGATCGTGTCACCAACGACTCGGGAAAAACGTACAAATGCACCACGGCCGGAATCTCCGATTCGTCCGGAGGCCCAACAGGTACCGGAACCGGGATTACGGACAACACCTGCGTGTGGGCATACGTCGAGGCGTCGACTGCGCTCAACAACTGGTCCTGGCAAGCGTCCACCGCCTACGCGGTGGGCGATCTCGTATCGAACGACACGTTTAAAATCTACAAGTGCATTACGGCGGGCACCTCGGCTGCATCAGGAGGCCCCACCGGGGCAAACCAGGATATTACCGATAATACAGTACATTGGGCGTACTACGGCGCTCCGCCCCGGCAGAACCATACGGTCTATGCCTATCGCTACATCAAGCCGCCGGATTGTCTGCGGATTATCAAAATTCCGAAGGACGCCGAAGTCTACGAAACCGACCAGGGCGAGCAATACGCCTATGAAGGGATCACGATCTACTGCGATCGCGACGATGCGGATCTCAAGTACGTGATCGACGAGAAGGACCCTGGGCGGTGGGACGAGCTCTGCCGGCAGACAGTTGCTCTGCATATCGCCCAGGCGATTTGTTTCAACGTAACCAAAGACCGACAGCTCGCGGTGCTGCTCTATCAGAAATGGGTAGATCAGAAGAATCTCGCCGAAGGCATCGCGATGAGTGAAGGGAAAGAGGCGCCGCCGGAGCCGACCAGGTGGGAGGACGTGTAGGTGCAGCTCAAAGCGGAAGTCATTACCGATTTCTCCGCCGGCGAGCTCAGCGGGAAGTTCGGCGGCAGATTCAACCTCCCCATCTACTGGAGAGGCGGGCAGACCGTCAAGAATTGGGTGCCCTTCCCCCAGGGCGGCGTTATCACCAGGCCCGGGCTATCGTATAAAGCGACAACGTATAACACCGCGAAGGCGCGCCTGATACCGTTCGCTGTCAATGCGTCTAATCCTTTTGTATTAGAGTTCACTAATGCCTACATACGAGTGTGGAAGAGCGGCTCGGTATACGCGACGATCACAGGATCGCCGCCATACACCGCCGCGCAGCTTTTCTATATCCAATTCCAGCAGGTCGGCAACGTGATGTACCTGGTTCACGATCAACATCCGATCGCGACGATTACCTGGAGCGGCGGAACGACATTCACCCTTGCCGATATCACCATCGAGATCGAGACATCGATCGATGCCTGGCAGGGAAGCACTGCTTATGAAGTCGGTGACGTGGTGACCAACGGTACGCCGACGAAATGCTATAGCTGCATCACCGCCGGCACATCCGCCGGTTCGGGCGGACCGACGACCGAAGGGGACGATATCACCGACGGCACGGTGCACTGGATATGGGAATGGACGAAACCCTTCAGCCAGGCCGACGATTATCCGAGCGCCATCGGGTACATGAACCAGCGGATGATCTACGGCGGTACCGTGAACCGGCCGCAATGGACCTGGACATCGCTTCCCTACTGGTACAACGCTTTCTCGTATTTCAGCGTTATTACCTATACCTATACCGGAGTGAAAGACGATAGTTTATGGGCGAATCCGAACGTCCCGGAGACTGAAACGGTGACGAAGAAGAGCGTCATTACCGGCGAAGGAAGCGCCTTTTTCTTTCAGGTCGCCTCGAAAAAGGAAGACTCGATTTACGGCTACGCCGCAGCCGAGGCGCTCATCGTTTTCTCGAGCGAGAATGAGTGGGTGGTACCAAAGAGCGTTAATGCGCTCGATATCGAGGCGCTACACCGAAGCGGTCTTGGATCTGCCCGGCTGCAGCCGATCATATTCAACGATGCGCCGATCATGGCGGTGGGGAACAACTCAAAAGCAAGGCTCTACGAATATGCCTACCTGGCGGAAAGCGCAGCGCTGCAAAGCACCGATCTTTCGTATCACGCCGATCAGATGCTCGAGAACGGGATCACGCAGCTCGACAGCCGGACCATGCCGCAACCGGAGATCTTCTGCGTAACGAATGGCGAGATCGCGGTCCTCGTGCACGACAAACCGAACGGCGCGCGCGCGTGGTATCACTTCGACACCGACGGCGGGACTATCGAGAGTGTGGCCGTCGTTCCCGGTACCACTGACTACGACGTGTATCTCTCGGTCAACCGCGCCAACGGCCGTGTCATCGAAATGCTCGATCCCATGTGGGATCTCACGAAGGTTCCCCTCGATTCGTATGTGGAAGTCGCTTCTATCGCCGGCGCAACGGAGACCGGACTCGAGCGGTTCAACGGCCAGACGGTGACGATCTGGAATGTGACCGATTCCGAAGTCCATACCGCCGCGGTCTCCGGCGGATCGCTGACCTATCCCACCGGCTGCGATGTTGGCGACAACGTTTTTATCGGCAAGGCGATTACCTGCGAGCTTCAGACCATGCGCTTGAACAGGCCGCAGATGAAACGCGACAACGTGGTGGGCGTCACCGCGCGCGTACTCAATTCGATGCCGTTCAAAGCGGGCTTTAAGAACGACGCGAGCTGGCTCGAGACCGCCAGGCGCTCAGACGAAGTGACCTGGAACAGCGCCTACTCGGGCGACGTGTATATTCCGTTCCAGGGCGAATGGTCGAAAGATTCATGGGTATGGATCGTGCAGGATCAGCCATATCGATCCTGCGTGCTGGCATTAGTGCCGGAGGTGGCGGAGACATGAGAAAACTACACATACGACAATATGAGCCGGACGACTATCTGAAAATCGAGGTAACTGAGTCCGAAAAACAGGATCGAGAAGATTTGCCAGTCGATTATATAGCCACGAACCACAAGACCGCCGGCCCATCAGGAACAGTCACAAATGACGCGGGGGAAATTGTCGCCTGTTTTGGCCTAACGCTGTTCTGGTCTGGCACAGCGGAAGCATGGTTGATTTGTAGCCAGAATGTTCGTAACCATATTCGCCTTTTACACGTATGCCGCGAAGCTCTTGCTTTTGTCCGTCACAGGCATGACCTCAAGCGCATTCAGGCGCACGTAATCTCCGATCATGATGAGGCGATACGCTTTGTACAGCATTTAGGTTTCAAGTTTGAGGGGCGGCTTCGTAAATACGGCCCGAGGGGCCGTGACAACGACATGTACGCATGGACGGAGGAATGAAATGAATGTAGCAGCAGCATTAGATATCTTCGCCCAAATTGGCGGCATGGCAGCTCAAGCAACGGCCACGGAAATGCAAATCAACGAAGCAATCGCCTCGTATGGGCGCGATATCAAAGAGCTCGAAGCGAAGATTGTCACGCAGCAAGGGCTTACCCGGGCGTCAATGGATGAAACGCGACGGATCGGCGTCGAAGAGCTAAAAGAAGTCGGCAGAGAAGCGGGCTTCCAGGCAAAAACCGGCTATACGACGGCGGAGCGGCTCGCGCTATCGGCAGAAAACCGCATCGGAGCTTCCGGCGTCCGCGCGATCGGCAGCCCGGTGATGGGTGCACAGCAGGATGTAGATCTTGCCTTTGCGGCAGTGGATCGTAATGTCGAGCGAGGAGAGAGTGCCCTGAAAATAGGCGGCCTGCGTTTGGCGAGCAGCCTGGCGAAGGAGCAAAGAACATCCACCGCATTGACTGAACAATGGGGCCGGCAAAAACAGCGAACGATCGATGAGAGCTGGGCGCTTGAATACAACAGGAGCAAAATGGTTTTTCTGGCCGGCGCGGGCGGCCTTCCTGGACTCACCAGTTCTTTTTATAACGCAGCGAAGGTCGGACTGTTTGATGCAAGCACGTGGAGGCGAGACTAATGCCCGAAGTACGCCTAAGTGATTACGTACAGCAATTCGCCAACACTTTGGGTCGCATGGGGAACGTGTTCGGCGGGATCAGCCGCGACTTAAATGAACGGGCTCGTGTGGCCGCCGTCAACGATAATCTGGCATATTTTGAAGAATCATTCGGCAACTATATCGACAACGCGCCAAAAGGAAAGTATGAAGAATACCTCGAGGACAGCGAGATAACCGCCGCCGTGCCGAAATCTTTCGGCGAAGCGCAATTTTCCACCGTCGCGAACGACTACGCCCAATTCGTCGACGCGCAAGCGGAATACATCAAGAACAACGTAACCCACAAACAGGCTCGCCAGGAGCTGCTCTGGCACTTGCAACAGAAGGCCGTCCAGGAGCGCCGCAATCTTCTCCGTGTGTGGGACCAAGCCGCCGATGCCCACTTTAAAACGGGACTGGCAAAGCTCTACGATGCCACGATGAAGGCGGATATCCCTTGGGAAGAGAAAGTCGCCCGGATTACCAACCGTGTTGTCGAAGGCGTACGCGCCGGCAGGCTCTCTGAGGATCAAGGTCAGATCATCGTTCAGGAGGCGACGGACGCAGCGCAGTACACGTATGCGAAAGGTGGTGCCCTCGAGGCAATTCGTTTAGCGAACGATCTCGACGCCGGCGAAGCGTGGGTCCGCGAGAACACGCCGTTCTACGACGGGAACCCGGATGCCAGGGAAGAGCTCATCGGCGATGTGCGCCGGGAATGGGATGCAATCGCCCGTAGAGAGGACATGGAGCTTGATCGGATCTACGCCGACCTCCACATCAACGCGGAGACAATCGAGCAAGTGGATACCGCCCTTGCCAAGCTCGAGATGACCGATTACCACGACGGCGACAAGAAATATACCTGGCAGATACGTTTTGAAGCAAGGAAGCAAAAGATTGAAGCGCTTTTTGCGCTCCCGGGAGATCCGGCAGACAACGCCAAATGGATTGCCGAAGCTCAAGACGTTTTTGCCGACAAATATCGCGCCCAACTCATCATAGACATAAATAACGGCGTACCAATACAATTCTTGCGAACGCGGCTTGAACAAGAATGGTATGGATATATAACTGATCCCGAAACAGGTGAACCGACGGAAATAACGAGGATCAATTCCAAGCATTTTAAAGAATTTGACACTATGATCGATACCGCATTAGATGAGCGGCTCAAGCCCGGTATCAGCTACATCGACGAAAAGCTGGATGGCGACCAGGAATATGCCGCAATCAACGCACTGAGAAAAGTATATCAATCCGCGCAGACAATGACGCTGGACGAGCTATATAAGGCGGCAAAAAACATCGTTGATCCTGTAAAGCAACAAAATTTGGAGAATTCTTTTAAGCGTACACAGGAAATGATATGGCGGGGCAGGAATATCAGCCCGTTAGAGCAACTGTTGATGGATATTTCGGAAGACAAATATCTTGGGCTAACCGGGCTGCGTTCAGATACTCTTGATACTGCGTGTGCCATGTTGGTCGATTATGCCGAAGAGATTTATCCGGAGAGACGTCTTTACAATGCTACGCCCGACGTAGAAAACCTTTACGGGCTTGGGCACGGCCACCCTATTATGATCGATCCCGGTAATATATTATACACGTTTTTGGTCGAGGATAACCAACCGAAGCTCTATCGTTATACAGAAGAAAAAGATACGGGGCGATGGTTTTGGAAGCCGGTAATAACTGAAGCTGAACGAGCTGCAATAGAAGCGGCAGAAACGCGAGAAAAAGAGCTTGCGGCGGCTGCAGCAAGGGCGCCGGCAGTGCTTTCGGCGCCGCCAAGCGAAACAACGCGGGCCGAAAAAGCCGAATCAATCTCGGCGATAGTTAATGTGATGCCCGAGCTTGCCGTTCTCGGCGCATTCGGGCGCCAGATACAGAAAACTGCCGAGCAATACGCCGAGGTCGAAGCAGGCGCAGAGGAAAGACGGAAACGCCTGACGGCCGATTATGGATACGATTTAAGCAAATACGAAGAAACACGCCCGGGAAGCGGCCACTGGCGAGCCAAGGGTGGCGGCTTCGTACTCGATAAAGAGAAAAGTGCTGCTCTTTCTGATCTTAAGCTTCTTCTTCCCTACAAACCCGAGGATTTCATCGAGACAAGCCCCGGTGTTTATATCCGCGCTGACGGCACAGCAATGGATGCACGGGAACTCGATTCCATAACGGAGATCCTCAACCGCCTGAAAGAAAAAGGAATATTCCGGTGAGTGATCTCCAGGACATTAACGAGCTAATTGCGCCCTACGATAGACAAACCGAGAATGCAGAAGAAGCTCATGAAATCCTGACGCAATCAAGCCCAGTCGATAAATATCAAGAAAAACTGGGCTTAACTCCCTTGACAGCCTACGAGCAAACAAAACGCAAAATACAGGAAGAAAAAAGAAACCGAGCTATTTTTTACAATTTGGCGAAAAATCTCGCAAAAGAAGATGACCCTGCCGGCGCCCTTGCCTATATGAATGCCGCCGAATATGCGGCTAAGGCGGTTGGCATCGATCCCAAAGTTGCATACCGCGACCTTTCGGCCCTTTCTCAATACTGGTTCGGCGAAATCAAGCCGCCCGACGTGTTCCTGAAGAGCCTCAAAAAGGCATGGAACAACGGCGTTATAAACGTCAAACGCGGGCACCTGGCAGCCCGGCTCATGGAAGCCGGCGGAACGAATCCCGAGATTGAGCAGCAGCTCGCGGATCTCCTCGGGCAAGTGGAACCGCTCGACGAGATCCCTCGTCCCTGGGTGAAAAACGCACTACTGATCGCCACGGAATCGGCGCCGCTGATGGCGAAATCGTTTTTTTCCGGCGGTCTCGGTGCTGCGGCCGGTGCCGCTGCGGGAGCGTTGATCGGACTTGCGGCAGCTCCTTTCACCGCCGGGCTCTCGATTCCCGCAATCGCCGTTACGATGGCGCAAATCGGATATGTTACCGGGAGCACGCAGGAGCTCATGGACGTTATGCGCGGCCTACAATACCTGGATCTCCGCGACCAGGGAGTCCCACACGAGATCGCCACACCGATCGCCGATATTTCCGGCATCGTCCAGGGCGCTATCGAGTCGGTGGGGCAGATGCTCCTCGGCGTGAAACTACCCGGCGTGACGCCGGCGTTGAAGAGCGCCGGCACGATGGTTGCCAATAAGCTCATGATGACCGGCACCCTCGGCACGATTGCGACGCGGATTGCTTCCAACGCCGTCGCGGCGGGACTATCGGAGGGGATCGAGGAGCCGCTCCAGGAGATTACTTCGATTTTTTCCGAACAGCTGGCAATGGAAATTGCAAAGGATCGCGGTATCCAGACAGCGATAGAGCCTGTTACGAGTGCGGAGTTTGTTTCACGTGTGACCGAGGCATTCTCTGGCGGTTTCTCGGCTGGCGTGATCTTCGGCGTCGCCGGCGCGCCGGCAGGAATCAGGGCAGATGTATCCAGGTTGAACCGTATTAGGGAGCTCGCGAAATCAACCCCCGATAGAGCGCAGTTTGTCAACCAGGCGATCCGGGAAGATTTGTTCATTCGTGGCATCGGCGCGGACATGCGCGGTTGGCGTGATTATCTCGGGAAAGTATGGGCGAAGGAGCATCCCGGAGGCGCCATCCCGGAACGGCCGACCACCGCAGCGGAGACACAGGCACGCCCGCAACCAGCGGAGGGCGCAGAACCAGCTCCTCGGCCGGAGGGTGAGTATCGGACGAAAGAAGGCCGGCTGTACGTGATCGAACAAGAGCTCACGGCGACCAAGGAAGGGAGAAATGCGATTTTCAAAGTCGGCGATCCGAACAATCGAATTCGTTATGGGTATATCTTGTATGAGCATACTGCTGGCGACATCTATATTCAGGAGGTTGTCAACGAGGTCGAGCAGGATCTCCGGCGCGAAATGCTCCTCGAGCTCGCAGCGAGACATCCTGAAGCGGAGATTGAATGGAATCCGACCGAAGAGGATGAAATTGCCATAAAAGAGAGCATCATCGCCGATACGCCGGAAGGGGTTGAGCCGGGGTTGCAGTGGTACGCTGCAGAAACGACCGAGCCCGAGGTCGAGATCACCGCGAGCGTATTCGTCCAGCGGATCTCCGAAGGCTTTAACCTGAACACGGAAGAGGCGAGAGCCTTTGCCGGTGTTGTCGAAGCCTTTGCCCGGGCGCGCGGTATGAGCGCGAATGCGTATCTGCAATCGTTTATCGGGCGCGAAGTGATAGTCGGCGGCCCGAGCGTGGAAGAAGAGCTTGCAGCGGGCCGTGGAGTTGCCGGCACCCGATTTGAAACAGTTGAAGGCGAAGCAGTGGCGCCGCTCGAGGTCGATGCCGAGGAATTCAAGACGCGCGTACGAGCGCTGTTTGCAGCGATGAAAGGGGCCGACCTTCACATCGCTCTTCATGAGTTTTTTCATGCTGTAGAACGCCTGGCGCTCTCTCAGGATCAGATTCGACTCATGGAGCAGGCGCTCGGTAAACGGCGAGCACAATGGACGGAGCAAGATCTCGAGTTCCTGGCCGACCGTTTCGAGGATTACCTGGCGACGGGATGGGCGCCGAGCGAGGCGCACCGTACGCTTTTCGAGCAGCTCAAGCGACTGCTCATGCAGATCGTCTCGTTTGTCCAGGAGCAACGCCAACGCGGGGGAGCTCCCGGTTTCCGGCTATCAGATGAGCTACAAAATGCTTTCGATGCGCTTTTCATTACCCCGGAAGCGCAACCGGAATTCGTGCCCGGAGAAGAGACCGCTCCCGCAACACCGCAGGAACGAGGAGCGCAGATCCGGCGAGAATACGAGGAGTATGTCGAAAGCCGCGAAGATCTCGCCGACGAAGTGGCCGAAGAGATCGTCGAAACGACTATCGATCCGAACGCAGCCGAACCGGAGCCGGTGCCTACAACGACGGTTGCAGCGGAATCTGCCGCCGGCATCGTCGAGCTCCCGATAAAAGACTTGCAACTGTCCGAGGAAGTGCCTAACTTTAAGGAAGGAGCGGATGAGTCCGGGATTGTCGAGCCCCTGGGCGGCGAAGCTTACGAGCGTGTCGGTACCGCGCCGATAGTTGTGTGGGAACGCACCGACGGCCGGCTCGAAGTGATAACCGGCCGGCACCGTCTCGATCTCGCGAGGAGACTCGGCGAAAAGACGATCCCCGCGCAGATCATGCGGGAATCAGAAGGATTCACCGCTGCGATGGCAATGACCTTCGACGCGGAGAGCAATATCCGCGATGGTCAGGGGAGTGTAAGGGATTATGCCAACTATTTCAGATTCTCCGAAATCACCGAGGAAGAAGCATCCCGCAGAGGACTTCTTGAAAGAAACAAGGGAAGAACGGGCTTTGCGATTGGCCGATATGCCACCGATGGTCTCTATACCCTCTACCGGAACGAGCAAATCAACGAGACGAAGGCGGCCGCGATTGCTTCCGCCGCTCCTGCCAACGAATCCGTCCAAAACGAAGGAATAAGACAGGCAAAAGAGCTCAACGCCGACGAGCTCGTCAACTATCTCAACATCATCCAGGACATGCACCCTCGAGGCAAAGCCGAGCAGACGGATCTTTTCGGACAGGATGATCCGTTCATGCTCGAGGCTGCGCGGCTCGCCCGCGAGGCCGTGAAGAAGCAGGCCGAGCTCCAGAACGAGTACCGGGCGCTGAAAGGCGCCCTCCGGCTATCTCGAGGCGAGCAGCAGAAGATCCTCTCGAAGTACGGCTACCAGCCTGGCGACGCCGTAGCGGTTCAGAGTCGCGTCGACGAGCTTACCTTCGAGATCGAAGCATGGAAAGATTGGACCACCGACGCGGAGAAACATGCCGAGCTCCGCGAGCGGCTCGAAAAGGATACGCTGCTCCATCCGGCAGATGCTTTTCTCTTTCATTCTAAAAGCCCTGAGTTTTGGACATTAAAATCGCTCGAAATAATCACCGAGAAGATGCAAGGCCCCATGCAGGCTTCCGCGATCAAGAAGATGCTGCAGAACAACGGCGTGAAAGCGGATGAGATGAAGTGGATCGGGCTGGACGATTTCCTTGAGAAAGAGCGGAAGATCACCCCGGAGCAAATGCTTGAGCATATCCAGCAGAATAATATCCAACTCACAGAAGTGGTGCTGGGTAAAAGTGATATCGCCATACCGCAAGAGCTTGCCGATCTTAGAGTCGAAGCGCTCGAAGCAGAACACGGTTTCACCCGGCTGTTAAACGATGCAGTGAGCCTCCTTCAGCGAAACCAAGTCGATTCACATGTCGCATACATGGATCTCTTTAGATACGCTAAGGGTGAAGAAGACTTACCGGCGAAGTATCTCGCTATCGCCCCTGATTATGATTGGGAGGCATTACCGAAGGCGCAAAAAACCCTCACCGCTACAAGAAGCGCTCGCGATATATATGAAGCCGATTTTCGCGGTGGGCAGGATTACGCAGAAACGAGACACGAAGGCTGGGTCCTTTCCGGTGGACAAAACTACGCCGAGATTCTTTTTATATTGCCCTCACTGCAAGAGACGTATCAAACTGGGCATTGGGAGCAAGAAAACGTCGTCGCGCACTCCCGAATCAACGAACGCCTTGGCGCGGGCAACGAGAACATCCTGTTTATCGAGGAGATCCAGAGCGATTGGCACCAGGAGGGGAGGAAGGAAGGCTATCAGGGTGATTTTTCCGAGTTTCGCAAAGAAGTCATAGCGGCAGCCAAGAAGAATCAGTTCGACCTGGAAGCAGTAGGCGCGGCGTTCGATCATCTTGCGGAAGAGCCGCTGGACAGACCGGAACGGCCCACACAGGCGGAATGGATTCTGTTGAACGAGGCGGTTGCGGGTTCAGGAATAAATCTCAATCGATTTCACGACATCGCAGACCATGGAATCCCTGACGCCCCATGGCGCAAAACTTGGCATGGGCTTGTCTTTCGCCGGATGCTCCATCTTGCAGTTGAAAAAGGATACGACAGGCTCGCGTGGACGACGGGGCAGCAACAGGCGGATCGGTACAACCTGGCGCAATACATCGATGAGATCCGGTATCGCAGGGTGACACCGGAAGAGTCTGCGTTCGTGTCCTGGACCGCCGGGGGAGAGCGCGTTACAGATACAACATATGTGATTAGGGGGATCTCGGGGGGCCGGCAAGTATTCGAGCAAAATTATAATAACGAAGAGCTCGATGGTTTTGTCGGTCGCGATGTTGCGGAATTGATCCGGCAGGACTATGGCGGAGACGACACGGACGCCGAAGGCGTACCTGGGCGCATTCTTTATACCACAGACCTATCCGTCGGCGGCGAAGGGATGAAGCAGTTCTACGATAGCATCCTGGTGAAGTACGCCAACAAGTTCGCGAAGAAGTGGGGCGTAAAAGTCGAGCCGTGGAACGTCGAGACGGACGAGACGCCGATCGAGGGAACGCCGACGAAAGTTATCCCGGCGCAATGGCCCGGACCTGGTTATTTTACGATTGAGCTCGAGGGCTCAGGCACTACGTACGGCGCTTTCGAGACTCGCGAACAGGCAGAAGCGATGCTCGCGAAGATCAAAGAAACCGGGTTGCAGCAGCCGGAAACTGTGCACTCTCTCCCGATCAACAATCAGATGCGGAAGGAGCTCGGTACCGAAAAAAGCCTGTACCTCTTCCACCAGGCCGAGGATCAGAAACGCATCATCGACGCGGCGAAGAAGTACCTCGGCGTTACTGATAATCCGAACGAAACCGGCTATATCTTCCCGGATGGATCGATGCTCGATATGAGCGAAGGCGAGAAAAATTACCGCGTTCTCGATCATGGAGATGCGCTGAAGCCCCGCCGGCTTGGACTCAAATCAAAAGCGGACGATTATTTCGGCAAGATCTTCGAGTTCCAGAAACGCAGCCAGGCCGTACGGTACGAGGCGAAGATGGGCTATGCCTCCGCCGTCGTCCGCCCGACCTCGACGCAGATCCGGAAGATGGTGCAGGGCTGGATAGACAATGACGCGACAAATATTTACCTGTCTATCTCGGCCTCAGACGGCAGGGACCAGGGCTTCACGCAGATGTTTCGCCCGACCGTTTCGTCGGTAAAGGCGTTTTTCGACCGGGCGCCCCGGATGCTCAAGCACCTCTCCGGCGAATGGGCCGGCCAGTTCATCTACGGGACCGAGGTCGACGAGGAGATCTGGAACGAATACGTCAGACGGGCAAAAGGCTATCTTTCTGCGGAGGATTTTCAGGCGGAGATTGAGGAGGCGGATCGCCGCGCCGCTGGCCCGGCTGCTCAGACGATGCCGGCAGAGGAAGCGGCCCGATTCTATCAGGCGGTGTGGGATGAAGCTCATGTCGAGGAAGAGGTAGAACAGGAGGATCTTTTCGACATTCCTTCTCCGGAGATGCGCGATGCTGACAAGTACGACTACGACGAGAAGCGGGAAGCCGCCCAGGACATAGAAGACGAAGAGCTGGCGACCAAGATGGAACGTGGCGAAGCGAACGACGCTGACCTCGAGACGCCGCCGGAAGACCTGGAGACAACGCGAGACGAGGCCGAACGTGCCGGCGAAGAAGAACGCCAGGCTCGCGGCGAGCTTAGCGAAGAAGGGAAGCGCATGGTCGAGCTCGGCGACGAGATCGATGAGACGATAGAAGCGCAGCCGCCGGCAGTAGAAGAACCCGATGAGACGCGGCAAGAAGAAATAAAACGCTACGAGGAAAAACTCGCCGATTTGTACAAGAGATTCGAGGAAGCGCTCATGTCCGATCTGTCGACTGCTGAGGCGCTGGTAAGCGATATGGTGTGGACTCGAGCGATCATCATGCCTTCGCAGATCGAAGCGGCCGAGGATGTCAAGACCGCCGCCGGCGAGCAGCTCGAAAAGGCCGTCGGGCTCGGGCGGAAATTGCAGAAGGCGCTCGATTCTGAAAAGTGGAAGAAGGAACGAGCGAAAATTGCCGAACGGCATAAAGCCTCGAGGGCGAAGATCTACGCCAAGAAACGCGAGCAGTTCAAGCGCTACAAGGAGCAGCTCCGCGCGAAACAGAAGGAGCAGCGGGCAAAGAAGAAATACCGCGAGGCAAAGAAGAAGATCATCGGAGATATCATGCGGCCGCCCGGGCGCGGTGTCGCCTACAAGGGATACGCCGAAGAGATCCGCAACATCCAGCGCGGACTCGATCCGGTGAAACGCCAAAAGAAAACACTGTGGCGCCGCGAGCAGACGAGAAAGTTCCTCGAGCAAAATCCCGAAGCCGCCGCGTACATGGATCCCGATTTTCTCGACAAAGTGTACTCCGTCTCGCTACCGGATATGACCCTCGAGCAGCTCGAGAAAATCAAAGAGACGATTGACGCACTCCGCAAACTTGGCCGGCTGAAACGCTCGCTCGAGCTCACCCAGGAGCGCCGGCTCCGAAATCATGCAATCGCTCTCGCGCAAAGCACCGTCCTCCGAGGGAAACCGCCGGAAAAGCCTGTCGGGGGCGTTAAGCCGACTCGCCTCCTCTACAAAATTCTTCTTCTCTTGCTTAAGCCTGATCGCGTTGCCAAATGGTTCGATGGCGTTTTCGAAGGTGGAGAACCAGGTATTTACACCGAATGGCTGCAGGACCGCCCGAACGAAGCCTGGTCGGCCATGAAGAAGATGATCCGCAAACGAACGCAGCCGGTCCTCAAGAAGATGGCCGAGCTCAAGCTCACGGCGGATCCGCTCGATGTCCGCCGCGTGACGAAAGGATTTACCTTCATCGGGGAACGCCTGGACATAGAGGGATTTAAGTATACGAACGGGAAACAGCCGACCATCCAGGATGCAATGTACTGGTACATCGGCATGAGGAACGAAAAGACCGCGCCGGCGCTTGTTCACGGTAACAATATCCCCGAAGAGATCCTTCTCAAGGGGATCATGATGCTGACGCCGGAACAGCGAGCCTTTGCCGATGCGATCTCCGCAGATTTCGTTGAAAACTTCCCCCGGCTCCGGGATGCCTTCATCGACATATTCAACATGGATCTTCCTGGCGAAGATTTCTACGTGCCCATGCGCCGGCTCATGTTGAGCTATGAGACGCGGGAAGAAGAGATCGCGATGGAGCTCACCGGCCGCGCCGGCGTGAGAAAACAGTTCATCGCCCGGAACCCCACCTATGCGCGTATCGATATAGCCGACGAGCACCAGAAGCCGATCCGGACAGATCTCATGAGCTTGTGGATCGAAGGCGTGAAGATTCAGGAAGGCTTCATCCATCAGGACCAGCTCGTCAAACAGCTCCACGCGATCTTCGAGAGTGATGAGGTCAGGCTCGCCGTCCAGCAAAAATATGGGCCGGACTTCAACAAGTGGCTTCGCCAGTACATAAACGATCTCGCGCAAGCCGATGCCTACGCGGCGATGAGCGGGATCGAGAAGTTTTCCCGGGCGGTCAGGACGAACGCCGCCGTCGGTTGGCTCGCGTTCAATCTGTCGCCGCATCTCAAGCAGCTTACCGGGCCATTGAATTACCTGGCGGACACCGGACCTTTCTACTTGGCGTCCGCTGCGGCGCAATTCGCCGCGGGCAAGGGTAAAAGTGCGCTCAAGGGTAAGTTTCTCAATAATACGCTCGTTGATTTCGTCGACTCGAAGACGGAGCTCCTGCAGAGCAGGCTTATCTCCCAGGAGTTTGCTGATCTGCAGAGGGTCGACAAGAACCTTTACATGCAGTTTGTGAAGAAGATCGGCCACGTGGGGATGCACGGTCTCGAGCTCATTGATAAGGTCACCGTCTATATCGGTTGGAAGGCGGTCTACGACAAGGAAATGGCAAAGCACGGCATCGAGGCGAAGGCGATCCAGGCGGCGGATAAGGCGACGATCCGGACGCAGCCGTCTCACCGCGTACAGGACATGGCGCAGATCTACCGTGAAGGCGAGATCCTGAAGTGGTTCATGATGTTTACCTCTGAGCTCTCGGCTATCTGGAACAGGATGGTCTTCGATGTGCCCCTGGCGCTCAAACGGCACGAGCTCATGCACGCGCTCGGCGATATGGTTTCTTTCTCTATCGTCGGCATGGCGATTGCGATCGCTGCCGGCGCGCTCCAGGGCGATGAACCCGAAGAGAAGAAGAAGAAAATGATCGTCGGCGCTTTCAGCCAGTACATCGACGCGATTCCATTCTTCGGCAACGACATCATGAATATCGTCTCGAACCGGCAATTCCAGTCCGGCGGCGTGAAGATCTTCCCGGCGATTGACTATATCCGGTACGTGCCGAAGCAGTTTGCGCAAGGGAAGATTGAGACGGCACTCGGCAACCTGGCCGAAGGCGCGGCCTTCGCGACGGGACTGCCGACGAGCGGGCCGATAAAGGCCGTGAGAATGATGAAGTCGAAGGATCTTCGTGATCTTCTTGGCTGGCCGAGAGAAGGTAGATGAGCACCAGAAGATTGAGACGAGACCTGCACAAGCGGGCATCCAGCGCCGGCTACCATCTCCATGCGGGAGACATGGAAGTAACGGGCGCGCTTTTTGGCCCGACAATTTCAAACCTGACAACCGCGATCGCCACGCTTACCGCCACGACAACCACGCCCGTACAAATCTCGTTTTCGTCGATTACCGGCGCCTTTAAGGCGATCCTGCTGCGGTGGGTTCCGCAATACAATCTTCGGACGTTTGACCACTACGAGGTACAGGTATCCGACGACGACGCGACCTGGTACTCACTCGAGTTCGACGGTACGGACTGGAAAGATACACTCAATGCGTGGACGGAAACTGCGGCGACGTTTCTGTTGCATGTGCCCATCCCGCACGCCGGCACCGCGCAGAACCCTACAGGCAGGACGCTTTACTACAGGGTCCGGCAATCGACGGTCGACGGCACAAAAAGCGATTGGAGCGCGAGCGCGTCAGCCACGACGTCGACTATTGCCTCAGACGATATTACTGCCGGCGCGATATATGACTGGCACGTAGGCGGGATAAGCATCGCAAACCCGGCGATCTCGCAAAAACCATCCGACAACGCCGCAATGGCGATGCTCGGGCCGAAGGTGGCGATGGGAGGCGGGACGATAGACTATGTCGCTTTGGAAAATGCGAACATCTATAAGAACGAAGCACGAGTGGTCGGTCCTTTGGTCGAGGGAGATCAGGGAACACTCGCTTTATCCCAGGGAGACCTGATAACGACAGATGGCGCCGTTGCTATGTGCTACCAGGGGGCGCAGCATGCCTTGGGGCATCTTCTCCTTGCAGGAAAAAGGTTTATCTATCAATGCACCAGAAACCAATCTCCTGAGACCATTTACATTTACGCGCCGTACTCATCTGCCCATGTAGAATGGAAGGTCGATGATGGTAGCTGGCAATCGGTGGACGCAGCAAGAGCAACCGTAACCTCTCAAGAGACTATGAATCTGAGCGACGCTGGGAGAATAGTGAGGATATGGTCCGACGCACCAGTAGTAATCACAAAGCTGGGCAGCGGAGGAGACCGTTTTCATCTAATACCAGTTACCAAAGAGACCATGATCTGGCGAGATCAATATCGAGCTACTTGGGACGGCAGTTCTTCCATAGATCGGGACTATTATTTCTCAGCAGATACGGAGATCCAGGCAACAAGTATAGGCGATGGCGCTGGAAACGCAGCAGAACAGGGAATGGCTCCGTCCTTGTGTGGCGATACTTATGGGATACCGCATCAAATCACCGGGTATGAATTAGTAGCGGTCGAGCCCTGCACGGTGCGGGTTTATTATTGGTCTGGTGGTCAGTGGAATCTCCACGCTGAACATGATCTGACAGCAGCATCAAGAACTAATCCGGTACACATAAGCGAGGGGGAATCTGCTGGAAGCGGCACTCCGCTTCAATCGAGCGCAGAGCCGTGGCTGATGCTCGGCACAGGACCATTTTACGCACGGACGAACGATGAAGCTGCGGACGAATATGCGCTGATCGGTTATCGCCGGGACTGGCGGCAGTACAGCTTCGAGCAGACAATCCGGGCGCTCGCGGGTATTAACGTCGATGGCACGGTCAAGGCCGATAAGGTAGTGACCGCATCGCTCGTGGCAGGGGCGGTTACTGCCGTGAAGATGGCAGCGGAGAACTTCTTTTTCACTAAGGCGGTCGGATCTGAGAACAGGGCCGCGCCTGTCAGTGGAGACGTAAGAGCCTATCTTGGCAAAGATCCGGCAGGATCACAGGGAACGACCGATCCAGTTGAATCGGCTATTAAGGAGCATAACGGTGAAAATTGGGAAGAACGTTTTAGGGCTGGTATGCGCAGCGGCGGCAATGTTGCCGATGCACTTGTGTCGGGATTTTTTCAAGCCGGGGAGTCCGTTCTTTCGTCTCTTGGATTGATGTGGGGAAGAAGAAATAATCACACATTTTCAGGCGAACAAATAGTTCGCGTGGCCTTTGGGAATGACGTTCTTGTGGCGGTTTCTGATGCAGGAAGGATAGAGCGCTCAACAGATCATGGTATAAACTGGTCCACGGTAACAGATCCATTTGGGACCACAGCGATACAAGATGTGGCTTTTGGTAACGACGTATTCATAGCGGTGGGATGGAGCGAGAAGGTCGCGCGATCTACGGATGATGGTGCTTCGTGGGGCTCTCTTATTACGATGCCATTCAGTTCTACTTGCATCATCATGACTGTTTGTTACGGCAACGGTGTATGGTTATGTGGTGGCGGAACCTTGACCGGTGACGCTGAAATTGCGCGCTCGATTAATGACGGCGTATCGTGGACCTTGATTTCAAATCCTTTCGCAGCTACCAACAGATTGTTTGCTTTGGCAACCAATGGTAATGGCACATGGATTGCGGTATCGGAAGCTGGCGAAATAGCTCGATCAATCAATGATGGCGCTTCTTTTTCCCTTGTGAGCGATCCGTTTGGCGCGACGATGATCCGTTGCGCGGCTTACGGTGGGGGCGTATTTATTGTTGCCGGCGAAGACGGTAAATTGTCTCGATCAATTGACAACGGCGCCACCTGGTCGGCGCTAATAGATGCCGGATTCGGTTCTTCGCTAATTCTTTGCCTTGCGTACGGGGGTGGTATCTGGATCGCCACGGGAGAAGATGGGAAGATCTCAAGATCTGTGGACGGCGGACTGTCCTGGGGGGCCCAAGTATACGGCGAAGCAACAGTACAGCATCCGTTCGGCACGACAGGCTACATATCTGGTGTTACCTACGATGCGACGTACGGGAGATTTGTGGCTGTTGGCGATGATAATGCCGGCGGCGGAAATCCACTTATTGCAACTTCCGATTGGCTCGAAGCCGGAGCAGGCATTGTAGAACATGGCGCGAATATTTACGGTGAGTACATCCGCTTTTCAAATGGTATCCAGATTTGCTGGAAACAAGGTGTACCAGTTTCAAGCGTGGCATACGTCGTAGTCTACCCGGCAGCATTTACATCCAACATTCGACCAATAGTATCATTAGATTCAAGCGCGGCGGAACTTACTACTATCGGGACAATAAATGCATCAACAACAGGTTTTTCAGTCAATCTTGGTACATATGGAAGTACACGAAGCGTGCAATATATAGCTTGGGGTTGGTGGAGATGATAATTCATTGGGTCCCTTGTTACGATCATAGACCGGCTTCATGGATGCAGCCGGAAAAAGACAAGATCATCGTCGAATGGAACGGCCGGTCCGTGGCGGTGGACTTCTCAGATGCGGGGATCGTCGAGTATGACCTGGAGCCACCGGTTCTTGATTTCATCCACAAGGCGTGGCGCGAAGACGGCGTGCTCCACCTGGTGATGCCGAGCTTCGGCAGACTCAACGAATCGGTAACGATAGATCACGGGGAGGATCGGGTACTGACATGGCGGTAGAGTGGATAAAGCCGAATGGCAAAACGCAGGCCGAAATAGACGCAAAAGAGGCAGTGCGGCTGGCAGAACTCGAAAGGATGAAGGCGAGAGAATTCCTTGCCGACACGCAGGACGATGTGCTGGCCGTCATCGAGGAACACTTGCACGGGTTGAGTGTCACAGACAGCCGATTGCACTACAACGAGCGCAGAGCCGCCCGCGAAAAGCTGCGCGAGGTAACACGATGACAAAACAAGAAAGCAATGCGCTCGAGCGCATTGAAAAAGGCGTACTCAAGGCGATCGAGGAAAGACAGAGCGAAATGGCCGGAGATCTCAAAGGATTAAAAACCACGGTCTGCGGCAACGGCGGCAAGGGCCACGAACAACGCTTAAACGATCTCGAGGAATACGTGAAAAATCATCCGCTCGAATGCCCGCTGGTCAAGCGAAAAATACCTCCGGGGCAGCTCGTGGCGCTTATTATCGCCGGCGCTTCGCTCGCGACCACATGGGTGGTGCTGTTGATATAAAGATTTTTTCCTGGGAGGGGAACTACGATGATAATTAAAGAAAAGCTCTTGCCGGTCAACCCGTTTTCGCGTCCGGGGCATAGGAGACCGGACACGCTCGGCATTGTATACCATTGGGTCGGCGCCGCGGGCCAGGAGAATGATGCTACGGCGCGCTACTTCGAGCTTTTATCCAACCAGGACCTCGACGACGAGGATCCGGATCGCTACGCCAGCGCCCACTACATCATCGGCATGGACGGCGAGATTATCCGGTGCATACCAGACGAAGAAGTAGCCTACCACGTTGGCGCCCGGCGCTACACCGCTCTTGCGCAGCGCCAATTCCACGGCTACACATCGAACGAAAGACGCGCTACTCCCAACTGGTGCACGATCGGGATCGAGCTCAATCACCCGGATTGGACCGGCGAGTTTACAGAGGCAACCCTGGAAGCAGCGGTCAGTTTGGGCAAGTCTCTGCTCCGGACGCACTTGCTTGGCTCGCACGACGTATACAGGCACTACGACATTACCGGGAAGCTTTGTCCGAAATGGTTTGTCAAACACGAGGCGGCCTGGCTCGGCTTCCGCGACGATATCTTTTACCAGGTTGCAGAGCGATGACCGTCGCGGCATTGTTGATAGCGGTTATGGTGCTGATCGTGATCCTGGCGGTGTGCTGCTGCCTCAACTTCTGGTTCATCAGCCGTACCGCTCGATCGATGGATAATATTTTGAAAACACTCACACGGGAGGGGATATATGGAAACAGTGGGATTCTTCCAAGTCAAACACGCCGACGGCTCAGTTGAAAACAGCATGGGTCGCCTGCTCGCCTTTATGTCGACGTGTGCCGGCATTGCGACGGTGGCAGCGGGAATTGTACTCCAGAGAGCTGAAATCGTGATAGCCGGTGCCGGCATGGTCGGTTCAGGCGAGTTGTTAAAATACGGCCAGAAAATCAGGGAGACAAAATGAAATGGGAAAAATCAAAGGCATTCTTCTTATTGTTGGCGGCGTGCTTCTTTTTGTTCTCGGCTTCATCCTACGCGGAGGTCTGCTACGAGGACGAGGATCACAGCGAGCTGATGAAGACATTCGACGAGCTCGAGAGCATCAACAAGCAGCAAGCGACGCAAATCAGCGAGCTCGAGACCGAGCTGATGATCTCCGAGCAGGAAACGAAAGGGGCGCTGAGCTCATTAGACGCGGTCGAGAAATCCTTGCAAGAGGAAAGAAACGCTAATCTTTTCCAGGTGATCGGCGCCGGCGGGATCGGGTTCATTGCCGGCTATCTTGTGTATTGGATTCTCGATGCGATCCACAAACTACGGGAATACCGCGCAGTAGGCGCGAAGTAAATATCGGAGGGAAATATGAACGACAAAACACGAAGGGCTCTCGGAATCGGCGGAGCAATCGCAATAGCGATAGGCTCCGGCGCAATGTATCTATCCGGCGCGACAGTAGAAGGCGCGTCCGGCATAGTCGGGTTAGCGTTTGCGGTTGCCGCTGCGATTGCGGCGCTGGTAAATGGGGTGAGAAAATGAAGGACAAGCTCAAATTAAGCGGGCAGATTACTGTCCGTGTTTACGGGCCGGACGGGAAGCTTAAACGTTTTCCACCTACACGCCTTGAGAAATTGCTCAAGAAGCCTGGGCGTCCGATGGAAGTCACGAATCACAATATCATGACGAACGAAGGCGATGCGCTCATTGCCGACTTGCTTCAGGAGACACCGGAAAGAACCAAGCTTGACAATGCAAACGCGGTGATCGGTGTCGGCACGGGGTTTGTGTCGGAGACAAAGACCGTTGACGCGCTGGTTACGCAAACCGGATCAAACGAGGCAATGGATACAGGATACCCGCAGACCGAGGGCGATTGGGCGGCTGCCGATGATAACGTCATTGTGTACAAGTCAACGTTCGAAGCGGGTGATTTGAACGACACCGGTATCGATGAGGCGCTGCTTGGCAACGGAACGGATACGCTGGCCTATGCGGAGATCTCGCCGGCGGTTGATGTAAGCTCATCGGACACGATCGAAATTACATGGAAAATCACGATTACCGGATCATAAGGAGATGACAATGAAACGATTTTTGTTGCTGGTGGTACTGGTCACATTGTTCGCTTGCACGGCGGGCGCGCAGGATATTTTATATCGAGACTCGGCGATTGCATCATGGGATGCGCCGGCGGAACCAGTGTTACTCACGGGCGAATCGTGGGAGTACGAAGTCTATCTATCAGACGTGGCTGCGGGAGATCCGGCGTTGCTGGATTATCCCAATTTCATTTATGTAGGCAGGGCGATAACCGAAACGCTGACCATTGATATGACGCTGTATCAGCGGCTCGAATATTATTTAGTTGTGCGATCTGTCTTGATAAGAGCGGACAGTACTGAGATTTTGGGGGAGCGAGGTGACAGTCTGAATGACGCGGACCCTACTTCGCACCCAGCGGGTTTCAAGTACGTACCGCTGGGGGGAATCCTGGGCAGCCCG
>Ga0180437_10002009_pt1 | contig 33730 bp, 35 predicted proteins | sample SS_ome_4_FD_132410 | JGI IMG/M metagenome (GOLD analysis project Ga0180437, IMG submission 132410) | Hypersaline lake sediment archaeal communities from the Salton Sea, California, USA - SS_3_D_1 metaG | ecosystem: Environmental > Aquatic > Non-marine Saline and Alkaline > Hypersaline >... | reverse complement strand
TATTATTAATAATAATTATTATTGATATATCAAATAAAATAGTTTTATATATATCAATAATACTTAAAAAAGTAGACAATCTATTATTTGTTGCAAATATTGATACTTTTGATATCTTTGAATATGATAACATTGGAAAAGAAATAATTCAATTAATAAAAAATAAAAAGAACATAAAAGAGATAATTGAAATTATAAAAAATGAATATGATATTGAAAAAAAAGTTATTTTAGAATTTTTGAATTCACTTATTGTAAATAAAACAATTTTAAAAATAAAAAAAATTTAATTTAAAACTTTTATAAAAATAAAATGTTTGTATTAATAGAACCTTTCAAATTTGAATATTTAGAGGATAAACCGGACCTTGGTTGTGCTAATATTATATCTTCTTTAAATAAAAATCATATAAAAAATAGATTAATTCAAGGACAAACAAAGTTTTTTCATGATTTTCTTTCTAATCCAAAAGAATTTTTAGAACTATTTTTTAAAATTTCAAATGAAAATATTAAAAAATTAAATTTAAATGATTTGGATAATCTAATAAGGGAACAAGGAGAAAAAGAATTTAAAAAGAATTTAAGAGAATATCATAGAAAAATTGTTGAGAAAAATAAAAATTTTTTTTTAAATATTTCTAATTTATTAGAATTATATTATTTATTTAATTCATATATAAGTTTATATAAATATTTTATTTTTAATAAAAGTGAAATAAATTTAAATTTCATAAAAAATTATGTAAAGATTATTAAAAATAAAAAACCAGATTTTATAGGATTTTCTTTATGGCAACTAGAACCTTTCACTAAAATTATTAGAAAGAAAATAAAAGAAGATTTAGACATCCCTTTGATAGGTGGAGGACCAATAATTTCTCATTTAAGGAAAGAAAACCTTAATGAGTTTATGAACAATTATAAGTTTGATTACTTAATAGAAGGGGAAGGAGAACAAGTATTACCTTTATTATTAGACAAAATAAATAAGAATAAATCTAGAATTCCTAATCTTATTTATTCAAAAGATAAAAAAATTCATTTTAATAGATATAAATTATGTAATTTAAATTCTTTGCCTTTTCCAGATTTTAGTCAATTTGATTTAGATAAATATTATAATATATTTAAAGAATTACCAATCCAAACAAATAGAGGCTGCAGTTGGGGAAAATGTGCTTTTTGTGATCATCATATAAATTATAAAAATAAGTTTAGAATATTTAATTTAAATTATATAATAAATAATTTAAATTATTTATCAGAAAAATATAAAACCAATTATTTTAGTCTTCACGATGAGCATATTCCAGCAAAAATAGCAAGAGATTTCAGCAAAGAATTAATAAAACGTAAATATAATTTTTATTTAAGTGGATATGCTCGATTTGAATATTCTTTCTTAGAAAAAAATACTTTTAAATTAATGTATAAAGCAGGATTTCGTAGTTTGAGTTGGGGTCTTGAATCTGGTTCTCAAAAAGTATTAAACCTAATGAATAAAGGGATAAATCTAAAGGATATGAGTAAAATCTTAGAAAAAAGCACTAAAGAAGGAATAAAAAACACATGTTTTGTTTTTATGGGTTTTCCTGGTGAATATTTTAATGATTTCAAAAAAACAATATTTTTTCTAGAAAAAAATAAAAAATATATTCATTATCTTTTATCAGGCAGATTTAATTTGACTGATAATATGCCCATGTCTCTTGATTCTAAAAAGATCATAATTAAAAATAAAAATAAATTCACAGATTCTGTCGATTTTAAATACAAATTTATACCTCTACATATTAAAAAATACAAAAAAGTCTTAATCTTATTTGATTCAGGAATACTTGATTTATTTGATGATTATTATAGATGTGTCTATTTATCTCATTCTGAAAGAACAATAATCCATGATTTGTCTATTTTAGGAATTTTAAATAAAAAGAAAATTAATAAAATTTTAAATCAGCAAAAAATCAATAAACTTTATCCTGTTGTTTTAGGCAAAATATTGAAAAAAAGAAAAGAAGAATACTTAAAAACAATTGATCATACTAAAAGTATATATATAAATGATCAAGAAAATTTTAATCTTTTATTAAGTGAAAAAGAAAAAGAGATTTATAGATTAATTCAAAAAGATTTTATAACAGAAAATATTATTAAAAATTTAAAAACTAAACATAAACTAAGTTTTAAAAAATCTAAGTCAGCTGTCCTAGGATTTTATAAAAAACTATTTAATAAAAAATCAATCATGTTTTATTATAACAAATAGTTTATATTAATAATATTCAGGAAAACCTATAGGTAAATATTCTAATGATTCGAAATTATTATAAAATTCTTCTATATCTTTTAATAAATCTTTTTTATCTATATTATCTAAATTATAAAGCTCTGCTAATTCGTCTGCTGTTTTTTTAAAACTCTTATTTTCAAGGAATAATTTCTTAAATAATATTACAAGAGTTTTATTATTTAAATTCACTGAATTAACCTTTACCCTCTTAAAATCCTCTTTTTTATAATCTTTCAAAGAAGAATGGATTTTATTCTTTAATTTACATATATAATCAAAATAAATTATTTTTTTATTTGAATCACTAATATGTTTTATATTACGTAGATAACCCGATTTTGTTATTAAATCTTTTTTTTCTTTAAATCTATTAGCTATTCTTTTTTTTGCATTAGAATTCTGAAATCTTATTTTATAAAAATATGAACAATAGTTTATACCAATTTTTAAATTATTTTTAATTGCATATTCTAATAACTTAAAAGCAGCAAATTCTGATTCTAAAACTAACAATCTTGGAGAAGGGGCACGTAAAAAAGTGTATTCTCTTTTAATAAATTCAGGATAACTAAAATTAGTGATAAATAATTGATGTATATTGAGAAATTTTACACCTATTTTTTCAAATTTTTTCAAAAGAGACTTAACTTTTTCTAAATCTTCAGGTATTGCTGGAATTTCTATTGTTACAGTTTTGATATGTTTAACAGCTAATTTAACTGGTTTTAGGTCATAATCTCTTGCAGAAAGATCAAATCTTATTTCATTTAAGCCAAGTTTTGCTAATAATTTTAGTTTTTCTTCTGTAACTAAATCTCCATTAGTATAAATCCATAAATAATGTTCAGAGCCAAAAACCTGTCTGATTTTTTTAATATATTCAACAAGCCTATCAAAAACAAGAAAAGGTTCACCTCCTGAAAAACCTATTCCTTTAAAATTAAATTTTTTTAAATAATTAATATACTCTTCAACTTTTTCAAATCTAAAATGATTTGCTTTTGGTAAACTTTCTTTCTTGATTTTTCTATCTTGAGCACAAAAAAAACAATTTCTTGTACACAATTCATTAATAAATAAACAAGACCAGGTTCCATTAATACAAGTAGAACAACCGGGAGATAGTTTATTAATATAAGGTTTTGATAAATTGTCGCAAGCATATTTTACATTGTTTTTATTAAAAAAATCAAAGAATTTTTTTCTTTTAGTATTTGCTTTTATAATCTCTTCTTTAGATACTGTCTTAAATTTATTTATCCATTGATTTGCTTTTTTTCTTTTATTTTTCTTAAAAGACATTTTGTTTTATTTATTTTTTTTATATATAAGAATTAATACAATATGTTAGATAATTTATATACTTAACTATTTTAATAAGATTTTAATCTTTAAAATAAAAAAAAGATTTATATACTAGAACTAAATATTAAAAGTGGATAGATACAAAGAGGTGAATTTATGAAAAAAAAGATTAAAAATATTAAAAAAGATATAAAAAGAATTAAAATATCTAAAGTACGAGCATCAGAGTGTGTTGTGCATCTAAATAAAACAAGCACTCTTGAAGGATGTCCTGTTGCTGAAGTACCTAGTGCAGCAACCTGCCCTTAAGTTTATATTATAACTTAAAGCTTAGATAAAGAGTTGAATAATTTATGAGGCATATTATTTTTAATTTATTAGATTTATCTATAAAAATAAGTTGTCCATCTAATTATTTCTTAAAAAAAATTAACAAAAGATATAATGGTTTTATTGGAAAAATAGAATCTAAGCCATCTTTTGAATTAGATATAAAAAATCCAATATCTTTTAGGAGAAGAACTAATTATTATATTAATAAAAATACTTCAAATGAATTAAGACTAGAATTTAATATTACTAAAGATTATAGTTCAATTAAGATTGATAAAAAAAGGAATAATGGAATATATTATACAAGAAAGAAAGATTTATACCATTTTAATTTAATATTGCCAATTATTATTAGAATTCTTCTTAATGGAAATAAAGGAACAGGATTTCATGCTACCTCAATAATAAATAATAGAAAAGGATATATTTTCTTTGGGAGTTCAGGTTCAGGAAAAACTACAATATGCAAATCATTAAAAAAAGGAATTATTCTTCATGATGATATGACTTTGATTAGAGAAATAAATGGAAAATTTAAAGTTGGAAGTGTGCCTAGGAAAACATTGTTAAAAAATATTTGCAAAAAGAATAAATCAGCAGAACTTAAAGCGTGTTTTAGAATAATAAAATCAAATAAAAATAAACTAGTAAAACTTTCTAAAAAAGATGCTTTGAAATTAATAAAACAAGCTACACAAGACGATACTTGTGCATGGCAAATCGATAAGTATATTAACACAAAAAAACAATCACAAGTTTTATCAAACTTAGTAAAAAAAGTTGATATTTATGATCTATATTTTAGAAAAAAATGTGATTTTTGGGGTTTAATAAATGAAATTAAATAGTAATATAGTTAAGATAAACAAAGATATTATATATAGATTAGGGAATAAAACAGTCTTAATTATAAATATTAAAATAATGGAAGTTTATAATCTTGAAAATCTAGCTTTTTATATTTGGAAACTATTAGACAAAGAAAACAATATTGAAAAAATTATTAATATTGGTTCAAATAAAGGATTGAAAAAGAAAGAAATAATTCAAAAATTAAACGAATTAAGAAAATTAAAATTAATTAATTTTAGAATTAATATATGATAGATACAATAAAATATAGAGAATTTGAAAATATCTGTGGAGAATGGGCAGAATCTGAAAAAAAAATAGCTTCAGCTGTTTTTGAACTAACATATAAATGTAATTTTAAATGTGTTCATTGTTTAACAAAAGGAAAAAATGAAAAAGAATTATCTCTAAATGAAATTAAAAAAGCTATTGATGATGTTTATAACTTAGGTGCTTTTTTTATTGCTTTTACAGGCGGTGAACCATTTTTAAGAAAAGATATAATTCAAATATTAGAATATGCAGCTAAAAAAAAGTTTTTAATTATTATTAAAACAAATGGTTCATTAATCAATAAAAAAATTGTTGATAAAATCAAAGATTTGCCTATTGTTGATATACAACTTTCTTTATATGGGGCTAATAAAAATACATACAAAAAAGTCACTAAAAATAGTCTTGCTTATTCTAAAACAATTAAGGCAATATTCCTTTTAAAAAAAGAAAAATTGCCTTTTACAGTTGTTTGTGTTCCATTAAAAGAAAATATTAGAGACTTTCAAAAAATGAAAAAACTTATTGACAAATATAATGTTAAAATGGGAATTGTAACTGATATTGTTAAAAAATTTGATAATAGTTTAGAACCATTGAAACATTCATGTTCATATAGGGAACTAACAGAATATTTATATAAATATTTACCTAATAAAAATTCTTTAGATATAAAACAAAATTTAATCGGAATAAAGGAAAAATATAACTCAAAGGGGAGATTGTGTAGAGGGGGTAATGTAGCATTGACAATAAATCCTTATGGGGATGTGAAACCTTGTGTTAGATGGACTCTATACGCTGGAAATATTAGAAAAAAACCACTTGAAAAAATTTGGTATGAATCAAAAAAATTAAAATGGTTAAGATCTCTTAAGTTTAAGGATGTATGGAAAAAATGTATAAAATGTAAATATCTGCAATATTGTAATCTAAAGCTTTGCCCTATTGAAGCTTTAACATGCAAACATAAACCATCCTACATAAAAGAGGACTAACATAAAGAGGGTGTTTTAAATGGAACAATTAACAATTAAAGTTTCAGATTTACCCATCAGAATAAGTTGTCCATCTAATTCTTTTTTAAAAAAGATTAATCAATATTACAAAGGATTTATCAAAAAAATGAAGTCAAAACCAGCTTTTGAATTAAATATTATAAACCAAAGAATTCTTAAGAGAAGAACTGGTTATTATATTAGTAAAAATACTTCAAATGAACTAAAAATTAAATTTGATATAACTAATGATTATAATGAGCTTCAAATCAACAAAAATAAAAGTAAAGGGGTATATATAACAAACAAAAAAGAAATTACTCATTTAAATTTTCTTTTGCCAATAATATTTAGTATTGTTTTAAATAAAAATGCTGGAACAGAACTACATGCTGCTTCATTAGTAAAAAACAAAAAAGGATATTTATTTTTTGGACCTTGTTATAGTGGAAAATCAACAATTTCCCAATCTTTTATCAAAAAAGGAATAATTCTTCATGATGATTGTTCATTAGTTAGAGAAGTAAATAATAAGTTCAAGATTTGGAGCGTGCCAAAAAATACATTATTAAAAAATATCTGCAAAGATAATAAATCAGCAGAGCTCAAAGCATGTTTTCGAATAATAAAATCAAATAAGAATAAATTAGTTAAGCTTTCCAAAAAAGATGCTTTTAAATTTATAAAAAAAACTTCTTGGAGATATCAAAATTATATTGACAGAAAAAAACAATTAAAAGTTTTATCAAATTTAGTTAAGAAAGTTAATGTTTATAACCTATATTTTAGAAAAAAATGCGATTTTTGGAATCTAATTTATTAAGTTTGTGTTTATTGTGGCTCTGTAGAAAATCTCTCATTCGCTACGTGCAACCTTCAGGCTTCGCATGATGTTGCACTAGAGTTGAGCAGTCTCACGAGCCTTTTCAACGCTCACTGACCCAAAAGGGTGAGATTTTCTACTAAGCCGTTTATTGTTTATATTTTTTGATTACTAAACCTGCATTATGCCCTCCAAAACCAGAAGTAAGTTTTAGAGCGGTTTCTATTGGCCTTTCTGTTATTTTATTATGAGAATAATCTAAATCGCAGTCTGGGTCTTTTTCTTCAAAGTTTATTGTTGGAGGAATTTTTCCATTATGTATCACCAAAGCTGTTTCTGCTATTTCAATCGCTCCTGAGCCTGCTATTGAATGTCCTACTCTTGATTTTGTTCCGCCTATTACTAAATTATAAGCATTGTTGCCTAATGCTTTTTTAATCGCCAATGTTTCTGTTCTATCATTAGGAGGTGTTGAAGTAGCATGTGCATTAATATATTGTATATCATTTGGATCTAGTTCTGCCTTTTTCAATAAGTCATTAATCAGTTTTGTCAATTGTTTTGCTTCTGGGTCTAAACCCATTATACTATGAGCATCAGAATTTGATTTATATGCTGTAATTTCTGCATAAATTTCAGCTCCTCTTGCTAAAGCATGTTCAAGCTCTTCAACAAATAATACTGCTCCGCCTTCTGCAAGAATAAAACCATCTCTATTCTTTTCAAATGGTCTTGATGCTGATTCAGGCCTATCATTATAAGCAGTTGATAATGCCCTATTTCCATCCATAGCTATTGCATCAAATCCCTTAAAGCCATACCCATCATGTCCATAGCAGGATTCCACTCCTCCTCCAAGTATCCATCTATATTCTTCTGAAGATATTAATCTAAAAGCCTCTCCAATTCCCATTGTTCCTGCTGCACAAGCAGTTGGAACTGGCTTAGATTCTCCGCGTATCCTATACATAATTGATATATTATCAGAAGGTGCATTTGGCATTAGTTTAGAAACAGTAAATGGGTTAAGTTTTTTTTCTAAGGTATAATGCTCGTGCTCTTCTGTTACTGTATTAAAGCCTCCAATTCCTGTTGAGACTATAACGCAGCCTTGATCAAGATCAAGACCTTTTATTTCTGCTTTGTTGTTTTGTGCTGTAAAATCTATTCCTGCGTCCTGCAATGCAAGATAGGCTGCAGCTAATGCAAATAAAGAAGCCCTGTCTAATGTTTTAGATCTGCTTTTCAATCCATAATTTTTAGGATTAAAATCTTTAACAGTTGCGCAAACATGTGAATAGAATCTGCCTGGATTTTTTTTGAACCAATCAAATGGGATTCTTTCTGTTCCTGATCTTCCTTCTAATGAATTTTTCCAGAATTCTTCTTTGCCAATTCCTATAGAGGTTATTGGACCCATTCCAGTTATTACAACTCTTCTTTGCATAGCTCAAAATGTTTAGAAGTTATTTTTAAATATTATGCTAATTGATAATTAGAAACTTATAAATACTATGAATAATTTTATTTTAGTATGGAAATATTAAATGAGGTTTTAAAAGATATCAAGCCAAGTAAAGAAGAGGAAAAAGAAGTTAAGAATAAGATAGATAATTTTCTAAAAAGAATTAGTAAAGGTCTTAAAGATGCAAAAGCTGAGTTAGGCGGAAGCGGGGCAAAAGGAACTTGGCTGAGCAAGGCTCATGATGCTGATGTTTTTGTTGGATTTAATTATCAAAAATATAAAGATAAAAGTGACCAGCTTTCTGATATTTTAGAAAAACATTTAAAAAAAATTTTTAAGAAAATTTCAAGGCTGCATGGAAGCAGAGATTATTTTCAAATAAAAAAAGAGGGATTTACTTTTGAGATTGTTCCTATTTTGAAGATTAAAAATGCTTCTGATGCTAAAAATATAACAGATGTCAGTCCATTGCATGCTGCATGGGTTAAGAAGCATAAAAAATATGCTGATGATATCAGATTAACAAAACAATTCTGCAAAGCACAAGGAATTTATGGAGCTGAAAGTTATATCAAAGGGTTTTCTGGATATATCTGTGAGATTTTGACTATTTATTATGGTGGATTTTTGAATTTAGTAAAGAATGCTTCTAAATGGAAAGATAAAGTATTTATTGATGTTGAAAAATATTATAGAAATAAGAAAGAGATATTAGACAAATTAAACTTATCTAAGATTTATTCTCCTTTGGTTATTATTGATCCAGTGCAGAAGGATAGAAATGCTGCTGCAGCTGTCAGTCATGAAAAATTTGATGAATTTATCTGTATCTGTAAAGAATTTTTGAAAAGACCTGTAAAAGAATTTTTTGAAATTAAAGAGATTAGTATTGATGAAATAAAAGAAAGAGCTGGAAAAGATAAATTAATTTTATTAGATATAGCTGCTTTGCCTGGAAAAGAAGATGTTGTCGGAAGCAAATTATTGAAATCAATTGAATTTATTGAAAAAGAATTGAATAAAAAAGAATTTAAAGTATATGAAAAAGGATGGAGATGGGACAAAGCAAAAAAAACTTTGTTTTGGTTTATTGTTGATAAAAAACCTTTATCAGAATATGTTGAAAAGCAAGGGCCTCCTTTAAAATTAAAAGAATATGTTGAAAATTTTAAAAAACGATATAAAGGAAAAACATTTGCTAAAAAAGGAAAGATATTTGCAAAAGTTAAAAGGGAATTTTGTGATGCTGATAAGTTAGTTAAAGAATTAATTAAAAATAAGTATGTTAAAGAGAAGGTTAAATCTATCTCTTTTTCTTAGTTTTTTCAAAATCCTCTTTTAATGGTGTATCATCCTGGAGTTTTTCTGTGTATCTGCATTTTGGATAGCCAGAACATCCTAAAAATGCCCCATATATTGATTTTCTAAGAACTAAAGGCTTGCCGCATTTAGGGCATTCTTTTTCTATCTTGCCTTTATCAATCTCTTCCATCTCTTTTTTCTGCTCTTCGTCATAGTCTTCTAATTTTGAAGGGCATTTTGGATTAATGCAGATTATCTGAGGGCCTTTTCTTTTCTTTATGATTTGAACTTTTGGCATTCCGCAGGTTTCGCAGATCTCTTTTGTGGGCCTAACTTTTACTTGAGGAATAGAAAATATTGTCTTGCAGTCAGGATATTTATTGCAGGCAATGAAATGCCCAAACTTTCCTTTTCTTATATGAAGCTCTCCATCTTTGCAGACAGGGCATTTTCCTACATAAGTCATAACATTTCTTGTTTCTCTTTCTGCTTTTAGCAGTTCTTCACCAATTTCTTTTAGATGTTTGTCAAATTCATCTGTTATTTCTGTCACTGCTTTTTTAGATTCTTCTAAAACTGTTTTAGGCTCCTTTTTTCCTTCTCTTATCTTTTCCATATCTTCTTCAAAATGTCTTGTTAAAGTTGGTTCAACAATCTTAGGAGAATGTTTTTCTAATGTTTCTTCTGTTCTTATTCCCATCTCAGTTGCTTCAATTGCTTTTCCATCTATAAATCCTCTATCAAATAATGTTTCTATTATAGAAGCCCTAGTTGCTTTTGTTCCAAGATTCTCTTTTTCTAAAGCTTTGATTAAAGAAGCTTCTGTATATCTTTTAGGAGGAGTTGTTTCTTTATCTAATTTTTCTAATTTTTTTATATTGCAAATATCTCCTTTGTTTATTTTAGGCAGTTCTTCTTCTTTTAGTTTGACATGTTTTCCATATAATTCAAACCATCCTTTCTCTATGGTTGTTGTTCCTTTTGTAATAAAATTTTCTTTATTACAGTCAAGATTTACAGTCATTGTTTCTCTTACTGCGGGATCTCCAAATACTGCAAAAAATCTTCTTACAATTAGATCATATAATTTTTTTTCATAATCTGATTTAAATTTAGGAGGAATTCCTGTAGGATAAATAGCAGGATGAGCTGGATCTGTTTTTTTGCCGTTATTTGGCATTAGTTTTGATTTTTTCAATAAAAAATCTGTTTCATTTTTATAAGATGCTTGTTTTGACAGCAATGTTAATATTTTTTTATATCCAATTTCCTTTGGCAACTGCTGGCTGGATGTTCTTGGATAAGAGATATATCCTCCTGTATAAAGTTCTTGTGCTGTTGATAATGTATTTTTTGGGGATATATATAGACATTTATGAGCTTCAATCTGCAAAGAAGTCAAATCAAAAGGAACTGGAGGATTTGCATTGAATCTTTTTTTCTCGACATTTATTACTTTTGCTGTCTTCTCTTTATGTATTTTATCAAATATTTCCTGTGCTTTTTTTGAATCAAAGATTTTACCTAATTCATGCAAGGCAATTATATCTCCTTTGTTAATTTCTCCTTTTAGTTGTATTTCCCAGTAAGGATCTGGCTTAAAGGCCTTGATTTCCTTTTCCTTGTCTACAACTAATTTTAATGCAGGACCTTGGACACGGCCGGTTGACATTAATTTGAATGCTCCTGCTTCTTTTATTGAATGAGTCAAAGCTCTTGACAGGTTAATTCCAAAATACCAATCCATCTTATGTCTTGTTTCTCCTGCATGAGCCTGAGGCCAGTCAAGATGGGGAGTTCTTTTATCATATGCTTTGATTAAATCATCTCTTGTTAATGTAGAAAACTTCATTCTTTTTGCATCTTTTTGCTTGCATGCATATTTTATTATGTTCAATCCAATAACTTCTCCTTCAATATCATAGTCTGTTGCTATAATAAATTCATCTGCATCTTTTGCAAGTCTCTTGATATTTCTCAAATATTTATTTGAGAATGCTGCTTTTTTGGTTATTTCTCCTGTAGGCGCCCATTCAATATCAAAGACAGGATATTGAGATTTAGTTCCTGCTTTTTGTTTTAATCCATAAAGATGACCTACTGCACATGAAACAATTATCTTTTTTCCTTCATGAGCTAGTTCATAATAAGGAACTTTTTCTCTTGTTGTTTTTTTAATTGGTTTTTTGTCGGCGAGAGCTTCTGCTATTTTTTTTGCTGCATTAGGTTTTTCACAGATAATTAATTGATACATAAATTTTGAGAAAGTCTAGAGTTATTTAAAAAAGTTTGGATTTAAGCCTTTCATGGCCTACTAATTCGATATAAGCCCTGCCTTTTGTTCTTTTTTTATTAAATGTCCCGGTTACTTTGCAGCAGCCTTCCCAATATTTCAAAATACCGTCATGCATTTCTTGTTCATTAAACACCGGCTTTATTGTTAAATTTATTTTTTTAGAAGGAATCTTTAGATTCCAATATAGAGGATAGATTATTCCTGTTTTTCTGCTTTTCCAGTTTTTAGTTGATTTAAGCTTTGCATCTTTGATTATTTTTGATTTTCCATTTTTATCAATCAAGCTTGTATACAACATTACTTCTTGGGTAATTTTGTCCAGAATTTTGAAAGCCATAATATCAATATCATTTTTTAGTTTAATAGATAACCAATCCCATTGTTTATCATGAAGATCAAAATTCCCCCACTGATGATCCATCCATGCAATACCTTCAACCTGTTTAATTTTATCTCCTATTTTTAATGTTCCTCTAATTGACATGTCTGTAAAAGAATAATAATAGGAATAGCCTTTACCTATATCAATCAGACCTTTTTTTCCATGCAATACAGGAGGTTTTTCTGCTTTTATAATAAGATCTAAAACATATTTTTTATTTTTAATATAAAGATGATATATGCCTTTTGTGAATTCTTTGAGACTAGCTAATCTATAATGGTTGCAAAGGAATTTTTTTTCTGTAAATTTTTCATGAGGCTTTTGTATGAAATGTTTGTAAAAGGGATAAAATTTCTTTTTTTTGATATCTAAAATATGGCCATGGATCAAATATCCAACTTTTATTGGCAATAAAAAAAATTTAGGCCTATTTTTCATCATATCCATCTTAAAAAAAGAAGCCATCAAACTATATTCTTTATTATCTTCTGATTTTAAATAACCATTAAAGTACCACCATTCTGAACCTTTTGAATGAACTGCTTCATCCTTTGGGAACCTTACTTTTTTCATCTTTTTTAATTAATTTATAGATATTATATATAATCTTTACTATTAGAGGCAGTTCTTTTTTTTCTAACAGATTAAAAATTTTTGCAAGTTTCCATACAAATCTTGCTCTTAGAGGAACAATGCCATATAACATCATCTCTCTTAATTCTTTTTCTGTTGGCTGTTTAAATAAACTTTTAATTTCTTTATTCTTAAAGGCCAGATATAATAATTCAGAGGCTATTATTCCTGCTTTCATGTTTTTTCCAATTTTCTTTTTCCATTCTTTTTCATATTGTTTTAGAAAGTTATCATTGAATATATTTTGTTTAACTGCTTTTACTGCTGTTTTTGCTGCCAATTTCCCTGAAACAAGCCCATAATAAATACCTTCTCCTGAGAAAGCATGGACCTGACCAGCTGCATTTCCACAAATCAATAATCTATCTGCATAGGTTTTTTTGATTGGACCTGAACAAGGGACAATTCCTGCATATTCTGAAAGTTGTTTGGCATTTATTTTGTATCTTTTGAGAAGTTTTTTGAAAATTTTTTTTGTATTTTTATTTGTATTAAATGCTCCAAATCCAATGTTTGCTGTTTTTTTATCTTTTGGAAACGCCCACAAATAACCTAAATGTTTTGGGTCAAAAAAATAATAGAATTTATTTTCTTCAAAATTGTGATTTTTGAAGATTCCTCCATAACCTAAAACCATATTTGGCTGTTTTTTAACAAGATTTAGTTTTTTCTGAATATTGAAATTACAGCCATAAGCTAATATTGCTAATTTTGCAGTCAGAATTTCTTTGTTTATTTTGATTTCTATTAGATTTTCTTTTATTTTTAAATCTTGACAGGTTGTTGATAGTCTTAAATGGTTTTTTATTGGTTTTGCTAACCATTTTTCAAATTCTGCACGGTCAAGTTCTAAAAAATTCTCTTTGAAAGTTCTTGTCAAATCTTTATAATATATTTCATGAATATTGATTGTATTTTTAACAAAATAATAATTTTTATGCTTAAAGAATTCTATAAATTCTTTTTCTCTGATTCCTTCTCCACATCTTAATGGCAATCCTATCTCTTTTTTTGAATCAATAATAAGAAAATTAATATTTGCTTTTTTTAGTTCTCTTGCAGCTGCTAAACCTGCAGGACCTGCTCCTATTATAATTATATCATACATTCTTTTTATAGTATTCTCTTCACTATATAAATATTTATTAAATAAGAAATGATTTAGAAAATTATGTATAATAAAATTGTTTCAAAGATTAATGAAATAGTATCTAAAGAATGCAAAAATATTTTAATTGAACAAGGAAAAACAATTCCTATTTCTAAAGATAATTTTAATAAAATTGAAAAGAATGATTCCAATAATAAAATACTATTTATTGACGGCGGAAATGCTGAGATTTTAAAAGCAGTTAATTTTTCCCTGCAATTTATAAGAATTGGAGGAATTATTTTTGAAAATAATAAGAAGATTAAATCAATTAAAAAAGAATTTTATTTTTTAATCCATTCATTTATTGAAGATTCTAAGCTGCAATATAAAACAGAGGTTTTTGGAGATATTATTCTAGATAATTTAGTATTTGATTCTATGGACAAAACAATAATGAACGGCCAGCAAAGAGCCGATATCAGCAAAATTGGAGGTATATGCAGAAGATTTAGTGAGATTTCTTTTGCAAAAGAGATAGTTGATGAACTTTCGCATGGAGATATAATTGTCTTGGATGGAAGCTTAAGATGCTGCGTTACAAATGAGAAAGAGTTTATGCAGAGATTATATGATAAAGCTGCAGGAAAGGGAATTATTGTTAATGCATTGGCAAAAACAAATAGAATATTTTCAGATCAAGGCGGATGCTTTGTATCAGAATTGAATAAATTAGGAACTGAAGATATGTGGTATTATTATCCTATTGTTGAGTTAAATGATCCAAATTATCAGGCAAGGATTAGTTTTGTTAAATTAAATAAAAAAAGCAATTATATATTTAATTTTGAACAGTATAATGGACAAGAAGAAAAGATTAAAGAAGTTGTTGGTTTGCTAAGTAAAAATTCAAATGATGCTGTTTTTCCTGGTTATCCTTATGGTTTGATATTGGCTGATAAATTAGCCAGAGTAAGCAATAAAGAAAAAACTTATTTATTAACAATGTTTCAGATAAAAGCTGGTAAAGAATGGAATAAAATAAAAGAACATTTGAATGTTTTAGATGCACATGATATTTTAGATGATATAAGCTGATTTCTACTTTTTAATAGTAACTAAATTATATATAATATAAATGATAAAACAAGGATAAAGGGAGTTAAAATCTAAATTAAATAAGACTAGAAGGAGGTAGAATAGAATGGCAGAAGCAATAGGAAAATGGGCTTTTTTAATTGGTGTAGTACTAGCAATTATAGCAGGAATCGGTGCTGGTGCTGGTGCAACTTGGGCAGTTAATCCTTGGATTGCTTTAATAATAGTAATTTTAGGATTAGTGATTGGTTTTGTGAATATAACTGCTTCAGAAGTTCAACCATTCTTAATTGCAGCTTTGGCTTTGTTTGCTTTTAGTTTTGCAAACTTAGGTGTAATAAACACATTGATCCCATATTTAGGAAGTGTGTTGAATTCAGCTGTAAGCTTTATCGCATTATTGGTTGGGCCAGCAGCTTTAGTAGTTGCTTTAAGAGCAGTTTATAGATTTGCTGCAGAGTAAATTTTTTATTTTTTTATTTTTTTTAACGAACAATTTAAATAGAAGAGGGGGCATATACCTATTATTATTTTAAAAAAAGAGGTGAATTGTAATGGCAAAAAAGGCATTAGCAGCTGATCGTCAAAAAATTGGACATTATGCTTTTATAGCAGGTATTGTAGTTGCAATTATAGTTGCTTTAATACCTCAAATAAGAGGAGATCCTTCTACATGGGTTTTAGTGATCTTAGGAGTGATAGTTGGATGGGTTAATATTAAAGCAAAAGAAATAACTGAATTCTTGGTTGCAGCATTGGTATTGCTGATTTCATTTGGAATGACTGCATTAACATTAGCAAGTCTGCACACTACATTAGGTGTAATGTGGGGAAATGTTATAACTTTTGTAGCGCCTGCAGCAATCATAGTTGCAATAAAAGCAGTTTATGTACTTGCTGAAAAATAAATTTCTTTTTTTTATTTTTTAAAAAAGAGGTGGCAGATTGAAAAAAGTAAGAATTGAAAAGTTATTAAAAGATGAAAAAGCATTATTCTTAGCATATGACCAAGGTCTTGAGCATGGCCCTATTGATTTCGATATTCATAATATTGATCCTAATTATTTACTGCATATAGCTACTCATGGAGGATTTAATGGAGTTATTCTGCAAAAAGGAATTGCAGAAAAATATCATGAAAATTATATTAAAAAAGTTCCTTTGGTTGTCAAATTAAACGGCAAAACAAATATTCCAAGAATATTTCCTATTGCAAAGCAATTGTGTTCTGTTAAAAAAGCTGTTGATCTAGGAGCTGATGCTATTGGATATACTATTTTTGTAGGCAGCCCTTTAGAACCAGAAATCTTTAAGGAATTCAGCAAAATCCAGGAAGAAGCCCATGATTTTGGCTTGCCTGTTATTGCATGGATGTATCCTAGGGGAAGATTTGTTGCAAATGAATTGAGCACTTCTATACTTGCGTATAGTGCAAGAGTAGGCTTGGAATTAGGAGCTGATATACTTAAGATAAAATATAACGACAAAAAAGAAGAATTTAGATGGGTTGTGAGATGCGCTGGAAATGCCAAAGTAATGGCTGCAGGAGGGCCTAAACTGCCTGACAGGAATTTTTTAGAACGAGCAAAAGATATTATAGATACAGGCTGTTCAGGAATGGCTATTGGAAGAGAAATATGGCAGCATGAAACTCCATTAAAAATGGCTGCTGCTATTAAAAAGATAATCTTTGAGGATTCTTCTGTTGATGATGCAATGAAAGAACTGCAGTAAAAATTATAAATAGGTTATTGTTCTTTAAAATAAACATGAAGCAGAGCATTAGTATTTTCTTAAAAGGCATATTAATGGGTATATGTGATGTTATACCAGGGATTTCAGGAGGCACAATAGCATTTATCACTGGGATTTACTCGCGTTTAATCAATGCTGTGAAGGGCTTTTCTCCTCAATTAGTAATTGATTTTTTTAATTACATATTTAGGAAAGATAAAAAATATTTTTTAGAGGATATAAAAAGATTAGATTTAGGATTTTTGATAATTTTAGCAGCAGGCATATTTACAGCTATATTTCTTGGATCAAAGATTGTTATTTTTTTGCTTGAAAATTATTTTATGTATACTATTTCATTCTTTATTGGATTGATTTTAGCTTCTTCTAAATCTATCTATGATAAGATTGAAACACATCATAAAAAGAACAGATTATTTGGTTTAATTGGTCTGTTAACCGGAATTTCATTTGCTTTCTTAATTCCTGTTGATATTGTCCCTAATCTGCCTTATGTTTTTTTAGGGGGCTTTTTAGCGATTAGCGCCATGTTTTTGCCTGGCATTTCTGGAGCTTTTATATTGTTGATATTAGGGCTGTATGAATTCATGCTCAATGTTCTGCATAATCTTTTAGACAATATTTTAATTTTTATAGTATTTGGCATTGGAGCATTATTAGGAATGTTTGCTATTTCAAGAATTGTCTCTTTTCTGTTTAGAAAAGACAGATGCAAGACACTTTATATTCTGCTTGGATTAGTTATTGGTGCTTTGAGTATTCCTATTAGAAATATATTTCTAAATGGTTCATGGGATATCTTAAATATAATTGTTGCATTTTTATTTTTATTACTAGGATTAATATCTGCAAGAAGCTTGGACAAAATAAATAATAAGAAAAATGAAAAAGATTAAACCAGAAACAAAAAGAAGGATATTCCACATTGTAAATGGTATGATTTTTGTCAGTTTGATTTATTTTAATATAATAACTCCCTTATTCCTTATTATTCTATTAATAGTCGGAGGACTAGGATGTCTTCTTAGCCTGAAGTATAATGTTCCTATAATTAATTTCCTATTAAAACATTTTGAAAGGCCAGAAGATATGAAGGTTTTTCCTGGAAAAGGAAGTTTTTTTTATGTTTTGAGTGTATTATTAGTCTTGGTTTTATTTGATAAAGATATTGCAATGGCTTCTATAATAATTATGGCATTAGGGGATTCTATTGCTCCGTTAGTCGGGCAATATTATGGAAAGATAAAACATCCTTTAAGTGATAAGAAATTTTTAGAAGGAACATTAGCAGGAGGAATTGCTGCATTCTTAGGGGCCCTGATATTTATAAGTCCTGTTGAAGCTGTATTTGCAAGCATTGCAGCAATGATTGCTGAAGGTATAAATTTGAAGTTCAGCGGAATAAGTGTAAATGATAATATTTCTATGCCATTAACAGCTGGCGCTGTTATTTGGTTATTGAGATTAATTTTTTAGATAAAAAATAAAAAAATTTATAAATAAAATAAAAATTATTTTTAATTCAATGATCCCACAAAAAGTATTTTTTACAAAAGGAGTAGGAAGACATAAAGATAAGCTACAGTCATTTGAGTTGGCTTTAAGAAATGCTGGAATTGCTCAATTAAATCTTGTAAATGTTTCTTCTATATTTCCTCCCGGATGCAGGATAATTTCCAGAGAAAAAGGCGCTGCAGAGCTTAAACCAGGGCAGATCACTTTTGTTGTAATGGCAAGAGCTGAGACAAATGAACCAAACAGATTAGTATCCTCTTCAATTGGTTTAGCTATTCCTCCTGAAGGAGAAAATTATGGTTATCTAAGCGAGCATCATGCTTTTGGAATGACTGAAAAAAAAGCTGGAGAATATGCTGAAGATCTGGCTGCTTCTATGCTTGCATCTACTTTAGGAATTGAATTTGATCCTGATAAGGCTTATGATGAAAGAAAAGAAATCTATAAAATGAGTGAAAAGATCGTCAGGACAAGCAGCATCTCACAATCTGCATTAGGAGACAAAAATGGGCTGTGGACAACTGTCTTAGCTGCTGCTGTTTTTATACCTCCTAATGGTAAAGCTATTGGTGGAGAAATATCTCCTAAAACAATTCCTGAACAAAAAAGTGAAGAACCTGCTGCTATGCCACAATAATAATCTAAGCTGTTTTTCTAATATGCAGATATACATATAATTTGTTTATAAAAGTTAGGGAATATTTATATATAATTAGTAAGTTTGGTCTTATTATGAAAATATTGGCTTTTGTTGATTCGCATGGAAATACTGAGTCTTTAAAAAAATTAATTGAAAGAGCTAAGAAAGATGATATTAATGTAGTTATTTGTGCAGGAGATATTTCTGTTTTTGGAGATAAATTGAATAAATTAGTAGAGATGGTTAGCAAGATCAAGAAGCCGTTTTTGGTAATCCATGGAAACCATGAAAGCGAAGAAGAGATTGAAAAAGCCTGCAAGCCTTTTAATAATTGCATAAATATCCATAAAGCTGGTTTTAGCGGAGCAAATTTTACTGTTTTAGGTTATGGAGGAGGAGGTTTTTCTAAGGTTGACAAAAATTTTGAGAAAATTTCAAAAGTATTTAAAAAGATAATTAAAGAAAGAGCAGGACATAAAATTATATTAGTAACACATGCCCCTCCTTATAACACAAATGTTGATAAAATAGGGAAGAATCCTGTTGGAAACAAATCAATAAGAAATTTTATCTCTGAAGTAAAACCTGATTTAGTTATATGCGGGCATTTGCATGAAAACGCTAATAAAAAGGACAAGATTGGAAAAACATTAATAATTAATCCTGGATATAAAGGAAAAGTTATTGAGATAAAATAAAAATTTATTTTAGGATCTGTCCCAAGTCTCGTTCGCTCAGCTGAGACTACTATCAAAATAATTATATCAGCTGACGATGCTGTCTTATGATAAGAATCCTAGCTCACTTGCCGATTGGCGACTTGGGACAGACTCGGAATTTTAGAAGGTTTTATATACTTATTCTCTAATCAATAGTAAAAAATGGGCGGAAATAGTGCATTAGAAAGCATAATTGCTCTTTTAAAGAGGTGTTATGATGGAATTACAAATGTTTGTAATAGTGCCAATAATATTCTTAATAAATATGTTTTATCACAAAGATATATTTCTAAATTAGAAAAAGATATTGAAAAAAAAGATTCTGAAGCAGCTAGATTAAGAAGATTGATTCAAAATTCAACAAAAAATGAAATTGCTTCTTCAGAAAGAATGATATCAATTGAAAGAGGCTATAAAGAAGAAAGATTTGAATTAGCAACAAAAGTTACAGATGCAGAAGCTGAAAATGAAAGATTAGAAGTTGAGTCAGATAAAAGAAATCAAACAATTGCTGGACTAGAAGAAAAATTAGCTTCAACTCAAGGAGATCTGACTTTTGCTCAAACAGAATTAGGTGAGTTAAAAAAAGATCATAAAAAAACATGTGATGAATTAACAGAAGTTAAGCAAGGAATTGAATATTATTGGTCAAATGCTCATCAGCAATTTCAAAAAGCGATTAAAGGATTAAGGACATTTTATGAAAAAGCAGGAATGGAAGTTGATGAAGAAACTCTTGCAAAAAGTGTAGGAGGCATTATGCAGAGGATGAAAGAAGCTCTAAAAGAAGCTAATATGAGATTAGATGAAGCTGAAGTAATCAAAAAAAATGGAATACTTGCAGATGCTCTTATGGATTTAGATGAGACAAAGCCTATAGTTGTTTTAGGAATAAATAATATTGTTGAGGCTGCCAGCATATCTGTAGAAAGTTTATTTGATAAAAGATATGTAGGAGAATATGCTGACAGTATATATGATGGATTAGCTGTTATGATTAGTTATGCTGCAGAAACCCATGAAGAAGGGTTTGATTTTAAATTAAGAGATAAGATTGCAAAAGTTAGGATTAGAAGAGTTAATAATCATTATATTGGAGCTATTTTGACTTTTGAAGAAAGAATGGGTTTGATAAGAAGCTGGTTATCTAAAAAAGACAGGATTAGAGAAGGAGTAAGCAAAGCTCTTTTGTTTGGAGAAAAAGGACCATTTATAATAAATCTAACTAATATAGAAAATCCAGACCAGATAACTTCTGATACCAGCAAAAGGCTTTATAGCCTGGCTGCAAGCGATTATTTCAGAGAAAATTTAAGAATAAAAGTAGGAAGCCAAGAAGTTTACACTGCATTGGAAAAAAAGCATGGCATCCCTTATAGTATGCTGATTTATGACGGAGGATTTAGATTTTCAAGCGGCAAGGGTAAAGAAGGAACTTCTCCTGAAGAAGCTAAATTTTAGTATTCTTGTTTTTTGCCAACAAAACAACTCTTGATTCTTTTTTTTCATTTACTAATTTGTAATCTTTAAGATATTTAAGAATTTGACTTGAGAATTTTTTAACCTCTGGATGTGTTGGCATATCCTTTATATCTAATCTTTGCTGAGAATAGCCTACAAACATATATGCTTTTACTTCAACTGCAAAAGGATCTGATTTTTTTATTAATTCTGCATATTGTTCTGGATGGACCATGTTTAGATTTTTGATTAAAGTTATCCTTAGAACTGTTCTTGTTTTAAGATTTTTTAGAATTTCCAATGATTTGTTTAATTTTTCCCATGCATTTTTTATTCTTGGCCTGTCTACTTTATTGAAAATTTCTTTATTAGGAACATCTAATGAAAGATAAAGCTGTGTTGGCAATGGTTTAAGAGCTTTAAGCCTGTTTGGCAGCAACCCATTTGTTACTACAAATGTTGTTTTTTTCTGTTTATGAAGAAATTCTATCAATTTTCCTAGATTTTTGTAAATAAATGGTTCTCCTGACAAAGAAATTGCAAAATGTTTTGGATCTTGAGCTTGTTTAAATTTTTCTAGATTTACTAATTTATTACCTTTTATTCCTGAAATCTGCTTTCTTTGTGCTTTTACTGCATTATTTATTATTTCTTTTGGATTATCTTCATTTTTTATTGATGTCCCTATCGTATATTCTATCGGCCTCCAGCAAAATATGCATCTATTTTGACAAAATCCAATAGTTGTTGACATTTGGCAGCATTGATGAGATTTAATCCCATAGAATTTTTGTTTATAGCAAAAATCTTGGTCTAGCAAAGATTTTTTTGTCCAAGAGCATATTTTTACTGCAGAATGGTTTCCTATAAAACTGTAATGCTGTTTTTCTAATAGCTTTTTGAGTTCGTTTGGTAGTAACATATTGTCTTATAATAAGGAAAAACTATATAAAGATTGAGTTTAATTTCTTGATTAATGATTTTATTTAAGGATGCTTTAAAGGTTTTGGAAAAAAGTTCTGAATTCAAGAATTGGAAAAAGAAAAATCCAAATACCTACCTTAGTTATGGATTTTATGTAATTGAAAATATTGATGTAAATTGGAAGATTGGCTATTATGATAATAAAAAAGACAAATTAACTTCTTTTGATGTTGGAAGCAAGATAAAAATAGAGCCAGATGAAGAGGTTTTTAAGAAAAAAGAGAAGAAAGTTGAAAAATTAGATTTGAATGATATTAAATTAGATATAGGAGATGCTATCTCTATTGCACAAGGACTGCAAGAAGAAGAATATGCAACTGAAAAGCCAACCAAGATAATCGCAATACTACAGAAGATTGATGTTGGGCAGGTATGGAATATAACTTACTTAACTCAGAATTTCAATACTTTAAACTTCAAGATTAAAACAGAGACAGGCAGAGTTCTTGAGAAAAAATTGACTTCTTTGATGGAATTTAAGAAATAGCTTTTTATATAACTTCTAGTTTTTGGTTTATGGGGGATTTAGTTGAAGTCAATTGAATTAAAAACAGATTTATTATTAGGATTTTTTGTTGTTGCCTTGGTATTAGCCAATACTTTAGGAACTAAAATTACTTCTTTATTTGGTGTTCGTGTTTCTGTAGGTATATTCTTTGTTCCGCTTTTATTTTTAATTACTGATATTATTTCTGAAGTTCATGGAAAGAAAAAAGCAACTGAGTTTGTATTGATATCAATTGCTGTTTTAGTATTTACTTTAGTTATGATGTATTTTTCTATTAATCTGCCTGCTAATGAAACATGGGGAGGGCAGGAACATTTTGCTTTTGTGTTTGGAAGCAGTTTAAGGATGACAATTGCAAGTGTAATAGCTTTTGTTTTAAGCCAGTTTCATGATGTATGGAGCTTTCATTTTTGGAAAAAAAAGACCCATGGAAAATATCTTTGGCTAAGAAATAATCTAAGCACTGCTATCAGCCAGTTTATCGACACAGTAATATTTATGTTCATTGCATTTTACAATTTAACTCCTAAGTTTAATGTTCTGTTTATTATAAGCTTGATAATACCTTATTGGCTGTTTAAGATATTCTTCGCTTTAGCAGATACTCCTTTATGTTATTTAGGAGTAAAGTGGTTAAAAAAACCATGAGTTTAGTAGATAAGATTAAAAATATTTGAAGAGCTATTCTATTTACTGGTTTAGTTAGTTTGATAGGTAGAGGATGTTATAATGATTCAAGAATTGAAGGGATACCGTCTAAAGAATATAAGAATATGAATTTAACTTTTGGAGGAAATGTTTTTATATATGGAAATCAGCGTAGTGTAAATAATCAAGCCCTGTTATTTACTTTAGGGCAGGTATGGTAAAGAATAAGCTTCTCATATTAGGGAAATGATTGAGGAAAAAATAAAATTATTAATAAATCTCAAACAATTAAATAAATTTTAGAGGATTTAATTTTTTAAAAATATTTTTTATATTTATCTTCTTATTTTTTTTAATAAGTGTCTTGCTACTTTTAATCATATAGACAATTGGAATGATTATTGTATAAATTAAAGGGGTAATTAGAATCCCTGCTATTATATTTGCTATTATTATAAATGTCCAAAACCTATGGCATTTTTTTACACTTTGGTATAAAGCAGCCACATTAAAGAAAACAAACATACAAAGACCAAACCCATATCCAAGTATTTGACCTATTTCAAAATGATGCATCAACTAATCACCTCTTTCCCCCTATTACTAATTTCAAATTATAAAAATTTATCTATTAACTAATTCTATATAATTAAAAAATAAAAATTAAAGGTTTATTTCAAACCTTTACTTCTTTCCCACCAATCAGGCTTGCCATGGCCTTCTGTTCCTGGTGGATCAGAGTCATCTTCCATTGAATCATCATTATCTCCAATTCCATCATTGTCATTGTCTCCATCAATTATATCTGGAAATCCTGCTCCATCAGAGTCTTCAAAGAATCCTTTTGCCTCTCCTTCTATAACTATTCCATTAACTTGACAGTCAGGAGCCCATCCTGTTTGTGATATCCACACATTCATTGTTCCTTCTGTGCATCCCCACTTTTGTTCTCCAACATCCTGGCCAGGTTTACAGAAAAGTATCTGTTCACAGCTGCATCCATAAGTATCTACAATTGTATAACCACTATCAGTTATGAATGGGTTTGCTGCACTTCCTGTGTTTGTTTCAAAGAATGTATCACTATCTGTCTGTGCATAATTATTTGGCCTTAATACATCTGTTGGAACTCCTTCTGGTATTATTGTGTTTGGACATTTGTCTTGGTCGTCAGATACTCCATCTCCATCATCATCTGCTCCAGTTGGTACACATACACAGCTATCTGAACATGTGTAACCGCTTGCGCAATCACTGTCTTGGTCACACTCTGCACTACAATTATTTCCATTTATGCCATCATTTGGATCATTATCATGGCATTCATGCATTATTGTATCATCTCCTGTTGTACATGTTCCATCTGGCTCTTGACATTCGCTTGTGAAAGATTCTCTATAATCCCAAGTATATGGTATTCCATCTGGATTATAGTAACATTCTGCTACTCCTAAAATATTATTACCCAAACAGTCTTTTTTTGTTCCTGAACAGATTCCAAGTGTACATTGATCATTCTCAGTACATGCAAGTCCATCATTACATGGTGTTCCATCTGCTTTAGCTCTTGTTGAGCCTGTATCTACCCATCGAGTATCTGTTATATCATATTGGCAGTCTGTTGTAGAATCACAATAGTAGTCTCTGTATTCTTGTTCTTTCTGTTGTTTCTCAGTACATTCACCTGTACTTATCCATCTAGTATTTCCTGTATCTTCCCATATATCTGCTTGGCAATTTGCATCGTTTGGTGTGTTTATACACTGATCTATATCTTCATTGCAGCTATCATCAGTACATCCTACACCATCTGAACATGTTCTTGGTGAACCTGAACATATTCCTGTTGTACATTGATCATTTACAGTACAATATAAATTATCATCACATGCTGTTCCATCTGCTTTAGCTCTTGTTAAGCCTGTATCTACCCATTGAGTTCCTGTTATATCATATGAACAGCCTGTATCAGAGTTAACATCACAATAATAGTCTCTGTATTCTTGTTCTTTCTGTTGTTTTTCAGTACATTCACCTGTACTTATCCATTGAGTATTTCCTGTATCTTCCCAGTCACTTAGTGTATTACAATTTGTTGCAGCTAAGGATACACAAGCACAAGTTTGAGCAGGTTCATCGTTATTACATTCTGTCATATAATTGTATATATCACCAGTACAATAAGGATTACAGTCAGAGTTTTCATCACATTCTGCACCACACTGGTCCATATCTCCATCAACAGTATCATAGGGGTCATTATCTGTACATGTATGAGTATAGTCCTCTGGATCCTGCGCACAAGATAACACACCTATACAATAACTAGTAAATTCAGGTTTATAATCATATGTATTACTATTGTTATCTGGATCATTGAAACATGTAGCAACTTCTGGTTGACTAGCACCACTACAATCTCCATCTTGAGTTAAATCTGCTGTTTTTAATCCATTTTCACACATACAACAAGTTCCGCAGTCTATATCAAGATCCATGCATCCGCCTTGAGCAACATCACAATGACGACACTCTGCATCAAATCCTTGGTCACAATCTTCATCCTGTTGAGCAGCACATCCAACATTATTTTGGGCTGGAGTTCCTTCACATTTCTCTTCTGGTGTATATATATGACCATTACATTGAGCATCTGGACAAGTATCTTCTTCTATATGATAACATCCATCATTTTGCATCACACATCTTTCAACTGTCCTATCATCTTTACATGCAGGATAATCCTCAGGATCACATTCATTTTGACAATTTTCGAATAATTCGGTATCAGGAGCACAATCCGGTAATTCACAGGTTACAAGAGCTTGTGTATGGCCATTAATTGCAGTCCAGCCATCTTGAACTTCTTCTTCAACAAGATATTCTCCTGGGCATGTTCTCTCCCATTGAACAAACCCATCACCATCAGTTGTCTTTGTATCTCCTCCATCAATAGTCATACTCCATCCTTCTATTGGTTGTTCACCTTCATTAGTCACATCAACTTTAGCTGCTTTAACTATACATGTTTGACCATAACCATAACCATTAACTTCGCCAAAAGCAGGTCTGATTAATCCTAATATTAATCCTCTAAAAAAACCAAATATTTTAGAAAGAAAAGTATCTTCTTTTTGTGAAGTTGTAGTTTGAGCATAAGAAATTGATATAAAACCAAAACATAATATTATTGTAATCAATAAAGTTAGAAATAATCTTTTTGAATCCCTTTTTTTTTTCATTTTAGATTAACACCCCATTTTTAAAAATTTTTAAGAATTACTGCGAAGTCTTCACTGTTTTTAATATATAATTTTTTTGTATTTATAAATATTTCTTTTTCGTCACCATTATGAGACTATAATAAAGAATAAGCTTCTCCTACCAAGTAAATAGAACCTGTTATTAAGATTGGATTTTTATGTTTTTTTGCTTCTTTGATTGCTTGTTTAAGATTAGTTGTTATAATTGGTTCTTTGAAATATTGTCTTATTTTATTTGGCTCTAATGTTTTTGCTATATTTGCTTTTGTTAAGATTATTTTTTTGTATTTTAGGAATTTTGCCATCTCTTTTATGTTTTTGTCTTGCATTGCACCAAAGATTATTGTTAAGTTATTGTTAATTGATTTCATCAATGCTTTAATTCCAGCTGGATTATGAGCACCATCTAAGAGAATTCCTTGTTTTTTTTCTAATCTTCCTGGCCAGATTACTTTATTTAATCCTTTTTTGATATATTTTTGTTTTATTTTTAGTTGTTTTAATACAGTTGATGCTGTTTTTGCATTTTCTAATTGAAAAATTCCTTTTAGATTTGTTTTTACATTGTTTTTTGATTTGATTATTTTTGAATTGTGTTTTTTTGCAATTTGTTTTATTATTTTTAATGCTTGTTTATCTGCATTTGTTATAACTGGAACATTATTTTTTATGATTCCTGCTTTTTCTTTTGTAATTTTAGTTATTGTATTGCCTAAAACTTCTGTATGTTCTAATGAAACATTTGTTATTATTGTCCAAACTGGATTGCACGTGTTAGTTGCATCTAATCTTCCTCCTAATCCTGTTTCTAAGATAACATAATCTGGATTCTTTTCTTTAAAGTATAGATAAGCAATAACTGTTAAAGTTTCAAAGAAGCTTAAGTCAATCTTTACTTGTTTTTGTAATTGATTTATTTTTTTAGTTAATCTTGATAGTTTTTTATCACTGATTAATTTATTGTTTATTCTAAATCTTTCATTGATTTTGATTAAATGAGGAGAAGTAAACATTCCAACTTTATATCCTGCTTCTTGGAGAACTGAATTTATCATTGCGCAAACAGATCCTTTTCCATTAGTTCCAGCAACATGAATTACTTTTAGATCTTTTTCTGGATGATCTATTTTATCTAAGAATTTATTTAGCTTGTTTAGATTGAATTTCTTTTTCTTTCTCTCAATTGAGAAGATCTGATTCAAAGATTTATTTGATAGTTTGGTTAATTGCATTTAAAGAAGTGTAAGTTTAAGGTTTATAAAGGTTTTTGAAGTCTAGAAATATTTAAATAATTAAACATTATTTTGATTTATATGAAAAAACTAATCTTTATTTTATTGATTATTTCTTTATTATTAATTTCTGGATGTGTAGATCCTTGTAAACAGAAGGTTAAAGGAGAAGGAATATGTGAAGCATTTTTTATTGGATATGAATATAATTCTTCTCAAGGAAAATGCATTGAGCAAGGTGTTAGTGGATGTTCTATTAAGGCACCATTTGATTCTTTAGAAGAATGTCAAAGAGTTTGTGAAAAATAATAGTTTTAATCACCAAACAATTTAAATATCAGTTATTTCTCAAAAATATTATGGGAAAGGGTGTTTTTATTGTTATTGAAGGGACAGATGGTTCTGGAAAGACTGTTCAGACTAAGAAGTTAGTTGAGAACCTGAAAAAAGAAGGAAAAGATGTTGAGACAATTGAGTTTCCTCAGTATGGGAATAAATCTGCAGGATTGGTTGAAGAATATTTGAATGGAAAGTACGGAACAGCAGAGGAAGTTGGGCCGTATAGAGCATCTATTTTCTTTGCTTGTGACAGATATGATGCTTCTTTTAAAATTAAAAAATGGTTAGATGAAGGCAAGATAGTGATTGCAAACAGATATACATCTGCTAATATGGGGCATCAGGCTGGGAAGATAAAAGATAATGAAGAAAGAGACAAATATCTAAAATGGTTAGATAATCTAGAATTTAATATTTTCAAGATTCCAAAGCCAGATGCAACAATATTATTATTCATGCCTCCTGAAATTGGACAAAAACTAGTTGATAAAAAAGGCCATAGAGAATATGTTAATGGAAAAAAGAGAGATATTCATGAAGCAGATATTAATCATCTAAAAAATGCTGCAGAAGCATATAGATATTGTGCAGATAAATTCAACTGGCTAGTAATTGATTGTGCTCCTGACAATGAATTAAGAGAAATAGAAGATATTTCTGAAGAGATATTAGAAAGAGTAAAAGAAAAAATTTAATTTTTTCCTGTTGAACCAAAACCCCCTTCTCCTCTAGATGTGTCATCTAAAGAATCAACTTCTTCAATATCTGCTTCTTCAACTTTATTTATTACCATCTGGGCAATCTTAGAGTTTTTTTCAACTGTAAAATCTTCTTGTCCGTGATTTATCAAAATAACTCCAACTACTCCCCGATAACCAGCATCGATTGTTCCTGGTGTATTTACAACACTTATGCCATGCTTAGCTGCTAATCCTGATTTTGGCCTGATCTGAGCCTCATAACCATGAGGCATTGACATTTTAACACCTGTTGAAACAACTTTTCTCTCTCCTGGCTTTAATACTAAGCTTTCAGCAGAGTATAAATCTAATCCAGCATCTCCTGGATGTGCATAATTTGGAAGAGTTACTTCCTTATCTTCTCTTTGCATCTGTATTTTCATTTCTATAACCTCCATTTAATAAAAAGCAAATTGATCACAAAGTGCTTTAACTTTTTCTTTAACTCTAGCTCTTACTGAAGTATCTGAAAGATTGTTTATAACTTCAGCAATGTATTCTCCAACTTCCTGCATTTCAGATTCTTTCATTCCTCTAGTAGTTAAGATTGGTGTTCCAAGTCTTATACCAGAAGGCCTGAATGGTGTTGAAGGATCATAAGGAATTGTATTTGCATTTGTAATAATGCCTGCTTCTTCCAAAGCAACTGCTCCTTCTTTTCCTAAACCCATTTTACCTACAGACTTTGTGTTAATTAAATCTATTAACATCAAATGTGTATCTGTTCCGTCTGAAACTAATTTAATTCCTTGTGACATCAATTTTTCAGCCAAAGCTTTTGCATTCTTAACAATCTGATGCGCATAATCCTTGAAAGAAGGCTGCAAAGCTTCTCCAAAAGCGACTGCTTTTGCTGCAATTATATGCTCGTGAGGACCTCCCTGCAGTCCTGGAAAGACAGCTCTATCTATTTTTCCACCCATATCTTTTGCTTTCAAAGCTTTTTTCTCATCTAATCCAGTTGTATCAGCTAATCTATCTTCTTTTTTAGATAATATTAAAGCAGATCTTGGTCCTCTCAAAGTTTTATGAGTTGTTGTCATAACAACATCTGTAAAAGGCAATGGTGAAGGATGAGCTCCGCCAACAACTAATCCTGCAATATGTGAAATATCTGCAAAACTATAAGCTCCAACTGCTTCTGCAATCTCATGGAATGCTTTAAAATCAATTGTTCTTGGATAAGCTGTTGCACCTGAAACAATTATTTTTGGATTTTCTGCTTCAGCCATCTTTTTAATCGCATCCATATCAAATAATCCTGTTTTCTCGTCTACAGTATACTGCACTGGACTATAGAATCTTGCTGTTGCACTTACTTTATGACCATGAGTTAGATGACCTCCCATGTCTAATCTTAGGCCCATCAATTTATCTCCTGGATTAAGCAAAGCAAAATAAACTGCATTATTAGCAACACTGCCAGAATCTGGCTGAACATTTGCATGCTCTGCTCCAAATAATTTTTTAGCCCTGTCAATTGCTAGTTGTTCTGCATCATCTATGAATTTATTTCCCTGATAATATCTTTTTTTAGGATATCCTTCTGCATATTTATTATTAAGAACAGAGCCGCATGCTGCTAAGACTGCTTTTGAGCAATAATTTTCAGAAGGGATCATATTAAATTCATCTTTCTGTCTCTGAAGCTCATTCTGAACTATGGAAAAAACCTCTGGATCTGAGTTTAAATCATCCATTTTTCTTCCTCCTATATGTTAAAAAAGAAAATTTAACATTTATCTTATTTTTTACATCCATCCCTTCTTTATCTTCTCTATTGATTAATTCCCATTCATCAAAATTCACTTCAGGAAAGAATGTATCTGCATCATAATCATGATCTATGCTTGTAAGTTCAAAAACATCTGCAACCCTCATCCCTAATCTATATATTGTCGCTCCTCCAATAATAAAAGCTTTTTCTATATTTTTTCCTTTTACATATTCAATTGCTTCATTAAAGTCATGGAAAACAGTAGTTCCTTCAGGTTTGTATTCTTTATCAAAAGTTAAAACAATATTTTCTCTATTAGGAAGAGGTTTTGAATTATCAGGCAGAGATTCATAGGTCTTGTCTCCCATTATACATGGAAAGCCTGATGTTTTTTCCTTAAAATGCTCAAAGTCTTCTCTGATATGCCATGGAATATCATTATCTTTTCCAATTGCATTATTTTTTGCAACAGCCACGATAACAACTATATCTGTCATGCTAAAAAATCACCTCTGATGATTTTTGGCACCCTGAAAATTTTACACTTTTTTTATTTATTTTAGGAATTTTCATGGTTTTTTTACACTGCTATCTCAAATTTTATTCTTGGATGATGTTCATAATTTTCAACTACTGAATCTGTATATTTCCAGTCAAAGATCGAAGTAAAGTTTTCAGTTTTTAGAGTAGGAAGAGGCAAAGGCTTTCTTGTTAACTGCTCTTTTAATCCTTCAACATGATTTATATAAATATGAGTATCTCCCAAGAAGCCAACTAATCTTCCTTCTTTAAATCCAGATTCTTTTGCCAATAAATGCAGTAATAATGCATAACTTGCAATATTAAACGGCAAACCTAAAGCAGAATCAATTGATCTTTGATTCCATAATAAACTAAGTTTATCCTGGATAACAATAACTTGAAAAGAATAATGACATGGCGGCAGAGCCATTCTATGAAAATCAACTGGATTCCATGCAGAAACTATCATTCTTCTGTCATTTGGATTTTTCTTAAGCATTTCAACAACATTTTTTAACTGATCAACTCCATTTCCAGATGGGGGCTTGTCAAAGCTTTGATATTTTGCTCCAAAATTTCTCCACTGCCACCCATAAATTGGGCCTAACTCTCTTTCTTCCATCATTTTTTTCTTGGTTTCTTCATCATGTCCATAAGGAACTTTGTCTGGAGAACACCATTCATCCCAAATATGATTATTGCATTCTTGAAGCCAAGTTTTGTCTGTAATACCTTTAATAAAAAATTCTAATTCAGAAGCTACTAATCTTAATGGAACTGATTTTGTTGTTAGTAAAGGAAATCCTTCTTCCATATTATGTTCAAACATAACTCCTGGAACAGCAATTGTATCTATTCCTGTCCTATTTTTTTTAATAACTCCTTTGTCCAATATCTTTTGAATAATATCTAGATAAGCCTTCATAATACCCCCTTATAAAAAATAAAAAATTTAATGTTTAAATATTTTATTGTTAAAGACTAAAATTTAACTTCTATATCTTTTTTCTCTGCTTCTGTTACTTTAAACATCTCTTTTTGCTGGTAATTCATCATCTTTGCCATAAACATATGAGGAAATGACTGTATTCTAATATTATATGTATTTACACTGTCGTTATAGAACTCTCTTCTGTCTGAAAGCTCATTTTCCAAGCCGCTTATTCTTGTCTGCAGCTGCAAAAAGTTTTCATTTGCCTTTAGATTAGGATAGTTTTCAGCAACAGCAAACAGGGATTTTAATGCTGAAGACATCATATTATCTGCTTTTGCTTTTTCCTGAACAGTTTTTGCATTCAAGAATGCAGTTCTTGACTTAGTAAGCTCTGTTAAAATTTCTTTTTCATGCTTTATATAACCTTTTACTGTATTTATCAGTTTAGGCAACTCATCTGCTCTCTGTTTTAATAATACATTAATGTTTGCCCATGCTTTTTCAATATTGTTTTTTAACCTTATAAGCCCATTATACATAGCGATAATAGAACCTATAATAATTGCTACAACAAACAATACAACCAATCCGATAATTGCTAAAACTCCGATTGCCATTTTTTAGTTACCTCCATTAAAATAATCCAAGGAATAACAGAACCAATATTAAGCCGATTACACTTAATGCCGGCCCTCCTATTAATCCTAAAAGCATTTTATTTCTGAATCTATTTAAAACTTTCTTCTCTGGATTATCTGAAATATAATAAAATGGATTATTTTTTCCTTTTTGTATCATTATATCCTCTACATTAGACTGGCCTGTTGCTTCTTCAACATAGGGATTGTCATCTGCTGTCCCAATAATGTATAATTTATCATTTGGGGCTATAAAATATTCTGTATATCTCATTGTTTTATTCATTCCAAGCAGACCTTCAAATCTTAGATTGCTTTTTTGCAAGAATTTTTTGACTGTTTCAGGAGGATCTTTTCCTAAACCTGATTTAAAGATAAAATCACGATTAACATCAACTTCTGCATGATTAGGATCAATAAGCACTATCCCTGTGCTGTCTTTTAAGTAAAAAGGAACTGACTCTTTTCCATGCTTTCTTGTAACCCAATGGCTGCTCTTTCCTGATCTTCTATATTCTTCTATCTTGTAATTATAGTATACACAATCTGAATTTGATAACGGGCTTTTCAGAATTTTGCCTTTTCCTGGAATCACATTTCCAAATATCTCAACCAATCCCATTGCTATGCTCCTTATCTTAGAAGTAGGGATATTCTCTATAGTCTGTTTCTGCTTCATCCATATAAATCCTGCTATAAACAAGATAGCTCCAAATATTAGACTAAATACTCCAAAAAGAAACACTCTAAAATCAACTGCCATAATCTAAAATTATTTTTTTCATTTTAAATATTTTATTGTATTTGAATTATAACTTAGTCTGAATTAAAAGTGTTTGTTACAAAGTAATAGTGTGGCCTTTTATTATATAGTTTAGATTTTATATTTTCAAAGTTGATATTATTTATAAATGATTTTTCATTTCTAAAATATGCTCGTGGGAAACGAGGGGTTGATAATTAGAGGTG
>Ga0180437_10002007_pt1 | contig 33776 bp, 30 predicted proteins | sample SS_ome_4_FD_132410 | JGI IMG/M metagenome (GOLD analysis project Ga0180437, IMG submission 132410) | Hypersaline lake sediment archaeal communities from the Salton Sea, California, USA - SS_3_D_1 metaG | ecosystem: Environmental > Aquatic > Non-marine Saline and Alkaline > Hypersaline >... | reverse complement strand
GCCTTCAGCGCGGCCCCCGAGAGCGAGGGCGGCGCGGGCGAGGACTCACTGGGTGGCGAGTTCCTCAGCGGTATCATGGGAGCAGACTACCTGGATGAGATCGCCTCGCCGTTCACGAAGCCCTACATCTATGGTGTTGGCATGGCTTCGGTGAACGTATTCGGCACTCCGACGGCGGTTGACTTCGACACGATGCTCGTCTACAGAGGCTGTCCTTACCTTAAGGACATGAGCTGGATCAAGGCCGAGGCGAACCCGCCCGCCGGTTACGTCGTTCAGACGCTGGTCGACGTTGCCAATCCGGACGTAGCGGACGCGGATCTGGTGACTTATGTCGAGTACCAGAACAGCGGCCAGTCTGTGTTGATCAACTTCGATCTCTGTGGCGCCATCAACCGCAACTACCAGTACTGTGACGGCAACGTGCCCGCCGGGTACGATCCGTTTACCCCCGGCAACTACGAGGGTAGGTCAGACCTGATGCTCATGATTCTTGAGGACATCTTCGGTCTGCCTTCAAACGGCACTGGCGGCGGCGGTACGACCGACGTTCCGAAGCGGACCACGTTCCAGTGGGCGCTTCACCAGAACGCGCCTAACCCGGTCGCCGGAGTCACCGAGGTACGTTATGAGGTGGCCCGCAAGAGCGATGTAAGCATCAAGGTTTACAACGCCATGGGCCAGCTCGTGACGACCCTGGTCGACGGCCGAGTTGAGCCCGGTCGCTATGCTGCGCACTGGGACGGGAAGAACACTGCTGGCGAGAGAGTCTCCAGCGGAGTGTACTTCTACAAGATGAATGCCGCGGGCTTCAACGCCACCAAGAAGATGCTTATCGTAAGGTAGCGTTGACCTCTGGTTGACATCATACCGGGGCTCTCGTCCTGAGAGCCCCGGTTGCTTTTAGGCGCGGGTGGCGACCCATTATGCCGGGATTCGTGTCGCCCCGCCCCCGCGCGCCGGGTTTATCCTGTTGCTAATGTCCATTCGTCCCTGTATAGTTGGTGGGGCTGTCCGAAACATTTTCCCATTTGAGACGTTGTCAAGATAGGAGGAAGTTATGCCCAAGCACGCTTTCTTTGAAGGCAAGTTCGTGCCGATAGAGGACGCAAAGATAAGCATCATGACCCATGCGTTTAACTACGGGACCGGCGCATTCGAGGGGATACGAGCGTACTGGAACGATTCGGACGGTCAGCTCTATGTGTTCCGTATGCCTGAACACTATGAGAGGTTCCACAAGTCCTGCCGCATTTTGAAGATCGAGCTTCCCCACACTGTGGAGGATCTCTGCAACCTGACGTCGGAGCTTCTGAGGAAAGAAGGCTATAAGGAAGATGCATATATCAGGCCGGTGGCCTATAAGGCATCGGAGGGCATCGGTGTCAAACTCCACGGCCTGGAGGACGGCTTCTGTCTTTTCTCCGTCCCGTTCGGCAGGTATATAGAGAAGGAAGAGGGCGCGAGGGTCGCCGTGTCATCTTGGCGGCGGCTGGATGACAACGTCGCTCCCGCACGCGCCAAGATCACCGGGGTCTATATCAATTCGGCGCTCTCCAAGACGGAGGTCATGGAGCGGGGCTTTGATGAGGCAATAGTCCTGACTAATGACGGCCACGTGTCGGAAGGCAGCGCAGAGAACATCTTCCTGGTCCGCCGGGGCAAGCTCATAACCCCGGCTCCCTCGGAGAACATACTCGAGGGAATCACGCGTGACACGGTGATGCAGATAGCGAAGGAGCAGTTTGATCTGGAGACCGTCGAGAGGCAGATCGACCGCAGCGAGCTCTACATTGCCGATGAGGTGTTCTTCTGCGGCACTGGCGTTCAGGTCGCCGCCGTCATAGAAGTGGACGGTCGACCCGTCGGGACCGGTAAGATAGGCCCGATAACTACCAAGGTCCGGGACCTGTACTTCGACATAGCGAAGGGAAAGGTAAAGCAGTACAAGGACTGGTGCTGGCCAGTTTACTAGGTCACATCTCTGCCATATGAGGATATAGTATGACTGGGCCCGAGCTGTGCTCCCCTGCTCAGCAGTTCCCCTGCCGGTTGTATTGCCCCTGAAGAGGTGAGGTCGGGTATGGAGGCCGCGTATTTCGTATGGGGGTGCGGAGTTGAATCGTAAATCACCTGAAAAGATGGAAGAGTTTTGCCGGATGCTGTCGGTTACGACGGGCCTGCGCGTAGATGACACTCACAGGGAGTCGATAGAGAAAGCGGTGGCGCGCCGTATGGCGGCGCTGGACTTGAAAACGGAGGCGGAGTATGCCGCCATACTCGACAATCCCGAGAGCCTGCGCGCGGAACTGGCCGCCGTCATCCCGGACGTCATGCCGTCGGACACGGCGTTTTTCAGATCTCGTGAGCATTTCGACCTGCTGAAGGAGCTTATAGTCCCCGAGATTCTTCAGAGAGTAGGCGCGGACAGGTCGGTGCGAATCTGGGACGCGGGATGCGCTACAGGGGAAGAAACCTACTCCACGGCCATCCTTCTCGACATGTATTTTCGAAGGTTCGCCGAAGGGGCGTACATAGTGGGTACGGACATCAACTCAAGCGCCATAGCCAAAGCCACGAAGGGTATATACTGCGCCGGTTCGGTGGAAGAGCTTGATGATAGGGAGGCGGGCTATTTCACGGGGACGAATGGTGATTATGAACTCAAACGCCGGATCAGGGACCGCGTCCGTTTCGCGACGCACAATCTCATAGATGACCTCCCGACGTGGAAACGGGCCGGCATAAGCGACATGGACATCATCGTGTGCCGCGACGTTCTCCTGTTCCTGCAGCCGGAAATCGTGCAGAGGGTCATTATCCAGTTCTATGAGAGCATGGCCCCGGGTGGCTACCTCATACTGGGGCAGGCCGAAGGAATCCTCGCTATTCATTCACCTTTTGAACACTGTGTCTATCAAGACACCGTATATTGCAGGAAGCAGCTCCTTGGACACGGCAGGATAATCCCCTTCTTCACCGCGCAATGATCAGGCCGCGCCGTACTCTCCCCTCTTGAGGACCGAGACCAGACCGTATGCCGTGTACGGCAGGAGCAGCGGTATCAGCGGAAATACAAACCTGACCTCGGCGGCAACCGCCAGGTAGAGCACGGTAGACAATACGATGGTCGTGACGGGCACGATGTTGAGATAGCGCCTGGCCGCCGGTGCCCTGATCAGTCCGACTAAACCCAGCACGAGGAAGATGCCATGTAGCCCGGCGATAGCGTAGCTCTTCCTGGATGGTTTCCTTCCGTATCCGAGGTTGAGCCAGAGCCGCGGGATCTTCTTGGCCGCCAGCGCCAGGGTAGCTGTCTTATGCGACTTTATCATCCTGATAGCTTCCGCCTGCAGAATGCTGTCCCTCTGTACCTCGGTTGTGCCCGCGATCCGGGCCCGGATGTCATCGGTAAGCAGGCTGTCGGTGGACATGAAGTAAGCGCCCTGTGTCGGCAAGTGATTTCCCTTATAGAGATTGCCGCCAACGAGCGTGCTCGTTGGAATGAATTTGCCCATGTCCCGCTCGTTGCGCAGTCCCCAGGGCAGCATGGTGAATGAAAACGCCACCACAAGTATCAGGAAACCCCTGATGAGGTCCCGTTTCCATATGGCCGCTGCCAAGAGCAGGACGAACGGAAGCGGGAGCGCGCCCGGCCTGGTCAGGGTCGCAAGGCCGAGGAATATCCCCGAAACAGCAAAGAGGGCGCGTTGCCTCGACCTGATTCCCAGAATGCAGGTGACGGCGAATAGGAGTAGCAGAAATGTAAACAGGGTCTCGGACATGATATGCGTGACTATTATTATGACCGGTGGATAAACGGCATAAGCCAGCGCGGCCAGTATTCCCGCCAGCGGGCTCCCGAATATCAGCAGACATAAGGCGAACACCAAAAAAGTGCTTATCATATCAAGCATGCACTGCGCCACTCTGACGGCGTTGAAATTCCTGCCGCATATCTTGAAAACGGAGGCGATGAACAGCGGATAGCCCGGCGTACGCCTTGCCGTCGGCGGCTCGGCCGCCGAGTACCTGTAGCCCGTGCCGTCGAGCAGGTTGTCTGCCAGCTTGAAATAGGTCGGCGCGTCGCTCTCGGCCAGAGACCGCGGCACGTCCTGGGGATTGCCTATTCTAATTACCGCCCCGAGCCTTATTGAAAGTGAAATCGCCAGGACTGTCAGAATAAGCGCGTTTCTTGTCCTCCGCGTCATGTGCCATCCTCTCTCGCGTTTTAATTTTGCTATTCTCTGCATGTGACTTATACTACTTGAGGCCCGTACGTTCTACTAAAAAGGTCAAGGTGCATAAGTGGCTGATGAATCAGTACCCAAAGAGAGCAGGCCGCTGGTTTCGGTGGTAATCCCGAATCTCAACGGCAGGAACCTGCTGGGTGATTGCCTTACTTCTCTTGAAAGACAGTCTTTCCGGGATTTTGAGGTTGTTCTGGTGGACAACGCCAGCGATGACCGCTCGGTGGACTTCGTCAAAGATAACTTCGGGTGGGTCGCTAAAATAATCGAGAACTCGGAAAACGCCGGTTTCGCTCGCGCATCCAACCAGGGTATTGAAGCGTCGGAAGGTGAGTATATCGCTCTTCTCAACAATGACACTGAAGCCCATCCCCGGTGGCTCGAAGAGCTGGTGAACGCGGCGGACGCGAATGCCGAGGTCGGCATGTTGGCAAGTAAGACCCTGTTCTTCGACGACAGGAACGTAATAGACACTACCGGGCACCTCTTCTATCCGGACGGCCTGAATCGTGGCAGGGGCCGTCTCGAGCCGGACGAGGGCCAGTACGATGATAAGACTGACGTGTTTTTCCCCAGCGGTTGCGCCGCTCTCTATAAGAAGGCCATGTTCGAAGAGATCGGTCTCTTCGACGAGCATCACTTCGCGTACGGCGACGATACGGATATCGGAATCAGGGGACGGCTTGCGGGCTGGGGGTGCATTTTCGTACCTGGAGCTATCGTCTATCACCATTACTCAATGACCACAGGCGTGTATTCTCCGGCCAAAGTCTATCTTGTCGAGAGAAACAGGATATGGATCGTCTGGAAATACTTCCCCGCGGGCCGCGCAATGGCGAGCCCCTTCTACTCGCTGGTGAGATATATCTACCAGTTCTACGGAGCCCTATCAGGCAAGGGGGCGGCCGGCAGGTTCACAAAGGAATATTCTCAGTCCAGGCTTTACTGGGCGGTGATTAAGGCTTATTTCTCTGCTTTCAAGGGGCTGCCCCGGGTGCTGGGCCAGCGCAAGCGGATGATGAAGCTGAAGAAGGTTTCATCCGGCGAAATCCGGCGCTGGTTCAGGGATTACCGCATGTCAGTTAGGGAAATCGCTCTCAAAGAATAGGTCTTAGTGTGCATTCCGAGACCTGACCCCATGTCCGACCCCATGTTTTTCTTGACTACTGCACATATGTGCAGTAAGGTGGTTGTGGAGGTTAGCAATGGAGCGGAAGAGGGCGATTTATGAATTCATCAGGGACGAGATAACCAGCGGGGGCAGGCCTCCCACCATAAGGGAAATCGGGGCCAGGTTCAACATCTCGTCCACGAATGGAGTCCGGTACTTCCTGAACAAGATTGAGGAGGACGGGCTCATAAGCCGCATTGCAAACACCTCAAGAGGCATTAGCCTGTCGGTACATGAGCGTGAAGGAGAAGCAAGGAGAATTCCCGTCCTTGGACGGGTGCCGGCCGGCGGTCCATCTTTTGGAGAGGAGAATATTGAGGGCAGCATTCTGGTTGATGAACGCCTTGTCAGGGGCAAGGACGTCTTTGCGGTGAAGGTCCACGGTGACAGCATGATAGGAGCCGGCATAAATGACGGGGACATTGCGATCGTCAGGAGGAACCCTGACCCTCCGAGCGGGGAGATTGTGATCGCCCTGATCGACGACGAGGTTACCCTCAAGAGGCTTGTCAAAAAGGGAAACAGGGTCATTCTAAAGCCGGAGAACAAGAGGTACAGGGACATCATGCTTTCCGGTGCAGACGGGAGGGGGGTCGCCGTCCTGGGAACGCTCGAAGCCATAGTGAGAAAATACTGATGTCCAGAGTGATTCTTCACATAGACATGGATGCCTTCTTCTCACAGGTCGAGGAAGTGACCAACCCGAAGCTTAAGGGAAAGCCGGTTATCATTTGCGGCGATGTTCATGCCCGGAGCGTTGTATCGACCGCATCCTATGAGGCAAGGAAGTACGGCGTCAAATCGGGAATGCCGGTTGGGAAGGCGAAGAATCTTTGCCCCCACGGCATATATATAGGGGGGAATCACCAGAAGTACGTTTACACGTCCGTGCAGATCCTGAAACTTCTCAAGGAGTTTACATCGATTATCGAGCCATTCAGCGTGGACGAAGCTTTTATGGAGTTTGAAGGTGTCGAGCTCAACGAAGCGGTCCTGCTGGCTAGAAAGATAAAGAATAGAATCAGAAGCAGGTTCGGGCTCACCGGTTCAATCGGCATCTCCACAAACAAGTATGTCGCGAAGATGGCTTCCGGAGTCGACAAGCCTGACGGCCTTACTTTGATCAGGGAGGGAGATTTTCTCAAGGTGTTCGGGGAAGGGCCGGTATCGACCCTTTGGGGCGTGGGGGATAAGACCGCCGAGAAACTGAAGCGCCTGGGAATAAACAGAATCCGGGAGCTTGCGGCATATCCTGAGAGCAAACTCAAGGCTCTCTTCGGCGTTTACGGGGGGGAAATCATTAAGGTCGCGAACGGGATAGACAACAGTCCGGTGGTCCCCTACTACGAGGGCCCGGCCCCCAGGTCCATGGGACATGAATATACTCTGCCCGATGATGTCAAAGACCGCGACCGCCTGCTGGCCACGCTTCTGTGGCTTTCTGAGAAGGTCGCGAGAAGAATGAGGCTGGAGGGTTACGTGGGAGATACGATAACCGTCAAGATAAGGGACAAGGATTTCCGGACCATCACTCGCCAGCGCAAGATCGAACATCGGGTCGACAGGGATGACCTCATATACCGTGTGGCCAGGCGCCTCTTTATAGAAAACCACAGCGGGGAAGCGCTCAGGTTGTTGGGCGTAAGCGTGTCGGGGCTTATGAAGAAAGGCGAAGCATGCTCGGAACCCATTTTCAACCTGGACAGGAAATACGACCTCTTCATCAGCACCATGGATTCCATACGGGACAAGTTCGGGGAGAAGGCAATAAGAAGGGGCGCGGGCATCAGCAGGTGAGGGGCCGATGGAAAGCAGTCCCAGGCAGCAAGAATCCGGGATAAGCCTCTTTCTCAAAGAGATTGTGGCTTCCGCAGGTTACAGGGGACAGATAGTACATATTTCAGACATCCCTCCGCGCGAAGCCGAGTTCAGGGAAACTGCTGCTCAGATAGGGGCGTCTATCCGTAAGGCGCTCGCATCTCTGGGGATCGACAGGCTCTACTCCCACCAGGCCCATGCTATCGACCTCATACGCGAAGGCCGGAATGTCGCCGTCGTTACCTCCACGGCCAGCGGTAAGACTCTGTGCTACAACTTACCCGTTCTCGAAACCCTGCTTGATGACTCCGCGTCGACCGCCCTTTATATGTTTCCAACGAAGGCGCTGGCCCAGGACCAGCTGAGGGCGTTAGGCGACCTCGTTCTGCTTCTTCCGGGGCAGGACAGCGCGGTTAGGCCGGGAACCTACGACGGGGACACTCCCCAGTACGCCAGGCGGAAGCTCAGGCAGGACGCAAATGTGATAATGACGAATCCCGATATGCTCAACCAGGGCATAATGCCGTATCACTCGCGATGGAGCCGTTTCTTCGGCAATCTCAAGTATGTCGTTATCGACGAGATGCACACCTACAGGGGTATTTTCGGATCCAACGTCGCCAATGTGCTCAGGCGGCTGAGGCGCATACTCAAGCACTATGGTGCCGATCCAGTATTTATTCTATGCTCGGCAACCATCGCCAATCCCGGCGAGCTGGCGGAGAACCTCATCGGGGACGCCGTCGAAGTGGTCTCCGGCGACGGCTCGCCGAGCGGGCCCAAGAGATTCGTTCTGTGGAATCCACCGTTCCTGGACAACCACAAGATCGAGCGGAAGAGCTCCAACGTCGAGGCCCATGAGATAATGGTCAAGCTCGTGGAGTCCAACGTGCAGACCATCACCTTCACCAAGGCGCGAGTCGTGGCCGAGCTCATACTGAGGTACGTGCGGGAGGCTCTTGCCAGGCGGAACCCCCATCTTGCCGACAAGATAAGCGCATACCGGGCGGGGTACCTTCCGGAGGAGAGGCGGGAGATCGAGAAGGCCCTCTTTTCGGGCCGCCTGCTTGGAGTGGCGAGCACCAACGCGCTCGAGCTCGGCATAGATGTGGGAAGCCTTGACGCCTCTATTATAGTGGGCTTCCCGGGCACCATAGCCTCCACCTGGCAGCAGGCCGGCAGGGCTGGGCGCAAGACCGACGAGTCACTGGTCGTGTTCGTCGCCTATAACGATCCCATAGACCAGTACCTCATGCGGAGTCCGGGCTACTTCTTCGGCCAGACGCCGGAAAACGCGGTGATAGGTCCGGAGAACCCGTACATACTTGCCGGCCACCTGAGCTGCGCCGCCTTCGAGCTGCCGCTTACCGAGGATGACGAGGTCTACTTCGGTGGCCTGCTGGGCGCCATACTCGGGGTACTTGAAGACGTGAAGAAGGTCAAGACGATAGACGGAAGCACTTACTGGGCCACGACCGAATTCCCGGCGGCCGGTGTCAACCTCAGGACCATTTCTGACGACACCTTCACCATAGTCGAAGCCACCGACGTCGAGAAAGTCATCGGCGTAGTAGACTCCATAAGCGCGCCGGAGCTGGTGTATCCGGAGGGCATCTACCTCCATGACGGCCGCACGTATATCGTGCGCCGGCTTGACCTTGAGGGCAAGGTAGCATATGTCGAGCGCGCGGAGGTCGATTATTACACGCAGCCCATAATCGACTCGTCCATCCGCGTCATCAAGGAAAATAAGTCCGGGTCCTCAAGCGGGCTGAGGTTCTTCTACGGAGACGCCACGGTTAGCTGGACCACGACGGCTTTCAAGAAGATCAAATTCTACAGCATGGATTCGATAGGCTACGGCACTCTCGACCTGCCCACGCAGCACCTTGAGACAGTCTCGGTTTATATGTATCCTGAACCTGAAGTAGTGGGCGTTGTCAAGCGAAGGGGGAAGAATCTGGTCGAAGGACTGGTGGGCGTCAAGAACGTGCTCATCAACATCCTTCCGCTTTTCGTGATGTGCGACCGCCAGGACATAGGAGGCCTTGTCGAATCGAGCAATACCGGGAAGCCGGCCATATTCCTGTACGACAGGTTCAAAGGCGGCCTCGGTTTCAGCGAGAAGGCCTATGGTCTTCTGCCTGGCATCCTCCGGGCTGCACTCGGGGTCATCGACGATTGCCCCTGCGAAGGCGGGTGCCCGTCATGCGTAGGTCTGCCCGTCTTCAGGCCACCCCAGCACCAGGACCCTGACGGCGGGCATGGCTATCCCATCCCCGACAAGGAGACTGCAAGACTCATCCTTAAGGAGATTCTTGAGAGAGACTGACAGGGACATCCGGGACCGAATAGCCGCTCTCAAACTCGCGCTGAGAGAAGGCGCGCCGGACAGGCGGTCGCGCGGCAGCAGCCGTTGCCCGGGCAGGGGCCGGGGTCAGGGCGGGGATGGCTTCAGGGCGGCGCCCGATGACGCTCCGCTTGCCGTGGGGGATATCGACGGCGCAAGGGAAGTCGAATGCGACCTGGGCCGCTGCCTCCTGATAGAGCGAGATGTCGGCGGGCTGGTCGACCCCGGCGACCTGGGGGAAGCGGTTTCGCGACTGGCGAAATGCGGTTCCGGGCCGCGCTATGTATTCCTTGACCTTGAGACGACCGGCTTCTCCTCGACGCCCCTCTTCCTCGCGGGCGCCATGTTCGAAAAGGACGGCGTTCTGGCCTGCGCGCAGCTCCTGGCCCGCGATTACTCGGAAGAGAGGGCGCTGGTGGGAATGCTCGACCGGCTGATAGGGGGGTTCGATATCTGCGTAACCTTCAACGGCAAATCTTTCGATATTCCGTACCTCAGGGAGAGAGCCAAGTACCACCGTCTGGACCTGGCCTTCGACCCCGAGCATCTGGACATTCTTTACCATGCGCGCAGAATGTGGCGGGACAGCCTGCCCAACTGCAGGCTCACGACGCTCGAGCGGCATATACTCGGGAGGCGGAGAAGCGGCGACGTGCCGGGCTGGGAAGTTCCTTGCATTTATCATGATTTCGTGCATACTGACGATGCAAGAAGGCTGGTGGGGGTGATTCGGCATAACCTCATGGATGTCGTTTCGATGGCCGAGCTGCTGATCTGCCTTGCGGAGGCGTGACAATGCTCATCTTTCTTGTGAGACATGCGGAGTCTACCTGGAACAGCACGAAGAAGATCCAGGGGCAGAAGGATCCCCCTCTGAGTTCCTACGGCAAGCGCGAAGCCAAGCTCGTAGGCAAGCGATTCAAGGAGCTCGCCTTCGACGAGGTCTTTTCGAGCCCCTTGAAGCGGGCGATGGAGACTGCTCATTGTATAGTCGGCAAGAAAGCCGATATTCAAGTCGACGATGATCTCCGCGAGATAAATCTGGGCAAGTGGGAAGGCAAGACGCTGGCACAGATAAGGAGGCAATACGGGGAGAAGTTCGACAGATGGGCGGTTCGCCCGGACCGCATACCCATCCCCGGCGGGGAGGATTTCAAGGCCTTCGTCAGGAGGGTTAAGAAGGCCCTGCGGACTATAGAAAAGAACGACCCCGACGGCAATGTGCTCGTCGTCGGCCATGGCGGCGTCATCTCGACTTATGTCACCGTCGTCCTCAATATAAAGCCGGTAGATGTCTGGTGTGTGACGGTCAAGAACGCCTCCGTCACCATAGTGGAGGTGAAGGATGGTCTGAGAAGGCTCGTGACCTTCAACGACATAAGCCACCTGATGAATCTCAAGGAAATCGGCGATAAGGACGTAACGCATGTGGATTAGGCATGTACCTCGTGCGCTCCGCGCTCACCGCGCGGTCCTACCCCTGCTTCTCTGTGCCGGCGTCGCGCTCGCCGCATCGTCCTGCGAGCGGAGCAAAATAGTAAACTACGGCGAGGCCCGCAAGCGCATGGTGGAGAGGGAGATCGTCGGCCGGGGCATAGACGACCAGCGCGTCATAAGTGCCATGATAAAAGTACCGCGCCACCTCTTCATTCCCGAAGATCATATGCACTACTCCTATTACAACCTCCCGGTCCCGATCGGCTACGGCCAGACTATCAGTTCCCCCTTTATCGTCGCCCTCATGACGCAGGAGCTCGAGATAAAGAGCACCGACAGGGTCCTTGAGGTGGGGACGGGGTCGGGTTATCAGGCGGCGATCCTGGCCGAGCTGGCCAAGGATGTATACACGGTTGAGATCATAGAGCCACTCGCCAAGGCGGCCGAGAAGCGGCTCAAGGAGCTCAAGTACGACAACGTCAGGGTCGTGCTCGGAGACGGGTTCTGGGGCCTCAAGGACTACTCGCCGTATGACAGAATAATCGTAACGTGCGCGCCGGAGGAGATCCCCGATCCTCTCATCGAGCAGTTGGGAGACGGGGGAATCATGATCATACCGGTTGGCCCGGCCGGGTTCCAGTATCTCATAAAGGTCCGGAAAGAAGGTGATGACATAACCATAGACAGAGTAACCCCGGTGAGCTTCGTGCCGCTCACGGGTGAACATGGAGATGCCCAGGATGAAGGACAGGATTGACGGTGAAGGCCTTACCTTCGACGATGTGCTGCTAGTCCCTCAGCGTTCAGAGGTTCTGCCCTCCGAAGTAAACACAGAGACCAGACTCACCAGGAACATAAACCTCAAAATACCCATAGTGAGCGCCGCTATGGACACCGTCAGCGAGGGGCGCCTGGGGATAGCTCTCGCACGCGAGGGGGGAATCGCCATCATCCACAAGAACCTGCCCGTGAAGGAGCAGGCCGCGCACGTGGACCGCGTCAAACGTTCCGAGAGCGGCATGATTTCCAAGCCGATTACTCTGCGTCCTGATGCTACTGTGCAACAGGCCCTCAACATGATGATGCAGTTCAGGATCTCCGGAGTCCCCATCACCGATGAGAACGGCAAACTCGTCGGCATTCTCACCAACCGCGATCTCCGCTTCCTTGAGAAAACGGACATCCCTGTTGCGAAGATAATGACTACCGGAGACCTCGTCACGGTTCCGGAGGGAACGACGCTTGAGGAGGCCAAGCAGGTATTGCACAACCATCGAATCGAGAAGCTGCCGGTTGTCGACAGAGACTTCATGCTCAAGGGCCTCATCACGGTCAAGGACATCAAGAAGAAAGCCAAGTACCCCGATGCCTGCAAGGACGAGAAGGGGCGCTTGAGGGCCGGCGCCGCCGTCGGTGTGTCCACTGACACCTACAGGAGAGTGGAGGCCCTGGTTGAGGCCGGAGTCGATGTGATCGTGGTTGACAGCGCACACGGGCATTCGGCCGGCGTGATTAAAACCGTCGAGAAGATCAAGGCGACCCATCCCGAAACCGACGTCATCGCCGGCAACGTGGTATCGCCCGAGGCCGCGAGAGATCTGGCGGCGGCGGGCGCCGACGCCATAAAGGTGGGGATAGGCCCGGGCTCGATCTGCACCACACGTGTCGTTGCGGGAGTGGGCGTGCCCCAAATCACGGCCATAATGAACTGCCGCGAGGCCTGCGACGACCTCGAACTTCCGCTGGTGGCCGACGGCGGCATCAAATACTCCGGCGACATAGTCAAAGCCATCGCGGCGGGCGCGCATTCAGTAATGGTGGGCGGCCTCTTCGCCGGCACGGAGGAGAGTCCCGGCGAGACCGTTTTGCTCGAAGGGCGAAGTTACAAGGTTTACCGCGCCATGGGCTCCATAAGCGCGATGAGGGCGGGCAGCGGCGACAGGTACTTCCAGGAGAATGTCGAAGCCCGCAAGCTCGTCCCCGAGGGCATCGAGGGAAGGGTCCCCTACAGGGGGCCGCTGGCACAGACCGTATTCCAGCTGGTCGGGGGGCTTAAGTCGGGCATGGGTTACTGCGGGGCGGCCGACATAGAGGCGCTGCGCACGAGATCGAGGTTTATCAAGATCACGCATTCGGGACTTATCGAGAGCCACCCGCATGATGTCACAATCACCAAGGAGGCTCCCAACTACAAACCGCCGAGCTACGGTTAATGTCATATGAATGACGGTGACGGACATCGTACCGCTATCGAAAGGATCGCCCGCGACGAGGGCGCCGTGCTGTTCGGGGTCGCCGATGTCGGCGACGTTGAGGACGTCTCGGGGGAGGTGTCCCTTGAGGGGCTGAGAACCGGCATCAGCTTCGGCTACCGGCTGAGCGACGTCGTGCTCGACGGAATAAAGGACTGCCCCACCCGGACCTACCAGTATCACTACCGCCAGGTGAACCTCATTCTGGACCGCATCGGCCTCAAGATAGCGGTGTACCTGCAGGAACGCGGCAACAGGGTATTTCCCGTGCCGGCATCACAGATCGTGGACTGGGACAATAACCTCGGACACATATCGCACAGAGCGGTTGCCCGACATGCCGGCCTCGGGTACATAGGCAGAAACAACCTGCTCGTCAACCCCACCCATGGCGCGAGGGTCAGATACTCCACCGTACTCACCGATATCGTGCTTCCCTGCGACAGCCCGATCGAGGGGAACTGCGATCCCTGTATGGAATGCGTCAAGGCCTGTCCGGGCGGCGCCATAGGCAAGCGGCCCGAGGACTTCGACCTTGCCCGCTGTATCGCGACCATAGCCCGGGTCACCAAGGCCAAGAATATCGGCTCCAAGATCTGCGGGATCTGCGTGAAGGCCTGCAGGGGCAAAGGTGTCTGATCCGGCCGACCCCGGCCATCCGGAAGCAGTATCACCCATCCTCTTGACCGGCCCGCACTTCACCGTACGGACGCGTTATCACTCATCCTCTTGACCGGCCCGCACTGTTGTGGTATTCACTCTGAATATGAGACCTTCATATGAAGACGGACATCTTGTAGTGGCGGCGACGAGGGTGCTTACCCATAAGGCCGCCAAGCCCCCTACGCCGGAGCACATCGCCGAGCTCCTTGGTCTGCCCCCCGATTTCGTCAGGACCCTGGTCGTCACTCTGGGGGACGAAGGCATTCTCAAGGTGGTCGAAAACCCCTTCGAGATCCGCGTCGAGGTCGCGGATTACGCCAAACTGGAGGATCTCCCCCGCGAGGCTTCAGGTCCGACCATAACAGACGAGCTTGACACCTTCATGCGGAAGAAACGGGACGAGTACGAGGCGACCAAGAGAATGCTGAACGCCGATGAGATTGAGAAGAAGCAGAAGGAGAAGATATCCAGGATGGAAGAGGAGATGAAGAAGATGAAGGACCGGGGCCCTTCTCCTTTCGACTAGCCCCCGCCCCCCTTTCACGCTCTCTCTTTTACGGTTCCCGCTTCTTCGCCAGCACTATGCATACGGCCAGGCCGCCGTAGAGAACGGCACAGGCGATTATGAGCATCGCGATTGCCGAAGCGGGCAATTTGCCGAGAATCGCAGCCAACATCTATGCACTCTCCCTTCCCCTGGCCCTCATAAGAGCTACGGCTACTATGGCCAGTACCGCCATTACGGCCCAGCCCCCGATGACCTCGGCCCATCTGTCCATGAGCGGCGCGCCGTAGGGGCCTGCGAGCCTGTCCTGGATCTCCACTTTCAGGAAATATATGAGCGCGGCGGGCGTCACGAACATAATCATGAGGTCCCACCATATTCCGATGGAGACCTCGGATTGGGAATTGACGTACTCCCGCAGCTTGCGGGTTCCGTAGAAATAACCCACTGCAATGCACTGGAGCAGGCAGACGATTATGAGACCGAAGCTGTTCATGAAGTGATCGACCATGTCGAGCCAGTAATACCCGGCGCGGGTTGTATACGTGAGGCCGATGATAAGCGCGACGAGGACCACGCCGAAATTGACCCTGAGCCGCCTCGCGTTCCATTTATCCATGATTCCCGCCGCGACGCCCTCAACCAGCGAGAAGGCCGAGTCGATGGCCAGCGTCAGGAGCATGACGAAGAATATGACGCCCATCGCGGGAGCGAAGCGCCCGAGGTGGTTTATGATGCTCGGATACGTTATGAAGGCGAGGCCGAATCCACTGTCCACGACGCTCTCCACCGGGACACCCGTCTGATGGGCGTAATACCCGAGGGTGCTGAAAACGGCGAAGCCCCCCAGGAACGCGGTTCCGTTGTTGGCCAGCGATACGATGAAGGCGTTGTTTACAATGTCCGATCTCTTCGGAAGGAAGCTGGCGTAGGCTATCATGACGCCGAAACCGACGGTCAGGGAGAAGAAGACCTGCCCGTAGGCGGCAAGCCAGACCCTGGGGTTTGCGAGGGCCTGGAAGTCCGGGGTGAGGTAGAACGCGATTCCCTCCTCGGCTCCCGGGAGCGTGAGCCCCTTTATTACGAATATCACCAGGCACAGCCAGGGGAGGGGCACGGTAAGGAATACCACCTTGCCCACGCTCTTGGCGCCCTTCCATATGCAGAGGAGAATAAGCACCCAGGATATGAGCAGTCCTAGCAGTACCGGGCCGTTGAACGAAAAGACGTCCTTCAGGTTCTCCGATCGCTGCAAGAAGGTGTCATAGAAGAACGACTCCGTATTCTGGCCCCAGGCGAGTTTGAAGGAATAGCCGAGGTAGTTGACGCACCATCCCATGATGACCGTATAGTAAGCCACGATCATGAAGCCGACGCCGCAGGCCAGCCAGCCCAGCCACTGCCAGTTCTTCCCGACCCGCTTGAGGGCGAGGGGCGCCGAGGCCGAGAACTTGTGGCCCAGGCCCATCTCGAGGATCATGAGCGGGATGCCCGCGGTAAGCAGGGCGACGAGATACGGGATGATGAAGGCCCCGCCGCCGTTTGTGTAGCAGATGTACGGGAAACGCCAAACGTTACCGAGCCCGATTGCGGACCCGATTGCTGCAAGCACGAAAGACGTACGTGACGGCCAGTATTCCTTTTCTGCCACTGGTGTCCAGCCTCCCTTCGCGTTTGTAGACGGTTTAGTGTAGGTCGATTATAGAATGGCGCGTGAGGATGTCAAAACGAAATTGCGTCATGAGCGCGGGGTCATGGGTAGAACCACGGAACCGGGGCGTAAACACCTAGGGCTTTGATTCCTGAACGCCGCCGTCATCTCCGGCCGTCTCGCCGTCGCCATCGGCACTTTGCTGCCCTTCATCTTTGTTGCGCGACCCGCGAATGAGCCTTACGACCATATCGATGTCGAATGGCTTGTATATCTTGGCGATGGCGCCCGAATGCAGCGCCTCGTCTATCATCTGCTCCTCCGTATACCCGGTCATGACTACTACTCTGGCGTGGGGGTCAAGGCTGAGGATGGCCTTGCACGTGTCTAGACCGTTCATATGCGGCATTCTCATGTCGACGAAGGTTATATCGAAGTGGCGGTTCCTGCAGATGTCGATTGCCACGTCGCCGTCCTCGGCGGTCTCGACTTCTTCGCCGAGGCACTCTGCTACATCCTTGAAGAAGTCGCGCACGATTTCCTGGTCATCGACCACGAGGATCTTCTTGCTCATCCGACGATAGCTCCTTCCAGATTCCATGACTCATTCAGCGGTTTCATGCTCTTCTTTCCGTAAACGGGGCAGTTCTTGCAATCCGGGGGCATCGGGTCGCCCTTCCTTCGCAGGCGCTTGGCGATTTCCTCCCAGCACGCATGGCCCTTATTGTTCTTATACGCCGGGCATTCGGTTTTCTCGATGCCGCATATGTTCTTGCAGTCGACCAGCTCCCAGCAGGGCAAAGCCTGCATCTTGGGCAGGGCGACGCGGAAAACGGTTCCCTTGCCGTGACTGCTGTGTACCTCGATCTTCCCGCCATGGTCTTCTATTATTCCCAGGCTGATCGAAAGACCGAGCCCGGTTCCCTTGCCGACATCCTTGGTTGTAAAGAAGGGATTGAATATATCGTTTATGACGTTGCTATCCATGCCGATGCCGGTGTCGGCGATGTAGACCTCCACGAAATCGGTCTCGGGATCCGCGGCTGAGTGTATGGTGAGAGTCCCGGCCCGCTGTATGTCCATGGCGTCCTTGGCGTTGGAGATGAGATTCAGGAACACCTGCTCCAGCTGGTTGGCGTCGGCGTATACCCTGGGGAGATTCGCCGTGAGGTCCCGCCTTACCTTGATATTATGCGACCTGAGCTGCTCGCCCAGAAGCATAAGGGCGTCGTCTATGGGCTGATTAATGTCGACTTCGGCGTACTCGAACTTGGATTGCCGCGCGAAAGTCCGCAGGTTGTTTATGATCTTGGTCATCCTAGTGACCTGGTCTTCGATCTTCTTGGCGTATCTCCACTGCGGCGAGTCTTCCTCCATCTTGAGAAGCAGGAGGTCGGTGTATCCGCTGATGCCGGCCAGCGGCTGGTTGAGCTCGTGCGCCACGCCGGCCCCGAACTGGCCCATGGCCGCCATCTTGCTCGCCTGAATCAGCTGGGCCTGCGTTTCACGCAGCGTGGTGTTCGCCTCCTCGAGATCCGCCGTGCGTTCCAGAACCTTTTCTTCGAGGTGGCGGCTGTAGTTCTCCAGCTCTTCATGTGAGCTCCTCAGATCGATGACCATCTTGTTGAATGAGCTCGCAAGCTCGGCCACTTCGTCACCGCCCCCGGTCTCTACCGTATGGCTGAGATCTCCGGCGGCTATCTTCTCGGTGGCGCTGACCAGTCTCTTAACCGGAACCACTACGGCGCGGGTCATGAGATAGACGGCGAATACCGAAGCCAGGCCGATGACGGCGCCCATTATCATGACAATAGCCCTGACCCGGGCCATCATCTGTTCGATGCCGGCGAGGGATACGCCGACCAGCGCCTTGCCCAGTTCCTCTATGTATTCGCCTTCGCCGCCGCCGGGCCCGGACATGGGCTCCTCGATTTCGCCCAGGAGCAGATCCTCTCTCGTATGGGTCTGCTTCACGATCTCGACGGTCGCCACGAAGTGGATTATGTCGCCCTCGTCCTTGACTGCCGGCACCTTCAGTCCGGTGTGGGAAGCTGCTCCGCCGAGATCGGGCGGGACGTTCATTTTCTGCCCGACGACCGAGGGGTCGCTGTGGCCCAGTATTGTGCCGTCCTTGTCGAGCACCATGGCATAGACCACGTCTTCTTCCATGGCGATACCGGAGGCGAGGCTGTTAAGCAGTTCCTCGTCGCGCACGAGGACGCCGTACTTGCTGTTGTAGGCGAGATTGCCCACGAATGCCTCGGCGCGCTTCGAGAGCGCGTCGGTGATGACGGAGCCCTCGTGATGAATGAAGAACCACGACAGAGCTGTGACTACAGCGGCGAGAACCGCGGTGACCAGGACAACGAACTTCCCCTGGATACCGATCTTCGTCCCCGCGAATAGCGAAAGAGGGAAAGGATGCCTCTTTCTCGACAATCTTCTGTGGTTATTCTTCACCATCATTGAAGGCTCGGCATAATACTCCTGTTGAGTACCTAGTATGTACTTCGGCCAGATGGGGTAAGACCTTAAGTGTTCAGAAATGAAGGTCTCTGGCGGCTCCTACAGGTAGAAATAGGCCCTCAGGAGCGTGGTCGTCATGATTCTGGACGGGTCGAAACTGAAGTTGAAATTGAGCTCGGCGCTCAGCCCGATACGCCTCTTTATTACGTATTCAACGCCGCCGCCCACCTCGAAGCCCAGGCTGGTCTTGGACTCATCATTGTCCCACCTGTTGGCGATTATGCGGCACATGGTATAGGGCGTGATCTCCGATGTGGGGGCGTAGTCATAGATCACCCCCGCGCCGACGGTGTAGTCGGAATGCCCCTCCGACTCCCAGTTGAGCCCGAAGAGCACCTCTGCCCCGACGTTCTCGGTGATACCTATCCTTCCCAGCCATCTTCTGGACCCATTGACCTCGCCGCCGACGCCGTACCACTTGAATGGTTCCTGCTGCGCCCCCGCCGCCTGAGGGAGGAGAAGGAAAAGGGCCGCTAGCAGCATGGCTATTGAGAGAGTCCTATTGCGCGTCATCAGCGTGACCTCCTTGTTCCAGGGGCTGGTTATCGTCTTAGACGTCGGCGCCCGGAGTATTTCTGCAGGAGACTCCCGGTGCCGAACCGGATAGCCCGGCGGGCCTAGCGATTGAGCGCCCTCCTCCATACCTCCTTGGCCGCGATGGAGATATAGAACCCGAAGGACTCTTCGTGGAGCTCCGGCACACCGTCAGTCTCTCGTGTAATGTATTCTAGGCCGAGGATTACGCTCGCCCGGCCGTCTGCAATGTCAATGGATGTTCCCGCCAGATACCCGTTTTCCATTGTCTCGGGAACCTCATCCGTTGGCCGGTCCAGGGGCTGCCTGTAGTACCCGAGCAGGAGGGGATAATCCCGGGCGTTCCACACGTAGGTTCCCGTGTATGAGATTCCCAGCGAGTAGCGGTATATCTCGTTCATCGAGATGTACTCATCTCCCAGCTTGAGCTTGGACCAGGGGCTTGTCTCGTAGTCCAGCTCGAAAGCGAGGGATTTCGTTACAACCGAGGCGCCGATCTTGAAACAGCCCGGGGCGGAGATGTCCACGTCTCGCGACTTCCAGATGTCGGACACATCCGTGCTGTACTCCTCTTTTCCGCTCATATCGGCCCCCGTCCGGTAGCTGCCTCCCAGCCGCACGTGGTCGAAATCCAGCAGGGCTCCGATCGCCCATGATGTTCCCGCCGCGTACATGTCCACGGCATCGACAATGTCCTCATTCACTTCAGACCTGTAGTCTATCTCCCTGGTCTCGCGCGAATCGAGGTAGGAGAACACGATGCCGCCTGACACGGCCAGCCTTTTCTTGTAAGCCGCCGACAGGAACAGCGGGATTGAAAATACCGATGATTCCTTGTCATAGAGAGCGTTGAATGAGATGTCGCCGTATGCCGTGCCCTCCGCCGTTAGCTGCGCCCGGCCCATCTTCTCAACGAAATAGCCCGAGAAGATTTTGACGACGCGCAGCGGCACGACGGCGGTCGCTACCGGGAACACGGTATTGGCGCTGCTCAGGCTCAGGGGCTGGCTGCCGGCGCCTTCGTATTTATATGTAGATCCCAGGGCTGCAAGTGACTGCTCGGTGTAGCTCGAGCTCACTGTATGGTGGACAACGCCCACCGTGACCACCACCCTCTCGGCGAAGGCGGAAGCGGCGGGGCTCGTGATATAGGAAGAGACTATGTCTGGATTGGCTATGGAGGCGCCTGCGAGCAAATGACCGATTCCCGTCGAGGGGATCACGTCCCTTCCCATCGCGTTGAGGTCGTACACCGAGTCCGCGGCTGCGGATACGGCGAGGGCGGCGACGAGAGCTGCGCATGTGACGATCCGCTTCATGCCTCAATCCCTCCGGTACCACGGTTCCGGCGGCAGGGCGTAGTACACCATCAGCCTAGGCGTGGCATGGAACCTGACGTAGTCGAGATCGAATGCCTCCTTGGTGGACTTGATCACGTAGCCGTGGTTGGCCACGACGCCGCCCACCTGCGGGATGACGAGCTCGGATATCTCCATTCGTATGACGCCGTCGGTTTCGAAGTCCTCCCGGCTGAGCGTCGTGGTCCCGACTCCCTGTCCGCCTATGTCGGTATCGAAGCCGTTCCATGCCTCAAGAGCGGCATGGCAGATTACTGAGATCTCGTCGAAAGAGGACGAATCGGCCGACACGGTGAGCTCGAGCACGGCTCTCGAAAGCCTCGACCCTTCCGGTATGGCGCCGAGATCGAACTCTATGAAAGCCCGCGACGGGAACCCGTTGCCCACCGTCAGCAGCGAACCCCCGAGGGGCGTGACCAGCGTGTCGCTGAATGTGTCATTTGCCGGGAGGTACCACAACGTGGTGTCGGCGTCATTCGCCGTATCGCGGTATGCGACTCGCATCGAAGGCCTGACGTCGACCAGGGTGGTATCTCCCTCGTCGTCCTCCACCGGCCTGTTCCTCGACTGCGAGGTGCCGAACTCGGCTATTGCCTCGGCCGCCGTGCCCTCGGAGTCGAGTTTCATCACCAGGCCGTAGTTGTCTGACTCACCGCTGATCCACTCGGCTACAACTGTAGTTATGTCCACGAACACGGAGTCCTCGACTATCGCCCCCGGGCCGGGGTCCGGAAGAGCGAACGTAGCCAGGAGCTCGTCCGGCTGCGGCATTTCGCTCCAGTAGATGTCGCCTGCCAGAATGGAGTCGGCGAGAGTGTAAAGCTCGAACGTGGAGGAGGCCATGTCGCCTTCGATGCGGGTGGCGTACAGATAGAGCTCCGCCGACTGGAGCTCGAAAGCGGTGTCGGGTCGCGAAAGGCTGAGGAAAGACCTCGACTGGTAGCCATGCCAGTTGGCGGTTACCATACGCTCGGATTGCCACATGCCCGACGCCGCCCGGCCCTTGTTGTACCAGCCGGTCTGGGCGACATCGAGGGTATCGGAGACCAGAAGAGAGTCGGGCACGAGGTTTGTTACCTTGAAGTCGGCCCTTTCGCTGCACCCGGCGAGCAGGACAAGAAAAGCCGCAAACACGGTAACTACTGCTATATCAAGCCGTTCCGTCGGGCGCATCCAGCTCCTCTCAATACTTAAAAAGCACACACAAGCTACTCCACAACTTGCAGCCTGTCAAGGCCTTAAGAGCGGGGTTCATAGCACTTGACAGGGAAAAGTCGGTCTCTTAGTATTATGCTAACTTGGGCCGCGGCCCGCCTTTCTTGGGTGGAGTTACGTTCCCAGCCTTTCTGTTGGCGGTGTAGCTCAGTTGGTCAGAGCAGGAGAATCATAATCTCTGTGTCCGGGGTTCGAATCCCTGCACCGCCACCAGTGTTTGCAACAGGGTCAACCAACCTGGCGAGGCGCTATCCGACATTGAGGGCTTTTTCGGGCATCGATGTAAGTTCTCCTCCTCGCCCCGGAGCAATCTGATGCTGCCCAGAACTGTCCGCAGGACCATTGAGAAGTACGGAATGTTCTCACGGGGTGACCGCGTTGTAGTGGCGGTCTCCGGAGGACCCGACTCCGTGGCCCTTCTCCACATGCTCGAATCCCTCAAGGACGTATACGGCATCAAGCTTCACGCCGCACATCTGGAACACGGCCTGAGAGGGGAAGAGTCGGTAGAGGATATGAAGTTCGTGGAGGAGCTTTGCGGCAGTCTCTCCATACCTCTCACTACGGCGAGCGAGGACGTGGGCAAGATGGCTGAAGACGAGGGCCTGTCGGTCGAGGCGACGGCCAGGAAGGCCCGCTACGCCTTTCTCGACGAGGTCATTAAGCAAACCGGGTATAAGAAGCTCGCCACGGGCCACAACGCCAACGACCAGGCCGAGACGGTCCTCATAAACCTCATGCGCGGGAGCGGCATCGCGGGGCTGTCCGGCATGAAGCCGGCGATGGACGGCAGGATAGTCCGGCCGCTGATCGAGGCCAAGCGCAAAGAGATAGCTGCGTACCTCGAGAAGAAGAAGATCGCGTACCGCACTGACTCGTCCAACGCCGACACGCGCTTCGACCGTAACAGGGTGAGAAGCATCCTCATTCCGATGATCGAGAAGGAGTTCAATCCGGGCATAGTGGACTCGCTGGCACGCACGGCCAGCGTCTTCTCGATGGTGTACGAGTACTTCAAGGAAGAAGTGGAGAAATCCATGCGCGAGGCCGTGAAGACGGAGGAAGGGCGGGTCACATTGAACCTGGAGGTCTTCAGCCCCTATCCGGAGATAGTCAAGCTCTTTACATTTCATAAGATCCTGAGAGCCATGGAGGAGGAGGCGCAGGTGATCTCATACGACACGCTTTCCGCGCTTCTCAACGTGGCCGAGAAGTCCAGGTCGGGTTCGCGCATCGATATAGGTTCGGGAATCATAGCCCTCAAGGAATTCAAACGCATAGTGATCGGAAGGGACCTCGCGCTCTACGAGCCCTATGAGGTGCAGCTCGACTTGCCGGGGGAGACCGCCGTCGAGAGCGCGGGCTACGTTTATACAACGGAGATCCTCAAAGACAAGCCCGGTACCGGCGACGTCTACCGGAGCGGGGAGTCAGCTTACTTCGACTTCGACGAGCTCTCGCTGCCTCTTAAAGCACGGAACTGGAGAGAGGGCGACAAGTTCGTCCCGTTCGGACTCAAGGGAAGCAAGAAGGTCCATGACGTTTTCATAGACGAAAAAGTGCCGGTGAGCAGCAGGACAATGATCCCGCTGGTTTGCGACTCCGACGGCGTAATATGGGTAACGGGCGTCAGGCGGGCCGACAGGGCCCGCGTCACGGATAAGACGAGCACGATCGTCAAGATCACATACTCCAGGGAACGGCAGCCAGATGAAGGGCAGGCGGGAGGACAATAGGATGAAAGAGCCCAATATCGAGAAGGTGCTCATTTCAGGAGACGAGATCCAGGGCCGCATCAAAGAGCTTGCCTGTGACATAAGTAAGGACTACGAAGGCAAGGTCCCGATTCTCATCAGCGTGCTCAAGGGAGGAGTGCTGTTCCTGTCCGATCTCATGAGAGAATTGACGGTGCTCCACGAGATCGACTTCATGTCCGTATCCAGCTATAACGGGGGCATGGACACCACCGGCGTAGTCAGGATTCTGGCGGACCTCAGCATCAATATCGAAGGCAAGGACGTTCTCATAGTCGAGGACATAGTCGACAGCGGGCTTACTCTGGACTATATCCGCCACCTCCTCCTCGGCCGGCATCCCAAGAGCCTCAAGATCGTGACGCTGCTGGATAAGAAAGAGAAGCGGCGCATCGATGTTCCCATAGACTATGTGGGTTTTACCATACCGGACGCCTTCGTGATCGGCTATGGCCTGGACTACCAGCAGAAGTACCGGAACCTCCCGTATATTGCTATAATGAAGCCCGATGTGTAGAATAAAGAACGGTGATGTGAATGGACGAGAATAGAGGCCAGAAGCCCGGCAAGAAGAACAAGATCGAGCTTCCCACCGACCCGGAGAAACGCGGGTACAGGGGCGGCATGAGGAGCAGCCTTATCTGGGTGGTGCTCTTCTTCATAACCCTTATAGCCGTATCCTATCTCTGGAACCGCGAACCCGAGGCCCCCGAGATCGACTTCAAGGTGTTCAGCACCCAGATCGAGAAGGGTAATATCGCCTCGGTGCTCATAGACGGAAGGGAAGTGCAGGGCGAGTTCGTCGAGCCGGTCGTCATCAGGATCGGGGACGAGGACAGGGCTGTCGAGAGATTCAAAGTCTGGCTGCTGGCGGAAGACCCCGACCTTGCCGACAAGATCTGGGAGGTCAGGAAAGAGACGGTCGTCAAGGCCAAAGGGGACAAGAGCAACTGGGGCGGGCTCTTTCTGACGACGTTCCTCCCCATACTGTTCCTCGTCGGTATCATGGTCCTCCTGATGCGGCAGATGAGCGCGGGCGGCAATCGCGCCTTCTCGTTCGGGAGGAGCCGCGCCAAACTCATAATGGCCGACAGGCCCAAGGTGACCTTCGACGACGTGGCCGGCGCGGAGGAGGCCAAGCAGGAGCTTGAAGAGATCATAGAGTTCCTGAAAGACCCCAGGAAGTTCCAGAAGCTCGGGGGCAAGATACCCAAGGGCGCGCTTCTCCTGGGGGCGCCGGGCACCGGGAAGACGCTGCTCGCCAAGGCTGTCTCGGGCGAAGCCGGCGTGCCCTTCTTCTCCATATCGGGGTCGGACTTCGTCGAGATGTTCGTGGGCGTCGGGGCTTCGAGGGTCAGGGACCTCTTCGACCAGGGCAAGAAGCACGCGCCGTGCATCATATTCATTGATGAGATCGACGCAGTCGGCCGTCACCGCGGAGCCGGACTCGGCGGCGGGCATGACGAGCGCGAGCAGACCCTGAACCAGCTGCTTGTGGAGATGGACGGGTTCGAGTCCAACGAGGGCGTCATTCTCATCGCGGCCACAAACCGGCCGGACGTGCTGGACCCTGCGCTTCTGAGGCCGGGCCGATTCGACCGCCAGATAGTGGTGGACATGCCCGACCTCAACGGGCGTGAAGGCATACTCAAAGTGCATACCCGCAAGATCCCGCTCGACGGCGACGTCGATCTAAGGACCATCGCGAGGGGGACGCCGGGGCTTTCCGGGGCTGACCTTGCCAATATAGTGAATGAGGCGGCGCTGCTCGCGGCGAGGAACAACCAGTCCACGGTCACGATGCATGATTTCGAGATGGCCAAGGACAAGGTGCTGTGGGGGCCGGAGCGGAGAAGCCTTCTCATTAATGACGAAGAGCGCGAGCGCATAGCCTATCATGAAGCCGGGCACGCGCTCGTTGCATACTACATCCCCGAGGCTGACCCGCTTCACAAGGTGACCATCGTGCCTAGGGGGCGGGCGCTTGGACTCACCGCGCAGCTCCCGGTGGACGACCGCCACAATCTCTCCAAGGGAATGCTCACCGCCCAGATCGCGGTGCTCCTCGGCGGACGCTCCGCCGAATGGGCCGTCTTCAAGGACATGACAACCGGGGCGAAAGCCGACATAGATCGATCGACGACTATTGCCAGGAAGATGGTCTGCGACTGGGGCATGAGCGAGGAGCTCGGGCCCTTGAACTTCGGCGGCAAGGAAGAGCAGATATTCCTGGGCCGCGAAATCGCCCAGCACCGCGATTACAGTGAGCAGACGGCTATACTGATCGATAAGGAAGTAAGGCGTGTGGTGGACCAGGCGGGCGAGCGCGCGGCCCGGCTTATCGAAGAACATATCGACGAGCTGAAGGCCCTGGCGACGACTCTCCTTGACCGTGAGATTCTCGATGGCGAGGAGATAGAGAAGGCAATCAAGGGGGAGGATCTGGGGCCGCCCAGGGAATGGCAGAATAACAAACCGGACAAGGCCGCCGATGGCGGGACGGGTGGCGGACCCGGCGGGGGGACCGGAGGCGAACCGGGCGACGAGCCTGGCGGCGACGCTGGCGGCGGCGATGCCGGCGGCGGCGATGCGGCTGCTTCCCGGGAAGCGGTGGCCGGTCCGCGTTCAGCGGCAAACGAGCCCAACGAGATTGGAGATGCGGGTGCCGGCGAAGAAGAGGACCGCGAAGAAAAGCCGTAAGAAGTTCGACCGGGCGAAGGTTGAGAAAGCCGTAGGACTTCTCCTCGAAGGGATCGGCGAGGATCCCGGAAGGGATGGCCTGGTTGAGACGCCGCGGCGCGTGGCCGGTTTCTATGAAGAAATCCTCGTCGGCATGGGCATCGACCCCGCCAAGTATCTGGTCCCGCTGACCACGGACTACGAGCAGGACATCGTGATTGTGAAGGACATCGGCTTCGTTTCCATTTGCGAACATCATATGCTTCCTTTCATCGGCAAGGTGCACGTGGGGTATGTTCCCGATGACGGCAAGCTCGTCGGGGTGAGCAAGATACTGCGCGCGGTGGACGCGGTTGCCGGCAGACTTCAGATACAGGAACGAATGACAGCCGAGCTGGCCGATGCGATTGACTCGAAGCTCGGGCCCGCAGGAGTTCTCGTGCTTATCGAGGCGGAGCACTTGTGCATGACCATACGGGGCGTCAAGAAACCGGGAGCCCTGATGGTGACCTCGGAGGCAAGAGGGGTTCTGAGAGAGCCCGACCGGCAGGCTCTTGTCCTTTCCTCATTTCAGCGCTAGGCCGCTATTCGTGCGTGCGGGCTTTTCCTGGAGGAACCCATGCGGCTTGACATGAGAGGACGCGCTCTTGACCTCACTTCGCGGCCCGGCATCATGGGCATTCTCAATGTTACCCCCGATTCCTTCTATGACGGGGGGAGGTACGCCGCGGCCGACGATGCGCTCGCGCGGGCCCGGGGGATGGTTGAAGAGGGTGCCGACATCATAGACGTCGGCGGCGAGTCGGCGCGGCCGGGCTCCGAAGGCGTCACGGCCGGCGAGGAGATAGAGCGTATCGCGCCGGTGGTTGAGGGAATATCGAAGGAGCTTGACGTCGCCATATCCATAGACACTATGAAATCCGAGGTAGCCGGCGCCATGCTCGAGCTGGGCGCCCACATGATAAACGACGTGAGCGGTTTCGCATTTGACGCTAATATGGCTGAAGTCGCGGCCGACTCGGGAGCGCCCGTCGTGCTCATGCACATGCGTGGCATGCCGCGGGATATGCAGCAGCACACCGATTACGTTGATCTGGTGGGCGAGGTGAAGCGGGAACTGATAGAGCGGGTTGCCGCGGCGGAGGCGGCGGGGGTGGCGCGCCATGATATCATCGTCGACCCGGGTATCGGTTTTGCGAAGACGGCGGAGCAGAGCGCGGAGCTCATCGCTCGGATCGACGAGTTTGTCCAGATGGGCTACCCGGTGCTTCTCGGCCCCTCCAGGAAGTCCTTCATGGGGAAGATCCTGGGCCTGGATTCGGAGGACCGGCTTGAAGCAACCATTGCCACTTGCATATGGGCTGTGCTAAAAGGTGTGAAGATAGTGCGGGTGCACGATGTAGGTCCCGTTGCCCGGGCCGTGGGCATGGTGCGGGCCGTCGCCGCGAAGGCGCGAGCGACAGAATAGGTATTGCGGAATGACCGAGGTTATACAGAGCTGGTGGGTGGACATACTGGACATAGTCATAGTCTGGTATCTTTTCTACCAGCTCTTCCGCCTGATCAGAGGAACTAGAGCGGCCCAGATGTTCCTGGGGCTCGCAATCATCGTTCTCGCGTCCTTCGTCGCCGACTGGCTGGGACTCAACGCGCTTACGTGGATTATCGAGAGCCTGCGCACCGTCTGGGTGGTCGCTTTCGTGATTCTCTTCCAGCCCGAGCTCCGCAGGGTGCTGGCTCAGCTCGGTCAGAGCAGGTTCGTCCGGTACTTCATGCGGCCCCAGCACCTTGTCGTTCTGGACGAAGTCGTGAGGGCGGCGAGGGAGCTTTCACAGAAAAAGACAGGCGCCCTCATTGCGATAGGACGAGACGCGAGCCTGAGAAGCTATATAGACACGGGCACCAGGATAAACGCGGGCGTGACCTCAGAGCTGATCGTGACCATCTTCGCTCCCAACACTCCGCTTCATGACGGGGCCTGCATCATCGTGAGGGAGCACCTGGTCGCGGCGGGCTGCATCCTTCCCATTTCCGAGAACCCGTTACTGCCGGTAGCGATAGGCATGAGACACAGAGCGGCCGTCGGCCTGACCGAGGAGACCGACGCGGTGGTCGTAATCGTGTCGGAGGAAACCGGAAGGATAGCGGTCAGCGAGCGCGGAAACCTGAGAAGGAACCTCGAGGCAGATACCCTGAGGGATGCCCTTGAAGACATCTTCGCGCCCGCCAACCATTCCTGATTCAGTCGGTGTATCTGGCCTTTATATCCCCCCATGTCACATGGGACGCGTTTGTCGAGCAATCGGTGGGGATGACATCGTTCTGCCATCTCGGCGCCAGGCACCATACGGGCTTCGAAGATATGCTTGAAGGGACGTGCATCTTAAGGACTATGCCGGCGATCGCGTAGCACCTGCCATCATCCCATTCCACATCGATAGCGGTATCGCCATCAATATAGACGGCCATTTCGTCCCGGCCGTTTCCCGCAGCCAGGAAGAGGTTGCCTCCGTCCCATGCCGCCGGAGAAAGGTACAGTATTCCGGGGATCTTGATGAGATTGCCCGAGTACAACCCCGGGTTCTTGCAGTAATTGCGGAGCGAGACAGGTACGGGATCAGCATTGGGCCTGATTCCGCTGAGCTCCAGTCCCACCTTCCTGATTCCGCACCCGCTCACCGCCTCGAGGCCGCATGTCTCGAACGCCTCTCCTCTTCCTGCGAGGCAAAGGCGCCCGTCTACGGTAACCGAGTCCCCGACCCGGAGTGGTTCGGCGCTGCCGTAGACGAGCATTCCGCAGCATCCGTTTCGTATCCAGAAAAGCCTGCCTTCCTGTTCATAAGTAGAAGGCTCGGCGATTACGGTGCCAGAGATACACACGTAATCGCCAAGCCGATCAGGTCTGCCGTCGCCATTGCTATCGCTTCTGAGGTCACAAATGTGATCGCCGCCAGATCGCTGGTCCTCTGTAGCACGGAAGGGTCTCTGTTTAAGGAGGTGAGCCTGAGCGAAGGAGTTTAGAGGAAGTGCGAGCAACAGCAGGAGAGCGGCAAACCTGAGTATTCTGGTCCACGCCCTGGACCGATCCCACGTCGTATTTATAGTCAGTACGTCTCTTAATTGCCTTATCACGGGTTTTCTCCTCTCCATGTTCGGTTACACGTCCCTGTCTTTCAGGGGAGTCGCGGTCTCAACGGGAACCGGGCGTCCCATTCACATCCCATCACTTTCACCGGGAACCGGTGCCGCCACCCTGGGCCGCGCGGCTCCCGTCGATCCCCCCTTCAAACCTCTGGTGCCTCCCTAGTGCAAACAGGGTGCCATGCTGCGCGCCGGCTACCCGAAAGTCGCCAAGCCCTCTCAGTGGGCGGAGTTAGAGACCGCGGGCCACCGCTCCGGGGGAATGGATTTGAGCGGGGTCGGTGTCAACAAACCTGACACCACTCGGAGGCTCCGGCGGCTCAAGCCCATGTAGCGGACGGACTTGGCGGACTGTCAGGTTTGTTTACAGCGGTGGCAGGGAATTGACACCGGGAGCGGCGCCTATGGAGATTCTGGCCTGTTCCTGGGCTCATCCAGTTGAATGCCGAAGGCCAGGGCGAGCAGGCTCGCGGCGAGGGCCGTGATGAAGAGGGTCTCATACGAGGTCATCTCAACCACGACGCCGCCGACGGCCGAGAGCATCAAGACCGGGGCGATGAATGTGTTCATAAAACCCAGATAGGCAGGCCGTTCCTCCTCCGGCGCGAGGTCGAGCATGTAATTGCTGTGTCCCAGGCGGAGGCCGCTCATGGCGAAACCCACGAAGAAGAACACAGTCCCGAATCCCACGACGTTCCTGAGGGCCGGCACCATGGCCGTGATGAGGGCCATGAGCGGGGCCGCCGCCGACACCGCGGCCGTCAGGTTGAGAACAATCTTGTTGCCGACCCGGTCGCTGAGCCGGCCCCAGAGGAGATTCGAGATAATCATGCCGACCATCTGTATGGAGAGGAAGATGCCCACGGTCTCCTCCGGAAGCCCCAGCCTCTCGCGCGCGTAGATGATATAGAAGGGCAGCGCCATCATCCAGACGCCAAGCAGCACCCTCCATACAAAGAACATCCTGTAACTCCTGACGTCCTTGAGAAGCGACGGGCCGCGCCTGAGGAACTTCCTGAAAGGCATCCGTTTCTCAGGCACCACGGCGTCCCGCTCGTCGGCAAAGCAGAACGAAAGTATGGCAAGGGTGATAATGGCGGAGGCCGTGATGAACAATATGGCGTAATTGGCCGGGAAATCCCTGGTGGCCAGGATATTCTTGACTAATAGCCCCATGAGAGCGGCCGCTATGCCTCCGAAGAAGAGGCGCGCGCCGAAGAAAGTGCCGCGGTTCTCGGACTTGATTTCCTTTCCCACGATGTCCATGAATGGGATCCCCGCCACGCCGCCCGCGATGACATATGTGGAGTAAAGAACGAAGAAGAGGGCGATAAATCCGGTGCCCCAGGTCCCGCCCAGGAACAGCACCGATAGCGCGACCGTCCAGATCACTATGATGCGAACTGCGCCCGCCCAGATATAAAGAGGCCGCTTGCGCCTCACCGGCTCCAGGTAGTTGGCGACAACCAGCTGCGGCAGGTACCACCCGGCCATCGCCATTGTCCCGGACAGGCCGATCAGGACCTTGGAAGTGGTGAGATTGCTGACAAATGTCGGCAGGACGGTGGTGTCCCCGGCGAGCGCCGCGCTCATATTGAATAGGACGCCGTTTATGACTCCGAGGTAAAATGTCTTGCTGTATCTCAAACCTGCTCCCGGACTAGTCCTTTATGGCCTCGAAAACTACCGCGCCGCCCCCCAGTATACCATGCCGGTAGGAGTGGAGATGGTATACATTGGTGCGGAAGCCGATCTTGGCCATGTTCACCAGCATCTCCAGCGCGAAGATATTGTGCACAAGGGCGCCTTCGGACCTGACCGGGTCGCCGTGGTGCAGGGCCGGCAGGACATGGGTGATATTGCCGTCAGCGTCGATATGCGTGCGGTGCTCGTCCAGGAACTTGGTCTTATAGAAGGGCACCGTGAAGATATGGCGCCCCTTGGGCCGGAGCACGCGGTATACCTCGGCGTGGGCCTTGTATGGGTAGGGGATGTGCTCGAAAACGTCGGAGGATAGGACGATGTCTATGCTCTCATTTTCGAAAGACAGGGCCATGAGATCCTGGTGCATCTTGCCCTTCACGGTGTCGCCGCTCTTATATTCCGGGCCGAAGTACTCGCTGGAGAAGTAGTTCTTCATGCCGGAGAGCTCGCGGCTGAGGGCTCCGCCCGTCTCTGTATTGTAAATGACCAAATTGGGGTACCTGGCGAGGTCCCTGATCGAGTTCACCCCGCCGCCGCGGGTTCGCCTTATGGCGTCGCAGACCACCAGTGCGATCTGGCGCTTGCGGTTGGTCGCTCCGCAGGCCGAGCAGTCGCAGCTCTCGCGCAGGTTCTTCTTTATGCGCTTCATCATGGCGAGCGAGCCGCAGACCGTGCACTTGATAAGGCCGCCCCAGCCCATCTTGAGCATCATCCGCTCGAGAAAGGCGGGCCCGGAGTCGTACATGGGGTATTTAATATACTTCTCTGCATTAAGACTCATCGCCGGCTATGTTACCATCGGCGCGGCGGCACGGTCAAAGGGATTAGTCCGAAGCGCCAGCGAGAAAAGGTAAGGATGGGTCTTCTTCAGGTACTTCATATAGATCAGCCACTGCATGACCAGATTGTAGTACGCCCTGTGAATGTCACCCTCCAGGTGATTGACGTCTGTATCGGGCAATGCCTTCAGGTCCAGGCGCGCCTCCAGCTCCTCTGTAAGATGAAAGACCGCCCTCAACAGGCTGGTGAATGACTCATTGTCCAGAAGCATGGGGTTCTCGAGGAGCCTGACGAGGAAATCTCTCTTGGTCTTGAGATAGTCCCTCAGTTCCATCAGATCGAGCATGGACATATCAACGTGATACGTATACTTCCTCAGCCTATTCCAGACGTCCTTGAATTTCTCATCGCCCCACTCACCCGTAATAATGAGATCCTGCCTGATCTTCTCAATATCCGGGTCCCGGTCGGAGAATGCAGCCAGGAGATATGTTCCCGCCTCACTGAAGAACGTTCCGATTACCATGTTCAATTTCTGCAGCCTTATCCTCTTCTCCCTGGAGGTAAGTACGCGGTGGATAATCAGGGTGACAAGCAGAACCTCTATGGGCACGAAGGCTATGTCTCCCAGAAGGTATATGAAGATATGATGCTCGTCATGGAAAATGGTGAAATGGAATGTGTAAAGGATGGCCGAGAGCAGAACCAGCCCTATGCCCAGGGTCGCTTGCCAGCCTATGCGTTTCATTTGTGGTTTCCTCCGTTAGTTGCCCGACTTCCAGCCCGGTGTCCCGGGCGAGCCCATGATTGATTCTAACTGGATTGGGCGAATATGCAAGGTCCGGACGGATGGCTCGGGTCTATTTCCTTTATTATCAATGGATTAGGCACGATATTAGTATTCCGCGGCACGAAATGGGGTCCAGGGGCCGTAGCCATGTATTGCATTCTGCAATGACCTATCTAAGGCGGTGTCAAAAAGAGCAAAAATAGCTTGACAGTACCCAAGTCCTATGGTAGGGTTTCTGTGGATTCCGGAGAGAAAGCGAGGAGTAAAGAGATGTTCCTGATGCTGCTTACATGGTTCGCTTGTTTCTGGGACGGAGAATTCTAGGTCTCCCTTAATTCTACTGAATCACACGTAAGGAGGCGCGTAAGCGCCTTCTTGCTTTTTGCAACGAGTCTTGCGTTCTGCAATGTTCTTCCTGCACTCCCTCATTTAGATTTGCATTCCAGTTTGTAATCGCCCGATATGGAATGTCTTAGCGTAGCCCCATTACCATCCTGCGGCATGTGTCTTGCATACTAGAGCTGGCGGTATAGTAGGAGCCCAATGCAGGGGGACGTTTCCTCTTGAGGAATTACAAGTTCTTTATCTTCGGCCTCGTAGTTGGTATTGGGGCAGCAGTTATTATAGTCCCCGAGATCCCAAATGTCTTCGCGAGGATATATCAGACTCCATCTGCGATTTTCTGGATAGGGCTTACCCTGGCAGTGACTGTCCTCCCGGTGAGAGGCATGGCTGGAGTTGGTGCGTTAAATATAAGTCCGTTACCTCTAATGACCATGCTCCTGCTTTATGGACCTGAAATGGCTGCACTGGCCGGGTGGATTACGGGTTTAACCGCTACCTTCTCATCTCCGACTCGGAAGCCAATCGTGGATCTAGAAAGGGCCCTAATCAATTCCGCCAAACATGTTTTCTGTATAGTCGTTGCCGGATACATACTGTGGGGAGGCCTCGGTTACAGCGGTGGTGTAGGGGCGTCGGGTTTCAGTAGTGCGCTATTCGGGCGACTTCTAATAGCACATGGCGCCTATTTTGCGATCAGCACCTTCCTTTTGTCATTCGCCGTTAGTCTCCGTGACGGCCGAAGTCTGTTTGATGTCTGGCGGGCCAACTTTGGTTGGGGAGCGCTGCTCTCATGGAGCACGCCGCTCGGGGCATATCTTCTTGCCGTCTTCTATCTCAACGGCGGGTTGCTTCT
>Ga0180437_10002006_pt1 | contig 33780 bp, 23 predicted proteins | sample SS_ome_4_FD_132410 | JGI IMG/M metagenome (GOLD analysis project Ga0180437, IMG submission 132410) | Hypersaline lake sediment archaeal communities from the Salton Sea, California, USA - SS_3_D_1 metaG | ecosystem: Environmental > Aquatic > Non-marine Saline and Alkaline > Hypersaline >... | reverse complement strand
GTGGTGGCCGCGGCCGTCACCCGCTTCATGACCACCGAGATCGCCCGCGGCGGGCTCATGGAGCGCGAGATGGAGGGGCTCGGGATAGAATGCGGCAGCGCGACCATCGAGTCGCGGGTTAAGTCCGGGTACTTCCCCGAGGCCGGCAAGATGACCGTGAAGCTCCTCGGCGAGAAAGGAACCGGCAGGCTCCTCGGCGCGCAGATCGTTGGGGGGGCAGGCGCGGGCATACGCGGCCACGTGATTGCGACGGCGCTCCAGGCGAGGATGACCGTGGAGGATGTGGTGAACCTCGACCTGGCCTACGCGCCGCCCTTCTCTGGAACATGGGACGCCGTGCATATCGCGGCAAGGCAGCTGATGAAGAGAGTGTAGAGACGATATCGGGGCCTGGCTCCTCGGAGGGAGTCTGACCCCCGGAGTAAATATGCTGGCAGCGATTGTCCTCATGGTTCTCCTCAAGACCATCACCGTCATCCCCGAATCCGACATGCCCTTTGAGAGCCGCATGTACCCGCCTGCCACCGAGGGGAACCTCGAACGCGCCATCCGGAGCGCAAGCGCGGGTGATACGCTGCTCCTCAAGAACGGGGTCTACGAGGCATCGCAGAAGCCCTATATCGAGTACAACTGCGGTAACTGCCAGGATGAGTTCACGCGGGTGGAGGCGACGGTGGGATTTAAAGTGGACGGGAGGCCGCTCACCATCCTCGGCGAGGACCAGGACAGCACCGTGCTCATCACGAACGCCGGTTATGGCATCCTCTTCGACTACGCTTCGGGCTCGACCATCGCCAATGTAACCATCACCGGTGGCAGGCGCGACCCAGACGCCAACGCCACCGATGCCGCCATAGTGGTTAAGAACGGGCGGGTCAGGATCGAAGCCTGCCGCATCCTAAACAACTGGGACGTGTGGGAGGAGACCGTCGTGGGCATAGGCGGTATCATGGGCCGGGAGGGAGGCGACCTAGTCATCCACAACAATCTCATCGCGGGTAACTCCTGGGACGGCGTGGCCCTCTACCGGGGCTCCAAGGCCGTGATCACCGACAACGCCATAATGAACGGCCGCGGCGCCTGCATAGGTATCACCTGGGACGCCCGGGCCGAGGTGAGCGGCAATAGATGCTCGGGCTACTGGAAGGGCATAGGCGCCTTCGGCGGGACCCACGTCACCGTCACCAACAATGCCGTCTTCGACAACCTGGGCTGGGGCATCGTGGCAACGGGCGAGACCCACATGGAAGTCATCAACAACGTCATCTACCATAACGGCAACTGCGGCTTTGCTACCTGGACGCCCACGGTCACTGGCCGGCTCACCAACAACATCATCGCCGAGAACGGCTGGCATGAGGAATGGGTCTGTCCGGGCGTGGGGGTGTGGATGAACGCTTCGATCTACGACTTCCCCATCACCTACAACAACGTGTGGCACAATTTCCAGGGGCAGTATGCGGGAGTTGAGGACCAGACGATCTTCAATGGCAACATATCCTCAGACCCCATGTTCAGGGATATCCGCACGTTCGAGCTGGACCGCATGTCCCCGTGTAAGGGGGCGGGCGATCCAACGTTGCCGTCAGCGAGCTCTGGCCGGACAGACATAGGACTCTTGCGACCGCACGTAGCGTACCCCAAGTCTGAATACTGGCGAGAATGGTAGAGCTGTTAGAGCTATATCAATTGAACCGACGGCATCTGCGATCTTAAGAACTTGAGGACTAGTGCCCCCCGCTATTGAATTTCTAACATCTGGTCGGCAGCGCCCAAACCGTATTTACTCTTCCTCTAGTCTTTTTTCGGCCTCAACGTGGCGATGGATTGCCTCGAACCAATGAAACGAATCGTAGTTCAAGAGACGATGATATAGGCCCACGGATTGCATATAGGGCACAAACATGGGAGGGCGGATAATAGCCGACTTCCACGGACCCGATTTGACCTGAGACGACCTAACGAATCTTGTGGACGTCCAGTACTTCATTCTCGGAGTGACTATCTCAGACAGGAGGGAAAGAGCCTCAGTATTATCTGGATCTCGGTCGAGCAGTGACGTCAGACCTCTCGATACCTCGACATCAGCCTCATCCTTAGCAATCACCATCAGTGCCGATGAGGCCGCCGCTCTCACCACCTGGTCCTTTGAAGAGAGGCAAGTTAGCAGTGTCTCAGCGGCCCCAGATCTATAGGATTTCGATCTTCGCAAGAGGTCTATCATGACCCGCCGCAGCGAAGTCGGAACGTCTTCATTGCAGATCGTGGACAGAACGGACTTAGGTGGCCGTGACTTCCTGCGGCCGGTGAGCCACATAAACGCGCCTATACCTTTTGTGACAGGATTGCTTTTCCTAAGCAGCCATCTACCGAAATCCCTTCTTCTCTGCATGGCTCCGGGATCCTCGGAATCGACCGGTAGTCGGATATTCATGTTCTTCGTCCATCCGGGGTTTCCGAGGGCATCCTCAATGATCTGGACAAATAGATTCCTAAGACGCTCAAGACGGCGAGTTGACTGGGTTTTGTCAATTAGTACGGTAGCCATTTCGAGGAACCGGGGGAGCTCCCCCGATTCAGAGGGCCGGATCCCGCCCTCGAAGGCCATTCTCAGTATATGCGGGATACTCCTCCCGTCGTAGTTCTCAATATCGAAGATTGTACGTGCTGCAGACTCTCTTATCTCTCTGAAGGGATGCTTGGTTAGTGAACGCAGCTTCGTCGCTATTTGTTCAATCGGATAGCCCCTGAAGCTGCATGTCATGTGCATAATAGCCAGCAAAATCTCTTTGTGTGAAGAGACAAGAGTCTGAGATATGAAGTCTAACCATTCTTCCCACAGGCCATCCAGTAGTGTATTTGCGACATCGAGATAGTCATTAATGATCAGTATCACCTTCGCCCTGACTTGCGGCGGAATAGACTCGTCCAAGGCATAGTTCTTCAGGCCACCGACCCAGGCATATTCTTGGTCCGACGGCAATAGATAATTCGCCATGTGTACCTGAAGTAACTCCATGAAGCCCTCTAAGGCATTAATCCCGGGTTTGTCAGAGCGCTGCGATTCCGCTGTGTCCCAGAGAGAGCTGAGTGTCTCTAGCTGGGGGTCCCAAATCCCAATCACAGTAAGCAGCATTGCATGGGCAGCACCCCGGCTCTTTGTGACAAGTTCAGCTCGCTTCTCGGGTGCGATGCCGAATATCTCCCTGGGGTCTACGATGTGGAGTGGCGGCTTGGACTCGTCCGGCGCGGGCCCTCCTTCGAAGATACTGGACATTGGGAAGTACGGGATATTGCCATTTGAAGCTACAACCGTGGCTAGATCCTTGGGAAGAATGATCATGACCAGTTCCCTACGTTGCCGTTCCTCGAACACAAGCAGGTGATATTGCTCTGGATTTACTTGTTCGCGGCTATCGTAAAACTCGTTCCTACTCAGAACATCCGGGGGATCAAGGCCGAGACCAAGGTCCACTAAGAAAGGTGCCAAAAGCTCCAAGGAATGGTCTGATTCCACCAAGGCGCGTAATAGCGTGTCAATGTTCTGCTCCAGTCGCTGCGTTCTTGTCATACATGCAATTATAGACGTACGGAGTTTTGATTCTGGGCCGGAGATTGAATTTGGATCCCCCGTTTTGAGGATAGAGCTGTCGATCCCATAGGTGTTCGAGATGGCCATTAGGGATCGCACTGCCATCTCCCAGAGACACAAATGTGGAGTCTCCATTGCGAGAGTAAAAAGCTCAGCCGTAATGCTAGCTATAGTCTCACTCCTCGCGGGAAGCACTCTTGCCAGTGCTTCTGTGCAAGCAAAAAGCCCAATCCGAAGGTGCTCACCATCTGGAAGTTCGATTGAGCGGAAAAGATCCAATATCCTTGTCCCCTGATCATGGTCAAAATGCCAGGTATGGCCCGACAATAACCAAGTAAATGAGTCCTGGAGACCTGCTCCATGTGGGCGTCCCGTAACATGTGTATGTCGGTCGGATTCCGGGGAGCCATCTGGAGTCGGTGGACCCTCGCGTTGCATTCTCCCAATCTTCTGAATCCAAGGATGGTCAACCTTAATGAGCTGCTTTGGTTTACTCCTATATCCGGGGACCGGGTAGCAGCATTTCAGCTCTATGGAGTTGTCATCCTTGAACTCATTGTAGTCATACAAGATTCTCTTCTCATGATCATATACTATGAATGGTGACAGCGGGAGAAAGGAGGGGCCGTCTTTGCTATAAAGGTAAGCTCCACCAGGAAGGGGCTCGCCCTCCCAGCTGTGGTTGAAAAGGTCGGGAGAATCCCCCGCGTTGAGCATGTGGCCTGAAAGTACATATGAACCACCTTCGGTATTGGTGTTATGAAGATTAATGAGCCACTTGTCGGTTAGTGTTTCTATGCTATCGACTATTCTCATTACTGCTGGTTCTAGGGGCCCCACAAGCGCCCTGGCGTCGCCCTCGTCGAGTCTCCATCCGCCCGAGTGCCCCATTCTCTCGTTCCTATAGGCGATTACTATATCTAGGAATCTTGCGAGTTTCACCTTGCTACTGCGGAAGTCTTGTCCTGCGAGTTCGGCCAGCTCCCTCGCAGCTCCCGTAATCTGGTTGTGCTCATACTTCACGTCAAGATCAACAGGTAGTGCATGTCGAGTCGCACGCTTGGTCGCTCCAGAGATTGTCCTGAGGATTTCTAACCAGTGGCCCATCACGGGTTGTCGGAGATTCTCTCTTAGGTTATCCACGCGCTCGTCTCTGAGGTTCCCGTGGACATATTCTGCTAGGGCTATGATCGCTAGGTATTTAATGACCTGCTCCACAGTATCAACGAGAATCGTCACCCGGGAGCGCATGCTAGATTCAGCCCGAGCAGGTGATAGAATCCTAGCAATGTGGATCGGCAATCTGGCGGCCAGATCCGCTATCGAGTACAATCCGTGTCTCCTGTTACTGGGTCCACCCAGCACTTGTGAGGGGTGCCGAAACAAGATCCACCAATATATCTGATTCTAGCAACCACATAATGTAGATTCAACCTTGGTGATTAGTCGTTAGGATTATGATAGCAATTGATCCCTAGCCAATGTTTGCCCGAATCTGCTCTAGAAATTGTGGGTAATGACGGAACCGCCAAGTTGAAGGTCTTTTGACTACATTTGGCAGTAGATCTTTAGTCCCTCCAAGATTGTCAAGAATTGGGGAGCAGGGCCCAGGGGCTTATCACCCGGTCTTGTCGCGAGGTACACGGTCGCCTCGCGGGCTTGCTTGGGCTGAGACTTGATAGTCCTGGGGACCGAATGTCGTACGACAGATGACCCCCTAGCCTTGACTCTTGATCCAGGCCATGCTAATATTCTGCCTCGCGAGGTCGTAACCACTCCTACTTCCAGGAAGTCGATGTTTCTGGTGGAGGGATCTGATCATGACTGCCGGGGCAAGGAGTACAGCCGAAGCATATGTGTATAGCATTCTCAGGCGGGCGTTGGATTCCCCACCCTATGAGGTAATTCCATCTGTCGAATTTGTCGTGGGACGCAGGGGTGGTGGGTTGAGCGATGGCGAGCTGGACCTGCTTTTATTCCACCCAGATCACGGAATACTGGTGCTGGAGGTGAAGGGTGGGGGGATTAGCTACAATGGTAATTCGCGACGCTGGTATTCGGTCGACAGAAACGGGGACTCTCACCCCATCACTAATCCCTTTGGACAAGGTCAGAAGGCCGTACGGGCTATAAAGAGGCGCCTTGAGAACCTCGATGAGTTCTCGACTCCGATTCCCTTTGTTGTAGGATATGCTGTCGCTTTTCCCAATATAGCGTGGGGCAATAAACGACTCCCAATGAATGCTGATCGCGACCTGATAATAGACAGCACCGGTCTCACGAGGATTGAAGAGACGTTAGATAGAGTAATCGCGAGGCACCGCAACAGGAGACATAGATCGCTGACAAAGGACGAGGCATCAGCCGTCCGCAGAGAGATCTTGTACCCGACGGGCTATGTGATCCCCACTATTAAATCAGCCATTGATGAGGATGAAATTGCGCTCAAGGTAATGACGGACGCGCAGAAGCGGCTGATCCAATGGCTCGAGGAAAAACCCCAGGCGGCCATAAAGGGATATGCCGGCACAGGCAAGACCGTGCTAGCGGTCGAGAAGGCTAGGAGATTGGCCGCCCAGGGGCTCAGGGTAGCTTTCCTTTGCTTCAATGTGCCCCTGGCTAGAGATGTGAAGGCAACATTCGAATCGAATAAGGAAAATGTTGATGTCAGTACCTATCATGCACTCTGTCTTAGATTCTGCAATGATGCAGGAGTGTCCTTCGATGTGCCACAGGGCGATCCGGAGGCCCAGCAGAGGTTCTGGGACAGCGTTGCCCATGAAAGGCTCATCAGCGCTCTGGAGCATACGGACCAACGATATGACGCCATTGTGGTTGATGAGGGGCAGGACTTCAGAAAAGGCTGGTGGCTTTCGATTCTCGGGCTCCTTAACGACCAAGACAAGGGTTACTTCTACATCTTCTTTGATCCGAAGCAGTCAATCTACTGCAAGGAGATGGACTTCCCGGTGGAAGTCTTGCCACTCACGCTTAACACGAACTGCAGGAATACGAAGAAGATCTGTGAGTTCCTGCGTGGCCTCAGCAAGGTGAACATAGAGCCTGCCGAAGGGATGCCCGAAGGTAAGAGCCCTAGATTCATCAAATATGAGAATGAACAGGATCAGGTTGAGAAGATCGAGGAATGTGTGCAAGGGCTGTTAGATGATGGCGGATTAGTGCCGGCTGACATAGTATGCCTGTCTACCCACTCGCGAAAGAACAGCTGCCTTCGCGATGCCACCAGCCTTGCTGGTGAGCCTGTAACAGAGGAGATAACCCACGATGGAGGCCGGATCCGTTTCTCAAGCCTTCACAGATTCAAGGGACTTGAGGCGAATGTAATATTGCTCTGTGATGTCACCGGCGATAGTGACGGGGCAAAATCAGAACACCTGTATGTGGCGACTTCACGAGCCAAGCACCGAGTATTCATATTCCATGACAAGACATGGAAGATGCCCGAATAGGCTTTCTGTTAGGGCTTCTATTAAGAAACAGTTTTAGGGATTGTGAGCCGCGGGATGGAGACAGAAGACAGCTTTCCAATTGAAGACCTGCAGTGTGACTTCAATAAGATAGTATTACACCCTGGGTTCAGGGGGACTATTGAAGAGATTGGCAAGATGAATGTGTCGTTGCCAGAGTTTTTCGATCGGACCCGGCTAAACTACTCCGATTTCATATTCCCTCAGAATGCAGAGCTCGTCACACCTTTAAGCGAGATATCGAGAGTTAGCCTTGACGCGGAAGCCGGTTCGGGTGCGGTTCACAATGGCCTTACCATAATAGCCTACGATGAATCCGTCAACCGATTTGACAGCTTGGAGGGGGTCGCCTACTGCACCTCACATTCTCTTGTGCTTCTGGGAAAGGAAGCATATGTACCAGCCAACTATCTAACCTTCTATTTCTATACGCGTTCGAACGAAATTGTAGATGAGTCGCAGTACATTAAGAGATCCAACAATCCTGAAATGGACTCACAGCGAGACTACATGCGCGATAAGATCTTGTTCATTCAGAGTACTGTACCGCCGAGGACGGTTCTTCTTATAGATGGTCCCCTTATAGCCGGGGATGTCTATACATACATGATTCCCACAATTGAGTCCTTCATCGAACGGAAGGTAGTTCCCATATTTTTCGTTAAGAACAGCTCTAGCAACATGGTTACAGATAACATCCCGGAGATGAAGAATAGATACAACTCTGATCTTCATTGGTCATTCAACTACCTGAAGGCCGGCGAGCGCACGAATTATTTCAGATATGTGGACAGACATAACCCGAAGAACGCTAAGGTATTCTGTTATCTAAAAGCGTTTGATTTGAGTCCGCAGAGAGTTGAAATGCATACGAGCACCTATTCCGAGTTTGAGCAGAGTGTGGATCGGATGATGGATATGATCTACTACCTGATTCTCGTGCAAGGCAGCAAGAGCAATCCTCAGGTTAGGCCGATCGCCATTGCTGAAATGTATGCCCGCGAGACACTAAAGCTTGTTGACGTGCGCAGGATTATGAAGGAAGCAGGGATAGTCCCAACAATGAACCAGGAGAGATTCGGATGGTGATTCTATGAAATGGATAGTCCTAGGGGAGAACAAGGGCAGGATAGTCCTGGTTTCTTCTGAGTCGACAACAGGGATGCTTCCAAAGGGGTCTTTTCTTACGGTGGACGAGGGCAAGAGCAAGTTCGTATTGCGGGTTGAAGACAGCTTGCAGCACGACCCATACAGGCCGTCGCCGCTTGTTGTCGATATGGATCTGTCGCCCCTCCAGCAGGACCGCATGTCGAAGAACCTGATAGTAGCTTATCGCGTGTTTGACTTCAGCAGGAGGAAAGACGGGCTTGTTGACTACATAAAGCCCCAGTCAGTTGCCCGGCGGTCGAATCAAGCCGAAATAAACCTCGCACTGAGCACGGTTTCAAGGGGACCCAGAGTATTTGTTGCTACGATACAGTATAACCAGAACCAATGCCTACACGACGAGAACGGCATTCCGATAACTGCTACACTTCCCGAGGAATCGTTCTACCACCAAATGCTTGTTTGCGGGAAGACGGGGTCCGGCAAGACAGTAGCGGCCAAATACCTTTCGCAGTATTTCGTTGAGGAATTGGAGGGTGCGGTCCTCGCAATCAACGTAAAGGATGTTGATCTCCTCAAAATGGACAAACCCTCTGTGACCAAGAGTGACTCAGTGCGCCATGAGTGGGACGCCCTAGGGTCAGAACCGCACGGCATTGACAATTTTACAATATACTATCCTGCGAACACAGAGCTGAGCGCCACCAAGGAGGTCAGCCCCGAGATCTGCAAGAAGATCACTCTTGATGTGAAGAAGATAGAACCGGAAGCCCTGACGGGGCTTCTCACCAAGATATCGGACATCGGTGCGATGAGCTTCCCAGACATCTTTCGGAGTTGGCAAGCCAATAAAGCACGATCAGGGGCGGACGAAGATTTCACCTTCACCGAGTTCGTTCGGTTTTTCGAGAGGGGCGCCGCAGACCAATATAGCTTTGCCTCTATGAATGTCAGGGGCGAGGAATCGAGAATCACCCTTCACAGGGGGACCTACGACAACATCATGCGAAACCTCAATGCGGCTGTGCCGTTCTTTGACAATCCGGACGCGGATACAATTGACGAGACGGATATTCTCCATCCTTGTCAGATGTCCGTAATCGACATTGCGGTTCCGAACGGCATCCAGTTCGGATCAATTCTCCTGAGGCACCTCCTTCACAGAATCGTCGAAGCCAAGAGTGAGCAGCGATCCACTGTTCCGGTGCTGATAGTGATCGACGAGGTGCACATGTTCTATAGCGAGGACGCCTCTGCCGGCGCTCTGGGGGATCTTGACACCATCTGCAGAACTGGAAGGAGCCAGCAAATCGGGGTTATCTTCTCGTCGCAGAACCCACAGGACATACCAACGGGCCTGTCATCAGTGATCAATACGAAGATATTCTTCAAATCTGATCCTGGGCAGGTTAAAAAACAAGGGCTGTCAGTGAATCCTCTTGAGATGGAGGCGCTGAAGAAAGGTTACGCTGTTGCAGCGATTCACGACCTCTCTCAGCTTAGAATCTTGAAATTCCCCCTGTCCTATGCGGGTGTGTTTGAATAGGAGGACGCTATGCAGGACGAGGCATTCAAGGAGTTCTTTCAGAATCTCCTAAGCGATAAGACGGAACAGCAGATTATAGACTTAATACTCCAGGGCTTAGAGTCGGAGGAGATCGTCGACCGGTTGGTCAAGAGCAAGAGGAGCAAGGCAAAATGATCCAGTTCGACTACAGGATCGAGAGAGATGAGGGCGATGAAAAGCGGGTCTACCTGCCGGGCATTCCTAAGCAACTGGATGATCTGACGATAATAGAGGGTCCAAATTCCTCTGGCAAGAGTACACTGCTTCATATTCTAGCTCTCGGATTTCACGGTCTAAAAGACAAGAGGATCCACCCCTCATTGCGCAAGAAAATGGACGATCTTGTGTACTCCGATCATCAGACTCTTGGCTTCGATTTTAGGATAGACAACGAAGTCACGGGCCTGAGGCTTGTATGCAAGAAAGGCCGGCGGAAGCCGGACATCTCGCTATATCAGGAGCTAGATGGCAAAAGGACAGTTTTGAGCCCCGAGGCATTTAGGCGCAAGTACAACCTTATCTATGACATACCGGACAACCCGACGGAACGACTCAGACAGCTGACCACGGATCTCAAGTCTGCGCAGCATACAATTGGCAGCAAGGTGGGCCTTCTGAATGCAAGGATTAGGGAGGTGATCACCGATATAGGCAATTCTCGTGATCCCAGGAAAATTAAGGAGTTTGAGAACACCATTAAGAAACTACAAAAGCAACTCAAAGATGAAAAGGAGAAGAAGATCCGCTTGGAGAAGGATCTCAGGCTCTTTGAGAGATATCTCTATGGCAAGAGCTTAATCGAATCCAAGGACGAACTGAAGAAGGCCGAGGAGAGAGTACGGAGCCTTAAGAAGAAGAAGAGAGTCACTAAGACGACTAGGACGAGGCAAGCAAATCAGCTCTCAAGCGTACTAGCCGATGCCCACACCTCCGAAATACTCATACGCACCAATATGACCAAATTGCTAATCCGACTGCGGCGGCTCCTACCCAAAGAGAAGACACGGTTCGAGCGTCTGGAGATGATGGACCTGAGGGAGGTTCTCATAGAGGCTAAGCCTAATGACATGCTCCGGGAGGCCATTGAGCACTTCAGGGCGGCCCTCAATAGGATTACCGAAACGCAAGGTTCAGATGAATTCAAGGAGGCTAAGTTATATAGCAGGCTGATCGAGACACTATGTGACTTCCAGGAGCTGAAGACCCTGATTCCTGGTGTCAAGAAGACGGTCGCGGAGTTCATAGAGATCCTTGAAGAAAAGGCGCGGGAGTTCGAGACCCTCAAGGCTAAGTGTGACAACATAGATGCAGCACACGACCTACTTAATAATATTGAGGATGAACGGGACACATATGTCAAGAAATACAGCCCGAAGCTGCAGCACTTCAGCGCCGAGGGGAAGACACTTGACATTGGCCACCTCGAGGATGTCATAGACATAGCCGAAAGGGAGCTTGAGGAGGCGGAAGTAGCTAGGGACAGGTATGCCCAGAAGCATCAAGATTGTCTATATGAGTGCAAAACAAGGGGCATAAGTGAGCAGCGATGTGCCGCTGTTATAGCGGAGTTCGAGGGCATCAAAAGCCTCAAGCCATATGTTGAGTACACTGAGATGCAGCTGCGTGGGAAGATTACTGACCTTAACAACGACACCAACAAGACATCAGAGAAGATAAAGAACCTGGAGTTCAGAATATCGTCGAATGAGAGGGATAAGAGGCGGCTTGAGAAGCAAGAACCACATAGACACCAGGGGTATGCGGATTGGATTAATACGCTTTTCGAAATCTCCCAACGACTGTATCAGCGGATACAAAGCGAATATGATGCGTATCTCTTGGCTCTTATTGAGGAAACGTTAGATAAAGCGGCCCTGACAACGGAGCAGAAGCAATACTATGACCAGGTGAGCCATTTCCTGGGGCGAAAAGTAGAGGTTCTCCGACATGTTGACAACGAATATGAGGTAGATCGAATTGACCTGATAAACGACCGAGTTCACACGAAAACCGGAAAGAAGATTAAGCTAAGTGATCTCGGAACCGGTCAGAGCCAAAGTGCTTACATAAAGGGACTGCTTAACCAGAGAGATGACCGGAAGATAATCGCGCTCATTGATGAGGTCGCTATGATGGACAGCAGATCCCTTCAGCCCATATATAAGATCCTACACAAACTACACAGGGAAGGGTCTCTGCTATTGGGCGTGGTTGTTCAGAGAGCAGATGAGATGGCAGTAGGGCCTATTATGCTGAAGGAAGCGGGCAAATGACTGATGACATACAAGAATATCTGAGCAAGTTCTATAAGCGTTTGTACGACACGCTCAAGGTCAAAGGGAAGCTTAAGGCAGATTCAGTCTTGGCATCCTTTCTAAATCTCAAGTCTAATGTCAGGTATGCCATTCTTGACGCGTCGTCACTTAGGGAGTCCATCGTTCCGCAGAATATCCTCTCAGACCTCGGTAGGCTGGAGCTGGTTCGACTTACAGATAAGGTGGGATACTACACAATAACCGCCAGAGGGGTGTGGGCGGTCGAAACCGACAAACAACTTGGGAAGCTCGACACGATTTTGTCTGAACTCGACGAGAAATTCTTCGATCCCTACCAAGAGGCCAAGCCACTGACGGAAAAGGAAAAGGCCATTATCCTGACTCTAATAGGCGTGAGGGCGTACTCGAAGGGTGCAGCCATCGACTTGAAGCGAGGGGATAGGGCACTGGACGTATTAGCCGCTTTACTGGAAGACTCATACGACCTGTTAGCCGCCCATAAAGTAATGAAAAGCCTCAGGAAAGGAGATCTGTTCGGGAAGAGAGGAAACGAGCATCCCGTTAGCCATCTGATTAGGCACACGGACGCACTGCCGAAGAAGACGCGCGGCATATACAAGGCCCCGGGGGACCAGAAGTACTTTCTGGATTTATCCAAGGACTCTGAAGTCTCGGCCTCTGACCTCGGCTATCTGCTATGGCTAGTTTACGCAGACGGCCTCACGCACGATATCGAAGCGGATCTCGTTCGATTTTGTAATGAAAAGGCATATGAAACCAGTATTCACTTATTCGACATCGGGGCGGAGCACTTCGCGAAGCCCCCATATGACAATGTTCTGAAAAAAGCAGTAGATGAGTACTTCATCTCACATTCGAAGTGGTAGGGGATCTCCTTGGAGTTGGCCATCAGGCTCAACGAGCCTGGTGCCACAGAGATCCAACGCTGATTGCTGCTAGCCTGTTATTCTGATACTACTCCCCTGACGAGATGGCGTCACTTCAAGCCGGGCGTCTATGCGCTCGCGAAGTTCGGGGACATGTGATATAACGCCAACGATTCGCCCGCCGATTTGCAGTGAAACCAGTGTGTCGATGGCTTTGTCAAGGGCCTGGCTGTCAAGTGACCCGAATCCTTCATCGATGAAGATGGAGTCAAGTCGTACGCCGCCACTGTAGGACTGGACCACGTCCGCCAATCCCAAAGCCATGGAGAGGGAGGCTAGGAACATCTCCCCGCCGGAAAGCGTTCTCACGGGACGCTGCTCGCCCGAGAATGAGTCGAAGACCTCTAAGTCGAGACCGCTGCCTGAGCGCCTATCTGCGGGTACCTGTGCTCGATGTAATGCGAAACGCCCCTCAGACATGCGAAGAAGTCGTTCATTGGCCATTGCGGTGACGTGGTCCAGCAATGTCGACAGGACAAAGCGCTGAAATGTGATCTTGAGTTCATTCTTTCCGTTTGCTATTTCAGACAGATGTCCAACGACCTCTAGCTCGTCCTCCTGCTTAGCCAGCGTTCGCTCTAGCCTCTCGATCTCCGTCAGGTATTTGCGAAGGGTCTTTACCTTTTCAGTCAAAGCTCCATGCTCTTTGGAGACTATGTCATATGCCTCCCTGGTCGTTTCGAGTTTCTCTTCCAGTTGCTTAAGGTCGGGCCGCTTTCTCTTAGCGGCCTTGGCCTTAGCCGTCTTGAGCCGCGCCCTGTTCAGCGTGACCTTCTCGTCATATTCATCAATGGCCGACTTGAGCTCTTCGGCTTCATCTTCCTCTAGTAGAGCCTCCTGGAAATCGTCTATGCTCTCGAAGCCGGCCTTCTTAAGGCGAGATTGCAGACTGGCGAGCGCCGCCTTAGCCTGGGTCTTGGCCGACCCAAGTGTCTTCTTGGTTTCTCTGACCTGGGTCTGGCATGCTGCAAGGGCTTCAGCGGCTTTCTTAAGTGCTTCCCTGGCGACTTCGCGCGCCTCCTCAAGTTTCGCCTTGCGTTCCTCAAGGCTGCTTATTTTGCTGGCTATCTCATCGGAGTCCTGAAGTTTCTTGGGGACTCCCTTCATGCGCTCCGCATGTGTGCTCTTGAGGGCCTCGAGCGCCTTCTCTGCCTTCTGTTTGGACACTAGGGCCGCCTTTCGCTTCTGCTTCTCCGATTTCAGATCCTTCTTAAGCTTATCCAGCGCCTTTCTACTATCTTCAAGACCGGATCTTGCGTCCTGGGCCTGCTTATGGTCTATGAGTAGGGACTCATACTCCTTCGTGAGTATCTTCAGCGTCTTGTCAGCCGCTTTCCCCAGCCCCTCAAGCAGATCTGCGGCCCGCCCTTCGAGCTGCTCTACCCTGCCTCTGGTCTTCTGCTCTTCCCGCTCCGCGTCTCTGAGTTTCTCCTCAAGTTTCTGGCACTCCGCCCTGAGTTCGCCCAGCTCTGCCTCGGTGATGTGGCGGGCGGACTTCTCGGCCGGGCTGGGATGGGTCTTTGATCCACATACGGGACAGGGTTGGCCGGCTTTCAAGGTCTCGGCAAGGTTGTAGGAACTGCTCTCAAGCCACGCAATCTCTGCCTGCTGTACCTCGTCGCGTGCGATCTTGAAGGCTCTCGCCGCCGCAACCCGCTCTTTCTTTACTCTCACCAGGCTCTTGCTGGCCTTATCGAGTTCATCAGTAGTCTCTTCGTGCTTCCGCTTCTCCTTGATGCTCCTGTTTAGATTCCCCAGTTTCACATCTAGGGATTCTGCAGCCGATGCCTTTCCGCGAAGATCCTCGATCTTCTCCTCGGTTTCTTGGATTTCCTTTTCAAGGGACTCCACGGCCTCTTCCGCATCTCTCGAGGTATCTTTGGCCTCGTCCAGATCCTCTTGGGCTGCCTTTATCTTCGCACCGAGCTCTGCCAGTGAGTCGACTCTCTTCTTCATGGCCTTATGCTCGGTCAGATCTTCGGCGAGCCTGGCAATCTCTTTCTCTGATCTCTTTGCCTTCGCCTCTGCGGCGACCGCGGTTTTGTGTTTCTTTTCGACTCCTTCGAGCACCTCGGAGACGCTTCCTAACTCATCCTCCAGCTTCGTCACTGTGTCCTGTTTTTCAAGAGAGGCCTCATAGACATCGGTAAGCCCAGCGGCCTTGGTGCCCAATTTAAGCGCAATCCGACTCTCCTCAATGTCTTCTTTCATCTCCTCGAGTTCTTTACACTCCTCCTGGGCCTTTTCCAATTCCAAGAAGAGGTCTTCCGTCTCCTCCGCCACGGTGAATGCCTCTTGGGCGCTCTCGTAAGCCTTGCGGGTCTTATCGATTTTCTTCTGGTGTTTCTCCACAGAAACCTCTGCCGAGGTTATCGCCCCTCCCAGCTCCTCTGTATTACCGACTTCAGATGCCTCAAGAAGCGTGTCTTTGCGTGACAACTGCTCCTTACACTCCTGTTCGATGTCCTTGACGCGCTGCTTTAGGCTGTCTTGGATCATCGTGTATATTCGCGTGTCGAACAGGACCTCGAGAATGCTCTCGCGCTCGCGTGATGTGGCAAGAAGAAGCCTGCGAAATTCCCCTTGAGGCAGGAGGACGACCTGCCGGAACTGGTCGGCCTTGAAGCCCAGGAGGTCAGATATCTCCTCCTCCACCTCCTTTGGCCTGCTGGCAATCAGTTCTCCCTCTTCTTCTTGCTTTTTCGCGCCAGTCGTCTCCCACAGTTCCGCCTTATGCGCGGCCGTGGTCGTCCCGGTGCCCCGGGTCTTGGTTCTTCCCTGTTGTGGGCTCCTGCTGATCCTGTATGTATGCTTCCCAAGCGCGAAGTCAAAGACCACCTGTGTCGGCACGCTGACATCGGCGTACTGGCATCGCATCTCCTCGCCGGAGCGGGAACCTGACGTCCTGCCGTAGAGCGCGAAGCACATGGCGTCGAATACGGTTGTCTTTCCGGACCCTGTAGGGCCGTGAATTAGAAATAGGGATTGTCTGCCCAATTGGTCAAAATCGATCGAGACATTACCCGGATAGGGCCCGAAAGCCTGCATCTCGAGGCGCAGGGGCTTCATGCTACACCCCCTTCCTCATCTTCCACTTGCTTAAGCACGGAAGCGAATGCCTTCTTCTCCTTGGTGGACAATTTGCCCCCCGTTACCTGCTCGAAGAAGGACGAGAACATCTCCATGTGGTCCACCTTCCGTGGGTCAGGTGTCTCAATCCTTGTCTCATCACCCATCAATAAGTTGGGGCGGCGTATATTCAGGAGATTCGGGTAGATCTTGCGAAGTCTGTCCATGGCGTCCAGGATGGGGCCGCGATCAGTGAGGGTGATCTCCACGTAGTCGCTGCGGGACTTCTTAGTTCCAGTGGGCTTGCTTAAGTCCTTGAACTTGCCCTTCAAACACCTCACGTCATGGAGCGGGGCAATCTCAATGAACTCTATCTCAATGTTGCCTCTTGAGCCTATATCGCCGAGTATAACCCCCTTGGTGTCATTGGCCTCCGAGAAGGAGTACTTGAGTAAAGAGCCGCTGTAGCGGATATCCTCAGATCCCGCGGTCTGAGGCCGGTGAAGATGCCCAAGCGCCACATAGTCAAATCCCCTGAACCTGGGCCGTTTCACCTCTCCGGTTCCGCCGACGGAGAGGCGGCGCTCCGAATCACTCACTTTCCCGCCTGACACAAACGCATGCGCAAGGGCAATGCTCCTCTTGGATGATCTACGCTCAAGACATTGAGCCACTACAGCAGCCATAGCCGCGTCATGATCCATACAGTCATCGGCTATACCAGCATTTCTGACCTCCGCGGGCTCAGAATAAGGGATTCCGAACACATCCACACTCCCGTGCCTGTCTTCGAATAGAACCGGGTTGACGTCGCCTATCGAACCAAGGATGTGAAGATCTTGGTCCCTGAGGAACTCGGAGGCGAATGACATGCGCTCTGGGCCGTCGTGGTTTCCAGCAATCATCACAACAGGTACATTGTGACCTCGGACGATCTTCTCGAGGAAGTCGTCAAGCAGTTCAATAGCCTCCACAGGCGGGACCGACCGGTCATATATGTCTCCCGAGACCAGAAGTATGTCAGGCTTGGCGTCCTTTACCAGAGCCTCAATCTGATCCAGGGCATGCGCCTGGTCCTCGGTCAGGCGTACGCCGTGAAAGACTCTTCCCAGATGCCAGTCAGATGTGTGCAGGAATCTCATACTGTTCCGCCTTTCAGCTCATCAGCCTCGGGATTTAGTGCCGGATTGTGCCCCAGCTCCACGACGTTGGGAGCCACAGTATACCAGGCCTCGGGCTGTTTCGCAACCGCGGAACTGCGTCAGGCAGAGATTTCAACATGGCTGACTGAACGCGCCAGTTGATACCTCGGGCGATCGGTCGGGGCGGGATTCTTGTTTGCATGCCGTTCGCCTAAACAGAGTGTTTCTCGTCTCTATCGCTGTTGAGGTCTTTAAGGAACAGAGGGCTGTCCCCGAATCCGACATGCCCTTCGAGAGCCGCATGTACCCGCCTGCGACCGAGGGCAACCTCGAGCGCGCCATCCGGAGCGCAGGCGCGGGCGACACCCTGTTTCTCAAGAACGGTGTCTACGAGGCGTCGCAGAAGCCCTATATCGAGTACAACTGCGGTAACTGCCTGGATGAATTCACGCGGGTCGAGGCTACTGTGGGATTCAAGGTGGACGGGCGGCCGCTCACCATCCTCGGCGAGGACCAGGACAGCACCGTGCTCATCACGAACGCTGGCTACGGCATCCTCTTCGATTACGCTTCAGGCTCCGCCATCGCCAATGTCACCATCACCGGTGGCAGGCGCGACCTCGACGCCAACGCCACCGACGCAGCCATAGTGGTGAAGAACGGGTGACCTGCCCCCATCGTTTGTACCACTCTGGGACTCAGACTTCCTGCGGGGTGAGCCTTACTCAAAGACCGGGCGAACAATCTCGGCGAATTCACGCTCCGCCTCAACAAGGGAAGGTGCCAGGATCACCGCGCCGATCTCGATGATCTCCATTCGGGAGGGCTTTGTCCCCTTCTCCCAACATGTTGCCTCAAGGTCTACAACAATGTATCTCATTCTGTCATTCCAGTTCAGCCGGCGACACGCCCAGCATGGAATGTAGAAAGAAAAACACCACTTCGCTTTGCACCCCGCCCGAGGCGCGTACAGCCCGGGCATAGGCTTCGGCCTGGGGGCGATAGTGTTCGGCGCGTGCCTCAATCTCCCTACCGGATACGCGGTCGGTCTTGAAGTCAAGAACGTGGATGGCGGGGCCCTCGATGGAGAGGACGTCGATCTTGCCTTCGAGGAGCGCCCCGGCGTCTTCGACGGCGAACGGGACTTCCTTGTAATAGGTGTCGGAGTCGAGAATGCGCTTTATGGTCTCGGATTTGAGAGCTTCGAGGACCATCTTGGCAGCCTCGGCGGATGGGGCCTCGGGGAGATCGAGGCTTGAGGCTACGTCCTCGGCCAGCCGCTCGAGTTTATCGGGGTTCTCCCAGTCGATGAGATCAAAGAGGCTGTGGACGAGGGTGCCAAAGGCTGCGCCATCGCTCGGCGCTGCGGTGACAGACGACTCGGGTTTCCAGGGCTTCTCGGCGCCGGCTTTGACAGCCCCGGTCGCAGTCTTAAGGGGGCGCCCGGCCCTTGCTACTTCGGTGAGTTCCTCGGTCGTTTGTTGCCACTCGGATGACCGCTTCTCAATGGCCTTGGTGCCGGCTGGCTTCCCACCGGTGGGGATCTGCAGCGCCTCAGGCTCCTCGGGTTCAAAGTCGAGTTCGGATGTGTCGTAGATATCGGTGCCTTCCATAATCTGTGCCGACTTCAGTTCATCGGGATGTGGGATCTTCCCGGCCAGGTAGTGGAGCAGGCGGCCCTCCTTGGGCTCGCCGGTTTCCTTTTCAATCTCGCGGGGCGTGGTCCAGTATGCGGGTACGACAAGGAGGTCGCGGGCGCGGGTCATAGCGACGTAGAGGAGCCGTCTCTCTTCGGCCTCCAGGCGCTTGGCTTCATAGAGCAGGCGCTCATCATAGCCCATGGTGCGGATGCCTTTGTCCTTGGCCCCCATGAGAATGGCGATATCGTTATCCCGGCGGTCTACGATGAAGGGCTCGCGCTCCTGCTTGCCGCTTGCCAGGTCGGCGAGGATCACTATGGGGAACTCGAGGCCCTTGGCTTTGTGCACGGTGAGCACTCTCACGAAGTTGTCCCCGGTCTCGACGGTTGCGGCTTCGGCTTCGTCGGCTTCCTGCTCCTCACGCTCACCAAGCCACTCTACGAAGGCCCGGAAGGTCAGGACGCCGCGCTCGGCGAGGGCGCGGGCGACGTCGGCTATCTTCATGAGGTTGTGGACGCGCTGCTCGCCGCCGGGTTTGAGCAGGAACACCATGGGAGCCTTGGTGGTCTGATAGATGTCCCGCAGGAGGTCCTCGGGACTCATGTCATTGCGCTTGTCGTGGAGCTCCCGGAGGAGCCGGAAAGCGGGTTCGAGCTGTGTGCCGGCAGATTGTTCCAGGCCGTCCAGGTAGTTGAGCGGCCCGCCGCCGGCGTGGAACTCGAATATGTTCTCATCGGATATGCCGAAGAAGGGCGAGCGAAGGGCGGCCACCAGCGCCACTCCGTCATAGGGATTGTCGATAGCCTTGAGCACTGCCAGGAGCTGCTGTACTTCCTGACGCATGAAGAAGAACCTCCCGCCGATGACGCGGTAGTCGACCCCGTACAGGTTGAGCGCGTCTTCTAGGTACGCGACGGGCTTGTGGCTCCGGAGCAGTATGGCGATGTCGCGAAGCTCCACGGGGCGCCGGCGCTTCTCGTTCCTGTCCCATATCCCCCACTTGTGCTCGCCGACGAGTTTCTGGATGAAGGCGGCGACGGCGCGGGTCTCCCATTTGCGGCGCCCATCGACATTGGGCATTTCATCTCTCAAGTGCTGCGGCGGGTACATGAGATATACGCCGTGCTCAGGTGGCACTTCTTCGGGCTCTCTTCCGAACTCGAGGGCGACATACTCGGGCTGGTAAGCCCCGTCCGGCGGCACGGCGATGAGGTCGCGGAAGATCTCGTTCACGACACTTACGAGCGACTTGGCGCAGCGGAAGTTCTGGAAGATGCTGAGGTCGCGGTCCTTGCCCATGGAGCGTCTGGCCGAGTCGTACATCTCGATATCTGCGCGCCGGAAACGGTATATGCTCTGCTTGGGGTCACCCACGAGGAAGAGCTTGCCGGGGGTGACCTTGACTTTCTCCCATTCGGCCGCGGGCGCCCCATCCCGCTCGGACAGGAAGAAGATGATCTCGGCCTGCAGGGGGTCGGTGTCCTGGAACTCATCCACGAGGATGTATTTGAAACGCCGCCTGAAGTACTCCCGCACATGCGGGTGGCTCTTGAGCATGTTGCGCGCGTAGAGGAGAAGATCGTGGAAGTCGAGCATGGCCGCTGCTGTCATGGCTGCCTTGTAGGCCTCAACAAAAGTCAAGAGGTCCTCGGCGAGCTCTGCGATGATGTTGTGTGCGAGCCAGTTGCGGAAGTCGTCGTGGAGGCTGCGGAGGTCGTCCATCTCGGCGCGGATGTCCTTGAGACACTGGGCGGGTTCCCAGTCGCTCTGCCGGCCCTTGTTCTTGAGGGACGGGAGAGAGAGGCCGAAGAGACGCGCGGCCTTCTCCTCGTCGGTCTCAAGGCGTCTGATCTCGTCGGTGGAGGCCTTAATCTCCTCGATGGCATCCAAAGCCTTGTCGTCCTCATTCCGGCAGGCCTCGGCGGCCCGGGCGCCAATGTCGGCGATAGCGCTCTCGATGCGTGCGGGAAACTCGTGCTCCTTCAGCGACCACCGCCGGGGCCGGGGAACATAGTGGAGCACGTCGCGGTTCTCGAGCATCTTGTCGGCGAGGTCGCGCATGTGCCCGGGCTTGAGGCCAATGGCAAGCGCTCGCCGGATGGCATCGTCGCCGCGCTGCATTCGTCCGGAGAGCCACTCATCCCAGACATCGGCCCGCATGAGGCCGGCCGACAGTTCGTCGGCGACTTCGAAGTTGGGGTCGACGCCGGCCTCCACGGGGCGCTCGCGTATGAGGGCGGCGCAGAAGGAGTGGATGGTGGTGACCTGCATGCGTTCCAGGCCCCACAGGGCGTCGGCGAGGTGCCGGGCCTCGGCGAGGTGCCGGGCGTCGGAGGAATCCCGGGCTGCGGAATTGCGCAGGTGGCCATCCGGGTGCCGGGGGGCTTGAGATTCGCGGCCGGCCTCATCCAGGGCCTTCGAGAGGTCGTCCTGGAGCTTCATCTTGAGCTCGGCCGCGGCGCGCTCGGTGAAGGTGATGGCCACGATCTCGTCGGGGACGGCCTTCTTCTCCCTGATGAGGTTCAAGATGCGCGAGACCAGGAGGGTGGTCTTGCCCGTGCCGGCGGCGGCCTCGACGATGTATGAGGTGTCGAGATCCCCCGCTGCCTTATCGCGTGCCGCCTGGTCCTTAAGGGGCGTCTTCACTCGCTCTCTGCTCTTGCCGGCTGCCATTAATTATCGTCCTCGGAACCTGCTGCCGCCTCGCCGGTCTCTTCTTCCTCGCCCTTCATCCTGCGGAAGGCCGCTATCCTCTCATCGCCCGACTTGCGGTCATATATGGTCAGGCGCTGGCCCGCGGTGCCGCATACGGGCTTGAAATCGCAGTAGGTGCACTGCCGGCCGGGATATGCGAAGAAACTCCCGGCCTCTATGCCGTCGGCTATGGTGTCGAGTATGCCGTCGAGCTCGGCTCTCCGGGCGCGAAGCTCGGCGTAGTCGAACTTGATGTGCCGCTTCTTGCCCGTGAAGCCGATGTTGTAGTACTCGGCCGAGTCGAGGGCGACCCCGCCGTGAATGGTTTTGAGTATGGCCTCGGCAGCGCGCAGGTATAGCGGAAGCTGCAGGGTCGTGCCCTGGCCGAAGTCATTGTCTTTCTGCTTGGGGGTCGACTTCCCGGTCTTGTAGTCGATGACGCGCGCGCGCTTGAGGTCGCTCGTCATGTCGATGCGGTCGATTCTGCCGCGGAGCCGGATCTCGCGGCCACCGAACTCGAGCGGAACGGGTTCCTCCGTGGAGATTTCACTCTCCTCCGGGTCGCGGCCCTTCATGCCGTAGCGTACCTCGAAGTAGGCGGGCAGGAACCCCGACCCCTCGGGGCCCGCGTCTGCGAGCTGCTCATGGAAGACCTCGCCAAGGTATGCGCGGATCTCCTGCTTCTCCATCTCCCAGAGTATGGCATAGCCCGTGTGGCTGAGCCGCTCGAACCTGGCGAACCTCTTCTCGGCGATCTTGATGAGGACCGCGAGGTCGCTGTCCTTCACGGGGAAGGGCACTTTGCCCCTGGCACGGACGCTCAAGGTGTGGAAGAACTCCCAGAGGATAGAGTGGATGAGGCTGCCGCGCTCCATGGGGTCGACGGCCTCGGCGCGCTCGGGCTCGGCGAGGGCCTCGAGCCCCAGGATATTGGATAGATAGTAACGGTATGGACATGTCGCATAGGTCTCGAGCCGGGTCGGTCCCACGCTTTTCCCCACGATGGAGTATTTCTCCTTGAGGTGCTTGCGCGACTGCTTGCCCGCCACCATGCCGTCATAGGGCGTGAAGGCGCGTTTTCCCCAGCGCGATATTTCGAGGTCGAGGGCGCGCGCGAGAAACGGCGACCTGGCCTGGAGGTAGGCAAGGCCGTCGGGGCGGCCTGCGGCGAGGTCCTGAGAGACGAGCGCGACGTCGAATTCGACCTCGTCGAGGGCTCCGGCCGGGTCCTCCGGGCCCAACTGCGAGAGGGCTACGCGGCTGAAGCCCGGGTAGGACTCTATGGTCTCGAAGTCGGTGCGCTTGCCCGTTGCGGCTTCCACCGTGGCGAGCAGGAATGACGACGGCACGCGCTCGCGGGCCGTGCCGATCTCGAGCCTGGGAAATGTGAGCACCAGTCTCTCCAGCGCTGCACCCATGGCTAGCCGGTAGAAGAGGCGTTCGCGGTCGAGATGCAGCGCGCCCCTGAGTTCGAGGGGGCCGGTGTCCGCGCCAGCGGCCTCGCGGTTTATGGCGGCGCGCTCGGCGTCGAGCAGTATGGCGTCCTGGCGCGCGGGCGATGGGAACGACTTCTCTACCATGCCGGGTATGATGACGGTCTTAAAGGGTATGCCCCTCGCCGCGATGAGACTCACGATCTCGGGACCGTTGCGCTGGAAGCGGCCTTCGGTCCTGGTCTCATCCGTGAGGATGTCATCGACGAGGCCGGGGAGGTCGGAGACGGAGGGCTTGACGGCCTCGCGAAGCTGAGCGAGGTCGTCGAGGTTCCGGATCTGCCTTACGGCCTTGATGACGGCCCGGGTATCCTCCGCATCTTCCTCGGTCGGGTCGGGTCGAATGAAGGAGGCATAGGCGGCGATGAGAGCGGCCACCATGTCCGTCCAGGTCGTGGCCCGCTCCACGGCCTCAAGCGACTTGATGAGATGCCCGGCGAACTTTATCAGGGCATCTATGGTCTCCGGGGTGTATGGCCTCGGTCTTGCGCCGGGCAGGTTGCGAGCCGCCTTGAGGTCGCGGAGGCGTTCTACCCAGTCGTCTCTTCCGGCCACGATGCCGGCATCCATGGTGACAAGGTCCCAGAGGGTCACCGGGTCTGGCTGCGCCCCCTGGGGGTAGAACTTGTTGATGTCGAGCCGCGCGTAAGTGGCGAACTCCATGACGGCATGCCGCGCGAAGTCGTGCTCCAGGGTCTCGAGCAGTAGACGGAGCGTGCGGCCGGGGCGGGTGGCTTTGAGTTCGAAGCCCTCCAGGATATATGGATATATCCCCATACTCGCCAGCGTATCCCGCAGCAGGGATGTGTAGGGTTTGGAGTGTCTCGTGAGTATGCCGATCTGCCATGCGGGCGTGCCGCGCTCCAGCACCTCCCTGGCTATTACGCGGGCTATCTCCCGGACTTCCCGCACCTCGCCCGGCGCGGATATGACCCTGAGACTGTCCTCAATGTCCGGGATAGCGGCGTCCATGGCTACCGGGGCGTCATTCGCCGTAATGTCCCGAGAGGACCTCCTGCCGAAGAGATGCCGGCAGAGGCGGTCCATGGGAAGAGAACGAGGCGCAATCGCCGACTGTGCTGTGGAGGGCTGCTCAGGCGCCCGGGCCGTAAACCCCTCAGACTTGAACCAGTCGATTACGGGCTCCACGTACCCGAATGCCCGCTCGTCCTTATATGGCACGAAGGCCGTCATGGGCTTCACTTCAAAGCAGGCTTTGACGAGGCGCCGCTGGGCTTCGTTGAGGTCATAGAAGCCATAAATGAGGACTGCGGGGGCCTGCTGGATGAGTCCGGTATCAGCCACTCCCTTGCAGGCGGCCAGCATGGCGTCGGCCTCGTCGTACCAGCCAAGATCCTCCATCTCGTTTTCATAGGCCGTCCAGGTCTTGAGAACGTCTTCCACCTTCCTGACATACACCGCCTTCTTCAGTCCCGGCTGCTTGATGAGTCTGCCCAGATCGGCCGGGGTCAGGCACGCTTGCTTGAGATCGGCAATGGTCTGAAGCATGGCGTCGTGGAAACCGGACTTGTCGGCGATGGCCTTGAAGTAAAAGGTCTTTTCCTTACCGGCGAGGCCCCCGGTTATGCCGGCTACGAGTTCCTTAAGGAGGAGCGCCGCCGCAGGCCTTCTCTGCTCTACAAGGAGGATTTTGAGACCAGCCCGCTTGGCGAGGTCCTTAACCGTCCAGAATCTGATGTTGATATGCGGGAAGTCGTTCTCGGCCAGCAAGCGGCTCAGGTGCAGGCCCAAGAGATGCGACGGGATAAGCACGACAACCGGCGCGAGCGGGTCGGGCTTCTTGATCTCCCGCACTACATCGTAGAGCGCACCCTCGAGGTCGCGGTAATCCCCGAGGACCAGACTGCGCGAAGCGGCGGGGCCTCCGGCGGCTCCGCCGCGCATGCCTGCCCCATCCCGCTTGGTGAGGGGCTCGCTGTCTTTTGAGGCCTCGCTTCTCGCCATGATGCACCGAGCGTATCAAAGTGGAGACGGGTAGGCAAGCGGTCGCAATGTGGAGGTTGAACGGGCCAGGGCCGGGTGCTAGGGTTCCGAATAGGCACCTGAACGGGAGGTCGGCAGTTGACCACGCTGATTCCTGAGGATGTGCAGTGCAGCGTCTGCGGCGCTACATGCAGTTGCATGTTCGTTATGAGCACCAACACCATGGGGCCGCCCGATCTCGATCTACGACCGGCGGAGATGGCTCGGTCCAATATGCCGTACTGGGTCCACAGGTGCCCGGCCTGCGGATACTGCGCGGCTGATCTCGCCAGCAGGCAGAGGGGCGCCAAGGCAATGGTGAGGAAAAAGGAGTATATCGACCAGCTCAACCATCCCGACTATCCGGAGCTGGCCAACTCGTTCCTGTGCAAGGCCATGTTGGATGACAAAGCCGATGAGCCAGCGTTGGCGACATGGGCATTGATCCACGCGGCCTGGGTCTGTGACGACCACGACATGCCCGCAGAGGCCTCGGAGTGCAGGCGAAAAGCGGCCGATAAACTCGAGGTCCTCGAGCCCTATGGCCTGAGCCTCGCCGACGAGAAAGGGGCCGAGGTGGCTATCCTGGTAGACCTGCTCCGGCGGTCTGGCCAGATGGCGCGGGCTAGAGATGTCATCATGTTGCGGCGCGGCGGCACATGTGACGAAAATGTGAGGGCCGTTCTCGATTTTCAGCTCAAGCTTGTTGAGAACGACGATACGGCCTGTCATAACGTCGGCGAAGCGTTTCCTGCGGGAGAGTGAGTCGGCCTGCCCGGTCTTGCCTGGCATGCTGTCTGGAATGTCAAAGCGGGCCGCAGGCTCGATGGTGGTTTTTGTGAATGGGTATATAGAAGCGAATATCGAGTTTACCAGTGATGAATACAGAGTGCTCCAGGAGGTATTCCAGGCGGCAGATTGGGTCTTCAACTCGCACAAGATGGAAGATGACCCGCGCACTCACAAATACCGAGTGCTCGAGTAGAAGGTCTTCTCATGAGCCAGGCAGTCGGGATTCGAGGACCTCGTCGGTGCAAATCGCGCCGAAGATGATGTCGCCTCCGGTGGCGCGGATCTATCTACCGAGGAGCTTAAGGGGGATCCAGGGTATGAATCCGGGCAGGACTATTACAGGGCCGATTAGCCTCGTGTGATACAGACTCGCCGATACCGCCGCCACCACGACTATCGATACCACGGTCACGCTTATGAGCGCCGGGCCAAAACCTTGCTTCGCTATCGCCTTGCCTCCTTGAAGTGAGATTCCGCCGCTACCATACATGGTTTCGAGGTCAAGGCCATTAGGAAAGTGACGTAGGCCGATGGGGAGTGCTCCGCAGCCGGGGCGAGCGGGTCTTGCCTGAACGCCAATTAGGTGATATGCTGCTTTACACACACCCCGGAGGTCAGAGCTGTGGCAACCCATTCCGGAGATGGCCTCGACGATACCAGGCCCTTCAGCATGCCCGCGCCGGGTGCGACGTTTTCGCATTATAAGATCCTGGAGAAGGTCGGCTCGGGAGGGATGGGGATTGTATTCAAGGCCCGCGACCTCAGCCTCGACCGCCTGGTCGCCCTCAAGTTTCTTCCTCCGCACCTGGTCGGGAAGGAGGAGGCGCGCAAGCGCTTCATGCATGAGGCGAGGGCGGCTTCCGCGCTGGACCACCCCAATGTCGGCACGGTTTACGAGATCGGCGAGACTACAGACGGGCATCTATATATCGCCATGGGTTTCTATGAAGGGCCGGACCTCAAAGAGAGGATAGCGGCGGGCCGTGTGGATGCGCCGCGGGCAATCGACCTCGCCATTCAGATAGCGGAAGGGCTCGCCCGGGCACATAAGCAGGGCATCATCCACAGGGACATCAAGCCCTCCAATATCATATTGACCGAAGACGGCGTCGCGAAGATCGTGGACTTCGGCCTCGCCAAGCTCTCGGATGCGGCGAGAATCACGCGAACCGGCGAGACCACGGGCACGCCCGCCTATATGTCACCCGAGCAGGTGAGATGCGAGGAGGTGGACGGGCGCTCCGACATATTCTCGCTGGGCATTGTGCTCTACGAGATGCTCACGGGCAGGCCCCCCTTCAAGGGCGAGAACCAGGCCGCGATTACTCACTCCATCTTAAGCGATCGGCCCGCGCCGCCCTCTTCGCTCGATCCCGGGATACCGGCGGCGCTGGATGAAATTGTGGGCAAGGCACTCGAGAAGCGGCCGGACGGGAGGTACCAGAGCGCAGATGACATGCTGGCCGACCTCAAGGCCGTTCGCGGCGCGCTGGCGGCGGGAGGAGAAGTCCGACTTGCCGCAAGAAGACCTCCCATCTGGAGGTCCGCGGCTATCGCGGTCATCTCCATCGCGGCTGTCGTGCTGCTCATAGTCTATTTCGCCAGCCTCAGGCTTGAGAGGGCCACTATACCCGCGCCCGGCCTGCCGGTGGCGGAGCCGGGACAGGCCGGCGGGGAGGCGTCCTGGCCATCCACTGGAACAGCGCAGGGGACTTCGCCCGGGACGGGCATCGGAACTTCACCGGGGACTGGAACGCGGCCGGGTGGCGCATCCGGAGCCCTAGTCGTGCTGCCCGAACCCGCGGCCTTCAAGATTCTGCTGGCGCCCTTCTGGGCCGCCGACGATGAGGGGACGAAACGAGGGATCACGATGCAGTCGCTCCTGGGCCGGGAGATCGAGAACCTCATCGGGAGCGACAGGGACCTTGTGCTGGTTGCGCTGGATTCGGGCATGACCCCAAGGCTCCGGAGCGAGGCCATTGCCCTGGGCCGCGAGATGGACGCGAGCATGGTTGTATGGGGAAGCGTTATCGAGCTGGATGGCGACCGCGAGCTTCACCCGCGCGTTACCATGGTCCGCCCGCTCGGTGGCATGAAAGAGCAGCGCCAGGACATATATGGCACGGCGTACGGGGAGATGGGGCCGGTGGACCTCGGGGCTGACGACGCAAGCGAGATCGCCGACCTCGCGCTCGCCACCGTGGCAGCGCACTACAAGTCGGCCGACCCGGACAAGGCGCTGGGTATCGTGAGCAGACTACCGGAGGACAGCCCGGAGAGATACATGTTGCAGGGAGAGATCTTAAGGGAGGTCGAACGCCCGGCTGAGGCCATCGCAGCATATGAAAAAGCGGCCTCGCTCGCGCCGGGTGCGCCGGGGCCCTATGTAGAGAAGGGCTGGGCGCTCTACTTCATGGATGCGGACTACGCGAGGTGCGAGGAGGCGTTCAACAAGGCCGCTGAAGTGGCGCCAGCCGATGCTTATGCACATCTCAACCTCGCGAGTTTCTATGCCCACATTGGAAGCCCCGGGGCCGCGATCGCCGCGGCCAAGGAGTGTCTGGAGGCGGCACAAGCCGATGCGAGGGATGATGCCGGTGTCTATTCCCACGTTGCCTCGGTATATCACCTGGCCGGTGAATACGACAGGGCGATCGAAGCGCTTCGGACCGCACTCACTCTCGCCCCGGGCGACGCCGACGCCCGCACAAAGCTCGCCAGCGTTTACTCGGCCATGGGAATGAACGATAAGGCCGAAGATGAACTCATACAGGCGGCCCGCCTTGCGCCCGAAGAGGCCTACCCCTGGACGAGGCTGGGCTGGCTGCGGATCGACGAGGGCAGATACGAGGACGCCGTCGCGTGTTTCGAGGAGGCGGCTGACCGGGACCCCGATGACACGACCGTTTACTTCGGCATGGGGCGCGCCTATGCCGAAATGGGCGAGCGCGACAAGGTGGTGCGTTCGTTCAGGAAGACGGTCGAGGCCGAGAAGGCCTCATCGGTGCGCTTCTTCACCCAGGACATGGTGCACATCGTCATGGGAGTGAATTACAGGGAAGTCGGGTGGTACGAAGACGCCCTCAGGGAATTCCGGGCCGCGCAGAACCTCCTGCCCGAGGACTTCGTCACCAATTACTATGTCGGCGTCGTGCTGGAAGACATTGGGCGGTTCGAGGAGGCGCTCGATGCCTTCCGGGCGGCCCTCAAATTCGCGTCGGTATCGTGGTGGTACTGGCCGCAGGTCCGCTGCTACCTGGCGCTGGTTCGTCTCGGCCGGCTTGATGAGGCCGAGGCCCTGCTTGCCGAGTATGCCGCCGGCCTTGAGGAGAGAAAGTGGGCCCAGCAGGCCGTTCTCGTTCCCGTCATGGAGCTATATGACGGCAAGATCGACGAAGCGGCGTACACGGAAGCCATGCTGTCCGATCGCGATCCTTACTCGCGGGTCGACGAGTGCGAGGCCGCGTACTACCTGGGAATGGCAAACCTCCTCGGGGTCCCCGGTTACAGCGCGGCCCCCGATACTGTGCGCGCAGTAGATCTGCTGGAGGAATGCCTAGAGACCGGGTGCGATGACCGGATGGAGTACTTCTCGGCCATAAGCGAGCTCGCGCGGCTGAAATGAAATCCTGCAACTCCGCGCAACCCGAAGTCTGCTATACTCCCTGCAGCAGAATCAGCGCCGAGCATGGAGGTAGTCCGGCATGAACATCGAGTTTACGAGGGACGAATACAGAAGGCTGCTGGAGATCTTCCAGATAGCCGATTGGGTGCTCCACGCCCACAAAACCGACGACGACCCGCGCACCCGGGAGTACCGGGCGCTCGAGCAGAAGGTGTTCTCGTGCGCCAAGCAGTCCGGATTCGAGGATCTCATCGAGTACGTTCCGGAGCTGGAGCTCCTGTATCCGACGAGGCAGTTCGACCAAGAGAGCCCGGTCATGCAGTTCATAGAGGAATACGATGACGGCGTTTTCTGGGACCAGCTGGCCGAGCGCCTGGCGTATCGAGATCTAATCGAGGCGGAGGGGGAGAGGGGCGTCGAGAAGATGTCCAATGAAGAACGCTTCTGCAGGATTGACGAGGTGTGTGAAATGTACATGGAGGAGTTCTACCGGCGCGGGCTGGACAGGTTGAGGCTTGAGGAATGAAGGCGGCGCGCCGTTTGACGGCCCGAGTAAGGGTTGCGGTGATCGTCGAGGTGTGCCCGGCGGCGCCTTATGAGGTGAGAGAGACGACGGGGGACTGATATCATGTCGAGACTGGGCTGGCCGGCGATGACCTGGGAGGTCTGGGGCATCGCCTTCATCACGCTCTTCGGCACATTGCTTCACTTCGTGTTCCAGTGGTCGGGAGGCCTGAGGCCGGTGGCCCTGGTTGCCGCTGTCAACGAGAGCACGTGGGAGCACCTGAAGCTCGCCTTCTGGCCGGCCTTCTTTTATGCGCTCGTGGAGTATGCGTTTCTCAGGGGCTCGGTCGATAACTTCTGGCTGGCAAAGGGGCTTGGGATTCTTGTGATGCCCATCGGGATCATTGCGCTTTTCTATGGATACACGGCCGTGCTGGGCCGGCATCATATCGCCCTCGACATTCTGATCTTCGTCTTAGCGGTCGCAGCGGGGCAGCTCGTCTCTTACCGGCTGTTCTCGGTCGCGGACCGCGGAAGCGCCGGCGCAGTGGTCGGGATTGTGCTGCTGGCGGTCATGGTGGCCGCCTTCTCTCTATTCACGTACTACCCGCCCCACAACTTCCTCTTCCGGAACCCGCATACGGGAGGGTTCGGGATCCCGTGAGGGACAGGGGGGCTTTAGAGAGCATTACCGCGCACCGCAACCGGGGAATCCGTGGCGTGTCCCTTAGTGCCGCCCTGGCCTTTAATGCGGCCCCGGCCAGGCGATTGTGCATTTCAAGACCTGACCCCTAGTGCGGCCCGGGCCCGGCGAGTCCTGAAGCAGTTGTTGCAAAGACTGCGGCATTGCTTCATCATGATGTTGGTCCAGCATCGGAGGAAGTGGACATGACCGGTCAGATCCCGGATACGTTTATCTATCGCGGCGAGAGATATGACATGATCGGAGTGCGCGGAGGGGAGCTGGTCGCGCCCGAGCAGTTCGGTATGACCCCGGTGTCCATGAGCTCAGCATGCTGGCGCGGGTTCTATGTTACTTACGAGCTGGCTTCCGAGGGGCTCTTTCTGAGGGAGCTCGTGCTGCGCGAGGAAGACGATGAATACAAGCCCATCGACGGTGTTATGCCGGTAGGCGAACAAGGGGAAAAGGCATACAGCAATCTGAACGTTCGGGTGCCGTTCACGGGCAAGATCCGCATAGCCAGGGACTTCATCCGGGGGCGGTACGTCCATATGGGATTCCAGAGCCCGACCGCGTATAAGACGGTGCACGACGTGACGCTCGAGGATGGCATGGTCAAAGATATCATAGACCGGTCTAATGAGGTCGAGAAGCTGCGCGAGGAAATCGACAAACGGCCTTCCGTCGATGACCTTCCGGGGCTGGCGGGATGGATCGATAAGCGCTTCAGCCTGGATATGGACCTGGAGTAGTGATGCCCGAACGCCTGGATGACAAGAGGGTGCGCCTCGCTGCCTTCAAGTGGCTGGAAGAGCAGGTCAACCGTCACGGCGAGGTGCTCCCCCGGGGCCTTCTTTCGGACGGGTTCGTGCTGGACGGGTGCAGGGTACCCTTGATATCGAGGCAGGGCATTTTCAAGCCGGCAGTGCTGGAAGAGATACCCCTTTCAATAACCACGACCACGAAGGGTCCTTACGAAGACAGGTTGAGTCCCGAGGGCCTGATGCTCTACAGCTACCGTGGGACCGATCCGCAGCACCGAGACAACGTGGGACTGCGTAAGGCCATGGTAGAGAGAACGCCTCTCATCTACTTCCACGGGATAGTCCCCGGAAGGTACATGGCGGTGTGGCCGGTGTTCGTGGTGGGGGACAGTCCCGGGGAGCTGACGTTCAGCGTCGCGGTGGACAGCCACGACTGCATCAGAGACTACGCGGAGACGGACCGGGAGAATTTCCTGGGAAGAGAGGAGAGGGACCTGGGCCGCAGGCAGTACATCACCCAGGTGGTCAGGCAGCGTCTGCACCAGCGAAGCTTCCGGGAGCGCGTTCTCGACGCCTACAGGCAGCAATGCGCTCTTTGCCGGCTGCGCCACTCGGAGCTTCTGGACGCCGCCCATATAATCCCAGACGGCGAGCCCGGCGGCGAACCCGTCGTGGAAAACGGCCTGGCCCTGTGCAAGCTTCACCATGCGGCCTTCGACCGGTACTTCCTGGGCATCAGCCCGGACTACGTGATCACGATCCGCGGGGACATTCTGGAGGAGGAGGACGGCCCGATGCTGACCCATGGCCTCCAGGGCCTCAACGGGAGCAAGATTCTCCTGCCCCCGTCCAGGCGCCAATATCCCAGTCCGGAGCGCCTGGATGTTCGCTGGGGCAGGTTCATGCAGTCCGGCGCTGCGTCGGGCTGAGCATGAATTACTGCCTTTATGCCGTTCGAGATCTGTGATAGCATGAGGTTATGATAGAGAAAGTCATGAAGAAACTGGATCTCAAGGACTCTCGTCTTATGCTATACGACCTGGAGTACTGGCTCGGCAGGCCGCCGGAGGAGCGGGTGGCGGCTGTTGAGATCCTCCGGAGGCAGTTCTATGGAAGTGCAGGAAGACTACAGAGAACTCTTAGAGTCGCTCAACGCCCGCGAAGTTGAGTTCATCGTTGTTGGAGCTTATGCTCTCGCCCATCACGGGGTTCCCCGCGCAACGGGGGACCTCGACATACTCGTCAGGTCGACAGAAGAAAACGCCGGCCGCATCGTCAAGGCGCTGAAGGACTTCGGCTTTGAGTTTCCCGACCTCTCGGCCGGGGACTTCCGGGAGCCGGACAGGGTAATTCAGCTGGGGGTTCCGCCTGTTCGCGTGGACCTCATCACCTCGCTCACCGGAGTCACCTGGGACGAAGCCTTCTCGGGCCGTGAGGAGGCATCGTACGGGGGTGTTCCGATTTTCTACATGGGCCGCAACGAGCTCGTAGCGAACAAGAGAGCCCTGGGAAGAAAGCGGGACCTCGCCGACCTCGAGGCGCTGGGCGAGGCCTGAGTATTTATCCGCTCCTACTGCCGCTCGTATCTCACCCTGAGATCGTAAGTAACCTCGTCCACCAGTCCGTCCACCAGCGGGCCGTATGCCTTGGCGGGGTCTTCCGCGGAGAAGGCGAAGCCGCCCCCTGATAGTATGTCGACATCGGCGACTTTCTTGCGCTTCTTGGCGGAGCATGTCCAGACGGTGGCGCCGTCGGAGGTGTCGATGAGTCTGGCCCTGAGCGTAGCCTCGATGTCGGCTTCGACTCCCAGCCGCGCAAGGTCGATGGAGAGGCTGACGTGGGGCTTGACGTCCGATACGTCCAGGTCGCCGGCAATGATGGATGCAACGCCGTACTCCATGGCGATGTCTTCGATGGCGGTGAGGTCCACATCTTCCGCGCCGACCTTCGCAAGCACCTCTTCCGCGGCGCCGAGCTCGATGATGCGGGCATCGGGCTGGGAGGCGGTCACGATCTCGAGGAACTTCTGCGTCGCGTAGTCGGCGAGATTGCCCTCTGCATTGGAAGTGAAACCGACCAGACCTACATTTCTGAATACGGCGAGGTCCACATTGGGCGGCACCATGACCTTGGGCCCGCAGGCAAAGAGAGCCAGCAGCGCTATGGAGGCGATTGCGAAGATGAAATGACGGTATGAGTATAACGGGCGTTGGCGCACTTTGCTTCCTCCTCAATGGGTTAGGGACAGTCGTGATTGTAGCATCCCACGGGCTGAAGCCAAGCACAAACATTGGATCACGCAACTAAAGATGTGCGGAAGTGATTTAGTGTGTTTTTTGGGGGGTGACCGGGGGTCTCCTTTTCTATCTTTTCCTGGTTGTATGTATCGGCTATTGCATAGAGTATTCTGGACGC